>ERZ824575.1767-NODE-1767-length-18998-cov-2.693185_pt1 | contig 18998 bp, 17 predicted proteins | sample MGYA00519470_ERZ824575 | MGnify/ENA primary metagenome ERZ824575 (study PRJEB31778, sample SAMEA3449170) | human gut metagenome | biome: human gut; feature: human-associated habitat; material: faeces | place: United Kingdom | collected 2010/2012 ...
TGGCAGTATGTTGTTTTTCGGTATCCCTGAGCGTTTTTTAAGGAACCGCTGATTTGGACATGGAGCTGATTTATTCACAGCATAAATCAGGGGTTCCTCAAAAAGAGGCGTCAGCGGCTGAAAAGGCTCCGCTCAGCTCTTTCCCCGGTTAAACCAGGCCCAGGCTGTGCGCATGATTTCATCCATGCCGGAGTGGAGAGGCGTCCAGCCAAGTACGGAGCGCGCCCGCGAGGGCTCCGCCACCAGTTCGGGAGGATCTCCGGCGCGCCGGGGCGCCATGCGGAAGGGGACGGGGCGGCCGCAGGCGCGTTCCGCGGCGTCCAGCACTTCCCTCACGGATGAACCCTTCCCCGTGCCAAGGTTGAACGGGCCGCTTTCCCCTCCCTCTGTCAGGTATTCCAGCGCAAGGCGGTGGGCCGAGGCGAGATCCGCCACATGGATATAGTCGCGGATGCAGGTGCCGTCAGGCGTGGGGTAATCCCCGCCGAACAGTTCCAGAGCGGGGATGTCTCCGGCCACGGCCATGAAAATACGGGGGATGAGGTGCGTTTCCGGAACGTGCATTTCGCCCGTTTCGCCGTCGGGATCGGCTCCGGCGGCGTTGAAGTAGCGCAGGCTGACCCAGTGCAGGCCGTGGGCCGCGGCGTGATCGCGCAGCATCTGCTCCATGAACAGCTTGCTCATGCCATAGGGATTGATCGGAGCGGCGGGAACATCCTCGGTGATGGGCATATGCTCCGGCCGGCCGTAAACCGCCGCTGTGCCGGAGATGACGATTCGTTTCACGCCTTCGGCGCGCATGGCGTCGAGCAGACATATGGTGCCGCCGACGTTATTGCGGTAATACGCGCCCGGATCGCGCATGGATTCCCCTACCTGGGACAGCGCGGCAAAGTGAATGACGCCGTCCGGCCTGTGGCGGCGCATGCAGCCGCGCAGCCGGGCATCATCAAGAATGTCCCCGTGTTCAAATTCGCCCCAGCGGGCCAGATCGCGGAATCCGGTGGACAGATTGTCATACACCACGACATCATGGCCGTGCCCGAGCAGATGCTTGCATGCATGACTCCCGATATAGCCCGCTCCGCCCGTGACCAGAATTTTCATGATGCGTCGCCTTCTTCCTGCCCGGGAGGCGTGCCCTTTCCGCTTTCGTCCGTGTCGTGCCCGCTTCTGTTCAGGTGCAGGCAGACGCGGGGCGGATTGACGTCCGCCTGAAGGATTTGCAGCCCCAGGCGCGCCTCATGGTTGATGACGATGGGGCCGGAGAGGCTGAGGGAAGTGTTTTCCGGCTGGCCGTGAGGAATGGAAACCGTCACCAGCACGGAAAGAGACGAGATGTCTGCGGCCTGGAGCATCTTCTGTTCCGCATCCCCGATGCGTATCCGGTATTCCGGCAGAAAGGCGTAGGGATCGCCCACCAGCAGGCCGAGCTTGGGGTCGTCCAGACTCTGGAGAATGAGAAAGGGAGCCTCTCCCCTGATTTTCAGAAGCGTGAAACGGTGGTGTTCCTCAAAGCCCATAAGGCCTCTGGGAAAAAACAGTTCCTTGCTGGGGTCTATATCCAGCATGCCGAGGCGGGTCTGCGCCCGCACAGTGTTCGTCGCCGCGCCGTTCGTCATGGTTCCGTCCGTTCCGTGTTCCGGGGTCATTTCCTGATGTCGCGCCATAGCTGTGCCGCCGCCAAAAGGTCTTCCGTACTGGTTGCGAGCGCCATGCGGTTTTCTTCCATGACGCGTCTGTACACCTCTTCCCGGTATACGACCTTGTCCGGAGGGAGGGTGATGCCTATTTTCACCTGCTTGCCCTGCACGCTGAGGACGGTGATGCGGATATCGTCCCCCACATACAGGCTTTCGCCGGGTTTTCGCGCGAGTATGAGCATGGCGTTTCCTTGCCGGAAGGGAGTGTGGTGGAACGTTGAGTTTGGCCTACTTTTTGCGAATGGGCAAGTCGGAGCTTCAGCGATCCGACCAGATCAGGCGTCCTTTTTTCAGTGTCGCGCGGCCGAGTGGAAGTCCGTTCCATGTCAGCAGGGCCATGCCGGACAGTCCGGCACCTTCGGGAACCGGAGCTTCCGCAGTGCGTCCCTGAAGCAGGCCGGTGAGTTTTTCCACCCCGCGCGCGCCCTCCAGATCCACAACGGGAACGGAACCCGGAGCGCGCAGACGTGGGGCGGGACGTATTTCACCGTTTTTCGCATACTTGCCGAAATACATGCCCTGCCAGCGCAGCGACGCGGGCAGCAGTTCAAAGGTCTGGCGGGGCAGGATATGCAGGCTCCCGCCGAATACGCCGACCGGGCCGGGCAGAGCGGAGGGGTCCACACCTGCTTCTTCCAGCCGGTCAGGGGGCAGAAGTTCAAAGCGCGGGGGCTGTCCCGGCGGCAAGGGACGGGAGGCGGGCCCCTGCTCCTGCGTGGCGGGCTTGCGCAGACGGGCTACGAAAAACCCCTGGTTGTCGCCGCTCTTCGGCTCCAGCCTCCATACTCCGTCGAAGCCGAGTCTCCCTTCCTCCATCTGGAAGCCGGCGGGAGGAGCGAGTTTTTCCAGTTCAAGGCCCAGTTCGTCCAGCGCATAGCGCAGTTGCTCCTCGTTTTCGCCGTCATTGGTGGTGCAGGTGGAATAGACCACCGTGCCGCCGGGGCGCAGCAGGCGGCGGGCTTCACGCAGCAGCGCCCGCTGAAGCCGGATCAGGGGCGTGATCTTGTCGTCCTTCCAGATATCCCGCACGTTGGGGTTGCGTTCCACCGTGCCCCAGCCGGAACAGGGAGGATCAAGCTGGATGTGATCCCACATGCCGTCAGGCAGAGGGAGGGCTTCGCCTCCATGGCAGCAGCTCGCCGTCCAGCTCAGATTCATGGCGTGGAGATTGCGGCGCAGCGTGGCAAGGCGGGAGGGGGAAGGCTCGTTGCCGAGCACGAATCCTTCCGGCCCGGTCATGCCCGCAAGCTGCCCCGTCTTGCTGCCGGGGCTGGCGCACATGTCCAGCACCGCCGCACCGTGCGGCGGGCGCAGCGCGGCGGGCGGAAGCATGGAGGAACGATCCTGGATATAGATAAGCCCGAAAAAGGCCGCAAGGCTGGAGCCGAGAGGGCGCGGCCCGGCGAGCAGACGTCTGGCGGAGGGAAAGAAGGGGTCCGGCTCGAACTCATAGCCCTGCGCCCTGAGCAGGGCTTCCACCGAAGTTTCTTCGGAAGGGGAGCAGACAAGGCGGAAGGCGCGGCGGATCGGCGTCATGGGAATCTCCGGAAGGCGTCCCGCGAGCATGTTGCGGGGCGGAAAAAGAAAGGATAAAGTTACCGAACCCTACTCGAAGGAGTGATCATGCAACATCGAATTCTGTCCGTTTTTCTGGCGTGTACCCTGCTGCTCGCCGGGATGCAAGCGGCCCATGCCGCCTCGTATATCGTGACCCCGTTCAAGGTGAACGGGGCCGCCGGTTACGGTTATCTTGGCAAGGCCATTCCGCCCATGCTGTCTTCCCGCCTGTTCTGGCAGGGAAAATATGAACCCGCCGCCAGTCAGGATGCCGTGCTTCAGGGCAGCGCGCCGGAAGGCCGGACCGAGGCGGAAAAGGCGCGCAAGACAGCCAGGGCCGATTATGTGGTCTGGGGCAGTGTTACGGTAATGGGCACGGAAGCCAGCCTGGACGTCAGTGCGCTGGATGCCGGGGGCAAGCTCTGGCAGCAGGCGTTCAAGAGCCCGGTGAGCAATCTGCTCGGCGGTGTGCAGAATGCGGCGGACGCCATTTCTTCCCAGCTCTTCGGCCGGGCCGTGGCCGCCGCGCCTGCCGGACAGAGCGCGTCGCCCATGAACCGGGCCTTTATGATGAACGAAACCCAGGGCGGCGCGGTGTATGGCGTGAATCCCCAGATCCGCTATGAGAACATGGACGGTGAGCGCATTCGCAGCCAGATGCTGGATTTTGAATCCATCGGCATGGAAGTGGCGGACTTTGACGGAGACGGAAAGAACGAAGTCGCCCTGCTCAACAAGGACGCGGTAAACCTTTATCGCTGGCAGGAAGGCCGTCTGGTGCAGATCAGCGAACTGCGCCTGCCTTCCATGATGCGTATTCCCCTGCTTATCCGCGCGCTGCCTGACGGCAAGCGCACGCTGATGGTGGTGACGGCCTACGATGACGCCGCCGACGAACCCGTGAGCCAGCTTTTCGTCTTTCAGAACGGAGCGTTCAAGGAAGCCTCCGGCCGCGTGAAGTATTATCTCAATGTGCTGAACATGGCGCCTTCCTACAAGCCTCGCCTGGTCGGGCAGGATCCGGATCGCACCCGCGTGGTGCGCGGAGATATCTATGACGTGACCCTGCGCGGCAGCAAGCTGACCAAGGGCAGCAAGTACGCCAGCCTCCCCAGAGAGGCGAACGTGTTCAACATGGTGTGGATTCCCGGCAACGCCAGATCCGGCGGCGACTATCTCGTGGCCGTGGGTTCGGAAGAGACCCTGCTGACCTTTGATCGCAACGGCAAGCGTCTTGCCCGCAGTGACGAAAGCTTCACCGGCACGTCGGTGGGCATCCCCATTTCCCGCGGCATGCCCGGGATGGGCAGATCCTCGGATGAGGACGGCGGCAACTACTACTATGTGCCCATGCGCATGGTGGTGGATGACCCCGACAACAGCGGCACGCCCGTGCTGATCACCGGCAAGCCGATTTCCGCCGCGTCCATGCTGTTCAAGAACTTCCGCGTCTTCCCGCAGGGGGAGATACACGCGATGTTCTGGGACGGCCTTGGGCTCGACCTGAAATGGAAGACCCGGCGGATCAAGGGTAGCGTGGTTGATGTGAGCGTGTCCGATCCCAACAACGACGGCGTGCAGGATCTGGTGGTCAGCGTCAATTCCTATCCCGGTTCTCTGGGGATGGGTAAAATCCGCAACATGATTCTGCTTTATCCTCTCGGAGAGGGGAACTAGAGCCTTCCGCCCTGAAAATACTCCCGGAGCCGGGCAGCGCGAGAAGTGCTGCGGGCATTGAGAGCAGAGAAAGGCCCCCCTCCATATCAGCCGGAAGCCGGCATGGAGGGGGGCGGAGTGCGGGCGCAGCGTTTTCCGCGCAGAACGCAGGCGGGGTGGACGTTACATAGCGTCTTTCGCCGCCCCGGAAGCGCGGCTGCCTGCAAACGAATCTGAGGAAGCCGCTCCAGCGAGGTCTTTGCGGATACTCTTCCGAACACCTGGGGAAGAGAGCGTCAACGGACAATTTTAATGCAGCTTTTCTGAAAAGCTCTTGGAACAAGGCCAAGGAGACGGATGATGCAAGGCTCGGATGACATGGTGCTGCCGGAAGTGACCTTTTCGACCTTTGTGCTTTCTCTGGCGTCTTCGGCGCTGGTGCAGATGGGGGAAGTGCCTGACCCCGAGACGGGGAAGCTGGAGAAGCATCCCGAACTGGCCCGGCACAGCATTGACGTGCTGAACATGCTTGATGACAAGATTGCGAACGGCCTGACGGACAAGGAAGCGCGCCTGCTGAAGGATGTGCTGTTTGAACTGCGCATGAAATACGTCGCGGCCGGAAAGTAGGGCTGTTTCGCCTTGAATGCGTTTCCGGGGCGGGAGCGAAGGGCGTCCCCGCTGCCGGGCGGGCATTCTGGAGAAGGAATGTCCGGAAGAGAAAGGGGAAAGGACATGCTGAAAGCCGGACTTGTCGGGGTCACGGGATACACGGGAATGGAACTGGCCCGCATCCTTGCGGGGCATCCCGCCATGAAGCTGGTCATGGCTACTTCCCGCCAGGAGGCGGGGAAGCGTCTGGATGAACTGTACCCGTTTCTGCGCGGTCTGCCGGGCGGGGATGTGATTGTGCGCGAGGCGGACGCCGCCGCGCTGTCCGCCGCCTGTGACGTGGTGTTTCTGGCCGTTCCGCATGGGGTGGCCATGGAGATGGGGGCTGCCCTGTACGATGCCGGAGCCAGAGTCGTGGATCTTTCCGCCGACTTTCGTCTGCGCGACGCGGCCGTTTACGAAAAATGGTACGGAACGCCTCATTCCCGCGCCGGCTATCTGGACAAGGCCGTATACGGTCTGCCGGAGCTGCGCGCCGAGGAAATCGGCCGGACCCGTCTGGTGGCCAATCCCGGCTGCTATCCCACCGCGTCCATTCTCGGTTTGCATGCCGCGCTGAAAAACGGCCTGGTGCATACCGATGATATTGTCATTGACGCCAAATCCGGGGTGTCCGGAGCGGGGCGCAAGGCGGCGCTCGGCTCTCTGTTCTGCGAGGCGGGAGACTCCTTCAGGCCCTATAATCTCGGCAAACACCGCCACACGCCGGAAATCGAGCAGGAACTGGAGCGTAGCGCGGGCATGGACGCCGGAACGCTGCATATTTCCTTCAATCCCCACCTTGTCCCCATGAGCCGGGGAATTCTGGCGACAGTATATGCCCGTCTGAAATCCCCTCGTTCGCAGAGAGAAGTCCAGATGATCTATGAGGCGGCGTGGGCCGGTTCGCGCTGGGTGCGTGTGCTCCCCGCCGGAAAACTGCCAGAAACGCGCAATGTGCGCGGCTCCATGTTCTGCGATATCTCCGTGACCGTGGATGAACGCACGGGACGTCTGATCATTGCCAGCACCATCGACAACCTGTGCCGGGGGGCCTCGGGGCAGGCCGTGGCCAATGCCAATCTGATGTGTTACCTGCCTGTGGATGAAGGGCTTAATCTTGCGCCGCTGACGGTATAAAAATATTTTTCTGCATTATTGGCAGAGCGGCTTCAGGCATTTTCAAAATGAAAATCCTAGAGCGTTTTGCTCTCGAAAATATCTTTCAACCAGACCCTATGTTCTGGCCCGCAGGTTTCACGCCTGAAGCCGGAGCCTTACGCCGCAAGTGAATTGCGGCTGCTCCGGTGTCGCGGCGGAGTCTCGCTCTGCTTGACTCCGTAGGGCATTTCACGAGCGAAATGCTCTAGTGTCTGTCAGGAAGATGCATGGCCGCCAGAATGCCGGAGATACCGATTGCGCCGGCCATAAGTATGGCCGGTGTATAACTGCCGATTGCGTCATGAAGACAGCCGCCTGCATAGGGGCCTGCAAAACCTGCGAAGATGAAAACCGTGGCAGTCATACCGATGTTGGATTCCAGATGGGCGGGACCGAAGTTTCGGGCGATGAAGGCGGAAAACAGGGGAATGCTGCCGCCGAAGGCCAGAGCGATGCCCACCATGGCGGTGAGCAGGCCCGCATATCCCAAAATGGGGGGCAGAGCAGCGAGAAGCAGCAGGCTGCATGTCATGCATGCCGCATCTGCCAGCATGGCAATGCGGGGACCCCTTGCGTCAAATAACATGCCGAAAACCAGACGGCCCGCTCCGTTGGCTGCGGCATAGATACCCATGGCCGCTCCGGCCTGGAGGGGCGTGGCTCCCTGTTCCAGCGCGTAGGGCGTCACATGGCCGATGATCATGAGGCCCCCTGTCTGTACAGCGCACGTCCACAGCCAGGCTCTGTGAAAAAGCGGTGTTTTCAGCATCTGCCTGGTATCCAGACCGCTGTCCGCGGTTTTGTCGTGGGGGGGCGCTCTGTCGTACCCTGGAGGGTAGCGCAGAAAAAGGCTTGCCGGAAACGCGACGAGCAATGCCAGCAACGCCAGAATGCGCAGCGTGGAGACATAGCCGGTCATGGCGATCAGCGTTCCGGCAAGCCCCGCACCGAAGATCAGCGTTCCGGCGGCGAGAGAGAAAGCCATGATGCCGCATGCCAGTCCCTGTTTTTTCGGATACCAGCAAAGGGCTGTCGCGGAAGGAATGACGTTGGCCACGCCTATGCCGTATCCGGCGATGACGCCGTAAGTGAGAATCATCTGCCATGGGGCGGCGACCAGAGACGAGGTGATAAGACCTGAGGCGAGCAACGCGCTTCCGCCGGCAGCGGTGAGGCGCGGGCCGAAACGACGCATCAGGTGTCCGCCCGACATCATGCCCAGGCCAAAAAAGACAAGAATAAAGGTAAAAACCAGTGACGAATAGGAACGGGGCCAGCCTGCTTCCTGTTCAATGGGCAATATGAAGGCCGACCATGAATAGAGTATGCCGTTGACCATGGAAAGCAGTGCGCCGGCTGTCAGCACGGCATGCCTGTTTTGGGGGTAAGGCGGCACCATGGGGTATCTTTGTGCATGAGGGAAAGAGAGGGGAATCCCGGCACATGCACGAGAACATATGCCGGGATGGGAAACTATTTTGTATAGGGTTCCAGATAACGGGTAAGGTTGGAGTAATCCAGGGAGAATGCACCCTTCACGAATGTGTCGAGTTCTTTGCCCATAACGGGAGTCGCGCCCAGCTTGAGGATTTTCAGGGCATCTTCCCTGAAGGCGGGGAGTTCGACCATGCGCGCGATGGCGTCACGGACGAACTGCACTCTGTCGTCCGGCACTTCCGCACGCATGGCGGCCATACGGATAATGGCCGAAAGGTTCATGGCCTCCGCAAAGATGTGTTTGTCTTCAGGAGACATGCTCACAACTTCGGGCAGGCAGGGGACGTCAGGAAGCACGGGAGTACGCTCGGGAGCGATGACCAGCATGGGAGGGGCCACCATGCCCTGCTCCACGGTACGCAATCCCTGGGACAGAGGCGTCAGCGTAAAGTCGATTTCTCCCTTGCCCACGGCGAGGTCTATTTCCACCTGGGCCTTGTAGCCCGTGACCATTTTGACATCAAGGCCGAGTCCGCGGATCATGGGCAGCGCGGCGAAGCTGTTTTCGCAGAACGGGGCATTGACTCCGTATTTCAATCCCTTGGTATTCCTGAAGTCATCAAGGGATTTGAATTTGGAGGTTGCCGTAAGGAGCCAGGGTTCACAGAATCCGCCGACAATATACTTGAATTTGCGCGGATCGTACCTGGCGGCCTTGTTTTGCTGGAAATATGGCATCTGATATGCGCCGTTGAACATCATGATGTTCATGGTCAGCCCGTCGGGTTTGCAGCTGTTCATGTAGTTCAGGGCCACAATGCCCGCGGCGCCGGGCATGTTCTTGATGAGCATTTCTCCGCCGGTTACTTCCGGCCAGTATTTTGCGAACAGCCGGGCACCCACGTCGCTTGCGCCGCCAGGGCTGGTACCGATGACCAGAGTCAGCTTGTTTTTCCTGTAAAAGGTTGCCGCATCTTCCTCTGCCCGGACAGGCAAGGCCGCTCCGAGCATGCCTGCGCCAATCAATGATATCAGGATGCTTTTGAAAATGTTCATCAAACGTTCCTTTGTGGTTTGAAACTCCCCCTTCTGGGGGAAAAGTAGTTGACAAAACGACGAAGCCGATGAAACCCGTTTCTGTAACTCCTCCCCTCAGGGCGTCGGTTGCGGACTCAGTCGGCGGATGGGACGACTGTGGATTGAAACATGCTGTTCTCCTTGACAGAAAGGTTTCTGTTTGCGGCCCGCAGATACTTCCAAACAGCGGCTCTACAGCCGGCATGCGGCATCATAGCCCTGCCGGATTGCCTGCCGGACGTTTTTGGCAATGTCGGCGTCGCCCGCGATCCGGAACTCCGGGGCCACGCTGCGGAAGCTGTCCGCAAGATCGCGTCTGGCTCTTGAACCGATGCAGAGCACCACGGTATCCGCGTTCAGGAACTGTTTCCCCCGGGTTCCCTCTATCTCTACTCCGTCTTGGCGTATGGCTGTGCAGGTGACACCCGTCATGCTCTCCACCTCGCGTTCCACCTTGTCCATGAGAGCGATGCGGTGCGTATAGCCGGTTCGGCGGGCCAGTACGTCATCCATTTCCAGAATGAGCACCTCACGTCCGTGTTCCGCGAGATGTAAAGCGGTTTCGCAGCCGGTATCGCCCCCTCCTATGACAATGACCCGTTTGCCCGTTTGTTCGGGGCGCATGCAGGCACGGGCCGCACCCATGACGCACGGGAGATTCGCGCCGGGAATGGGAGGGATGAACGGGGCCGCGCCCACAGCTGCAATCAGGGCGTCCGGCTTGTGCCTGCGAAACATTTCCGGACTTGCCTCCGTATTCAGGAATACCTGAACGCCCAGCTTGCCGACGCGGTGAATGAGATAGTTCTTGAAATCTCGCAGGGGCTTCTTGAAGGAGACATACTCCGAGAAGACAAGCTGCCCGCCAAGCTGTCCGCATTTCTCGAACAGCATGACGTCATGCCCGCGCTCCGCAGCCGTGATGGCCGCCTGCATGCCGGCCGGCCCGCCTCCTATGATGCAGACGCGTTTTTTTTCCAGGGCCGGAGGCACAAGCACATGTTCAATGCCCAGACGCGGATTGGTGGAGCAGGCATAGCGCTTGACGACATCCTGCGTGAAGCTGGTGATGCCTCCTCCAAATATACGGCCGTTCTTTTCATCCAGACAGTTGAAGCACTTGATGCAGGGACGGATATCGTCGTTTTTTCCGTGGCGGGCCTTGTTGGCCCATTCCGGGTCGGAAATAAGCGCGCGGGCCATGGCGATACAGTCTGCCTTGCCTTCCGCCAGAATGCGTTCCGCCGTTTCCGGGGAGGAAATATTGCCTACGAGAATCAGCGGTGTTCTGACACCCGCCTTTTTCATGGCCTCGGTCATGTAGACATTCGGAGCTTCCGGCATGAACGTGGAAGGATGCATTTCCACTCTGGTGCGCAGTACGCCGCGTGTTCCGCGGGAAACATGCACAAGATCCACGTAGTCTTCGAGCATTTTCACAAACTCGATGGATTCCGGGAGATCAAAGCCTCCAGGAACGCCTTCGGTTCCGTTGACACGATATTCAATGACAAAATCCTTTCCCACACGCTTGCGGATGCGATCCAGCACCATGAGGGGAAAACGGGCGCGGTTTTCCAGCGAACCTCCGTATTTGTCATTGCGGCGGTTTTCCAGCGGGGAAAGAAACTGCCCCAGGAGCCATGTATGCGCGCCATGCACAAGACACATCCTGAATCCGGCATTTTGGAGGAAACGGCAGGCTTCCGCAAAATTGTCCGCGACTCTGTCCATATCTTCTTCCGTCATGGCGTCGACATGAACGCCGTTGGGCAGGTCTTCCGCCGAGGGAGCAAACGGATTGCGGCCGCCGTTTACCTGAGGAAGAGCCCATTTTCCGGCGTGGGAAATTTCCAGAGATGCGACGGCTCCCGCCTGATGGATGGCATCGGACATGGCTGTAAGCTGCGGCAGTGCGCGCGGGTCACAAAGCGTGTTGCTGTGATAGTGCCCTGCCCCGTGTTCGAAGTCCACGGCGGATTCTCCAAGTGTTACCACTGCCGCACCGCCAAGGGCACGGGTACGGAAATGCTCGATGCCTTCATTGCGGAGAAAGCCTTCGGGAGACAGGAAGGACATGGCCATGGCCGTGGGAGAACCCCATATACGGTTTCGGTAGCGCAATCCTTTTATGTAAAGCGGCTCAAAAAGATGTGGGTACAATTCCATAGGTGCCTCGATTATCTGTTTCAGCGCAGCTTGCGTATGTCGGGCGCTTTGCCTCGCCGTTAGAGTGTTTCAAAGAACGCTCCAAGGAAACGCTGATAAAAGCGGTTCATTAAGGCTCTGTTCCAGAATAGTGCTGATACTGACCTTTGCCGCCGGAGGCGCGAGCGTTGACGAGCCATGGAGCGACGCCCCCCGCTGCATGGTAATGCGGCATCTTGGGGGATGAGGAGCGGTCAAATGTCACGCGGAGCGGAGCCGAGTGAAGCGCAGCTTCACGAAGGCGCAAGCGATCCGGCCGTGGATACTTGTTGCCTTTGGCCTGTGTGGAACACGGGCTGCCTTTGCGGCAATATTCATTGCCGTCTGTGCCGGAGCAAAACCATACGCGCCGCGCAACGCTATCAACACGGTTATGTGACAGAGCCTTCATGAACTATGTTTCGGCGGCAGGAGTACACGGTTCTCGACAGAAGGTCTGTTCCGGAGGAATATTTCAGCCGACAAGCGCAAGCAGCGGACTCAGGTCCTGCTGTTGATCAAGCCCGGTAAAGAAATCCCAGGCAGTTTCGGCATCATGGGGGGACAGTATTCCTGAAAACGCGGCGTTTGACAGAAATTTTTCCCTGACTTCGCTCTCCGACAGACTTGGTCCCATGACGGAATTCCCTCTGGGAAGAGGGACATAGGCTGAAAATTCCCCATCATCACAGACGAGCTTCAGCCCCGTCGCGAGAAAGCTGTCGCCGGCATGGGCCGGCCAGCCTTCGGAACTCAGACGTATCCTGCCGGCGAGCCGGATCGTTTCTTCATCCTCCACGGCGTGTTCCGCCATATGCTTCAATTCCACTCCTCCATGCAGCAGCGCGACGGCGACGACATACTGAAGGGAATAGATGGCGTCGGCATGGGCATAGTTCCGGATGCGGAAAGGCCGCGCCACGGCGTGGCTCATGGTCCAGGGTGAAACGGTGAGAACGGCTTCCCGTATCTTGTCAGGTTGTATGGAGGTTTGCTTCGCAATATTCACCGCACATTCAATGCCCGCATGAGTGGCCCGGCAGGCCGGCCATGCCTTGAATGTCGTCGTGCTGTAAAAGACCTTGCCCAGTTGTTCCATCAGATCATCAGGAGAGAGATTCCGGATGAAGATGTTGTGCAGACGCTTCAGTTCCGCGCACGGCTCATCAACTCCATTCAGACCGCGCGCGGCGAGATCGGCGGCGAGAAGACCATGCATGGCGGAAAACCCTTGGGAAAGCTGGAAATGCGTTCCCTGCCTGATACCGTTCAACTGGTGGAGAGCCAGCCACAGCGCGTCGGCAAACTGCCGGGGCGTAAAGGCTTTGAGTTTGCCATACACAACTGCGGCTCCCAATGTATTGAGCGTGCCGCGGCAGTCTATGGGAAGAGGCATATCCATACAGCCGGAAAGTCTGCCCACGAAATCTTCGGCACAGATGAGCGCCGTCAGCATGGATCGGCCGTCGGCGTGCAGCATTTCCGCCGCGGCCAATGAAACGGGCACCATGGTTTCACTGACGTGCAGGGGCTTGAAGCGGCCCGCCGCAAAGGTTTCGACCGGGCCGTAGTCGTTTGCCCTGGCGCACAGCGCATTCACATAGGCGGTGTGAGGCAGAGGTGCCTTGTCGCCGAACCCCCACATGGTGGCCTGTTCCGTTCCGCCCCAGTCCATGACCTGGGCGTGCGCGGCGTGAGCCGCCTTTTCATGTTTTCCGCTGAGAATGCAGCCGAACGTATCGGCTGCGACCAGCCTGGCCCTGTATACGGTATCCCTGGGGATATCTTCAAAACGCACAGTGCTCAGGTGTTCCATGAGCCGTTGTATGGAATCATCAATGGACAGGGAAGAATATTCCATTTCAGACACCTCAGAAGGGCAGGTTGAAGTGCTGCATCAGCAGACCGGTATAAAGAGGAGTTTCCAGAAGTATGGGAAATGCCACATATATGAATGCTGTACACAGGATTGAAATTATAATACTGCTGTATATGGAGCTTTCTGAAATTTTCATATAGGAAAAGATGAATATAAAAGTTGATGCATAAAATCCAAATATATAGATTAGTCCGACAAGAATAAAAATTGGTAGAATACACTTCAGAGTTTTCATATCGTGAGCGCCGATGTCATCTGTGGAATTTTCATCTTCAGACAGAGTCAGACACCCTGTTTTTGTGTATTCATTATAGAATGCCATAACCAGAAGAATCATCATGATGATGCCGATAAATATCGGCATGATCTTGCTTTCAAAAAAGTCAAGTTGCGATGCATAATATAAAAATACCAGGGTGATAATAAGTATGATGCCCAGACTGAAAAAGTTTTCTCTTGTTCTTCTCAGCATTCGTGACCTCCACGCATTATTTTACGCACCACGGGCCAGGTCAGAAAAAGAATCAGACAGGCAATAAGGAAAAGAGGAATAGGATGCATGAAAAATGTTATACCTTCAATCTGAAGACTGATAAAAAGGTAGTTTTCAAACATGGTTCCGAGAATATATCCAAGCAGCATGCTCCCGGCATTGTATTTGAAGCGTTTTACAAGCAGCCCGATCACGGAAAAGATGAGCAGCAGAATGATATCTTCCATCAGGGAGCGGTTGGCGTATGTTCCGACCACAATGAAGATAAGGACTATGGGAACCAGAATGCGCGAGGGTATGGCCGCAATTCTGGCGAGCTGCGCCACGAGGGGAAAACAGATGATGAAACCAAGGATATTGGCCAGAGCAACGATCATCAGCAAGGAGAAGGTGATGTCGAGGTGTTCGGTCAGCATTCCCGGGCCGGGCATGATGCCTATCATCATGAGGGCGCCCAGCCCGATTGCACCGGTTGAACTCCCGGGTACTCCAAGGGCGAAGGTGGTGAGCCATGATCCGGATTCCTTGGCATTGTTGCAACTTTCAGGGCCTATGACGCCTCTGACGTTGCCTCTGCCGAAACTGTCAGGATTCCTGTCCGTGGCCTTGGCATGGCCATAGGCCAGAAATACGGCGGCATTGGCCCCTACACCGGGAAGAATGCCGAAGAAGTAGCCTATGACGGCACAGCGCAGGCACAGGAACTTGTTGCGCAGCACGTCCCATGTGCCTTGCAGGGTATCCTTTACGGAGAGAGAGGAGAGGCTTACTTCGGAAATGGTGCCCTCACTGCCCTTCATGGCCAGTTCCACCATGGGCGGCACGGCGAACAGACCGAAGCAGACCGGCACGATGGGAAGCCCCTCGAACAGAAAGCCCTGATCGAAGGTAAAACGTACTTCACCGGAGACCATAACCATGCCTATGCAGGAGAGCATGAGTCCCAGGCATCCGCTGATGAGGCTTTTGACGCGGCCTTCATTGCCCAGCATGCTGATGAAGGCCAGCCCGATAAGGATGATGAACACCATTTCTCTGGACGTGATGGACATGATGATCGGCATGATGGCGAACATCATGATCAATGCGAAACCGGTAGCCATGACTCCGCCAACCAGACTGGCAGTGAGAGCCGCGCCGATGGCGCGGGCACCTTCGCCTTTCCTGGTCATGGGGTGGCCGTCAAGCATGGTGGCGATATTGGAAGCGTCGCCGGGAACGCCCAGAAGTATCGCGGTGATGGAACCTCCGGTAAAGCCGACGGCGCTGAGCGCTACCATGAACGGCATGGCCTGCATGATATCCAGCTTGAATGTGAAGGGAAGAAACAGCGCCATACCGATGAGGCTTCCAAGGCCGGGGATGATTCCCAGTATAAGCCCCAGCAGTGTCCCGCCGAGGATCCAGCCCCATGTGGCCGGTTCCAGCAGGTATCCCAGTCCGACTAAAATACTTTCCAGCATAGCTCCTCCTGAGAGCGGATGGAAGTTGACGGTTGTGAAGCGTATCAGGCTGGAGGATGGACGAGTTACGGAAAATCTATTGGGAATACTTGTTCAGTTTTTCCATGATGGAGCTGAAGTCCACATTAAAGGCCGTTCTGATAAAATCCTGCAGTTCCTGACCGGTAAGGCAGTTTCCGCCGAGCAGAAATGCCTTGCGGGCATCCGCTTCGAAGGATTCGCTTTCAGCCATGCGGGTGAACGCGTCACGCAGAAATGCCACGATTTCGTCAGGAGTATCTTCCGGTACGGCCATCATGCGCACGGCCACGCACAAAGGCCTGCACTGTTCGTACAGGACGTCGATTTCCGGAGTGACATGCACGGCTTCAAAGAAGGTGGGAACATCGGGAATGAAGGGGGAGCGTTCGCGTTCCATAAGCAGGAAGGGTTTTTGCAGTACGCCATGATCTACTTCCCGCATGACCTGGGACAAAGGGCCCATGGTAATGTCCACTTCACCTTTTGCGACGGCCAGGAGCGCTTCCTGCTGGCTTTTGTATCCTGTCACCACTTTGGCCTTGAGTTGCAGAGCCTCCAGAACGGGCAGCATGGCGAAATTGTTACCTTCCAGAGGGTTCATGATGCCGTAGGTCAGGTTCCCGGCCCTGGCGACATCGTCAAGCGAACTGAATTTTCCGGAGGCTACCAGAACCCATGGTTCCTGATAGGCGCCCAGCACATAGTGCAGTCTGGAGGCATCGTACTTGGCCGCTCTGTTTTTGGTGAGGTAGGGCAGCTGATACGAGGAACCAAACATCATCATGTGCATGGTGAGCCCGTCCGGGCGGCAGCTGTTGACCAGATAATTCACGGCGACAATTCCGCCTCCTCCCGGCATATTTTTCACAATCATGTCGCTACCGGCAATTTCGGGCCAGTGCTTGGCTATGATACGGCCGCCGAGATCACTGCCTCCTCCTGCGTTTGTGCCCAGCAGCAGAGTGACCTTGTTTTTTTTGTAGAGGGTTGACGGAGAATCGGCGGCGAGACTGGGGGCAGTGGATATGAGCGTCAGCGCCAGTACAGTCGCAGCGAGAAAGCGGAACGATGGCATGGAGTGCTCCTTGGTATTGCGGGCGGAGAAACTCCGCCCGCGAGTGTCCGGATTCCGGAGGATTGCAGGGGCGGCGTATTTACAGTCTGCACGCGGCGTCGTAGCCGTTGCGGATGGCGTGACGCACGTTTTTCGGGCCTTCGGCGCAGTCGCCCGCCAGCCAGAAGGTCGGCGCGCAGTCGCGGAAGGCTTCGGCTTCATCCTGAAGCGCACGTGTGCCGAGAGCGACGACAATGGTGTCGGCTTCAAGGAAGCGTTCGCCTTCCGGCGTTTCAACGGTCACACTCAGGTCAACGCCACAGATTTGCGCCCCCTCCCGTACCCCTCCGCCGACACGCTGGAGGCATTGGGTCTGTGGGCGGACGGCCAGACGGAACTAACGCAGGAAAACGTGGAACGACATCTTAAGGCGGTGCTGGCATGAACGAGACAGAAAAACAGGAACAAGCTCTGGCTATCGTCAAAGCCTTGGGGCTGCCCAGAGCGCAACAGAACACGCGCTCTGCGCTCTGCCTTCTGGCCCTGTGCGACATGACGCCGGACAAGGCGTGGAGCCAGGCTGAGGCTCCCTATATGGGCATAACCCCCATCATGGATTGGGCAAAAGAGCATTATGCCGCCAACTATGCGCCCAATACCCGTGAAACCTTTCGCCGTCAGACCATGCACCAGTTTGTGGCGGCAGGCATAGCTCTTTACAATCCCGACAATCCGGCCCGCGCCGTAAACAGCCCGAAAGCCGTCTATCAAATCTCGCCGGAAGCTCTGGCCCTGATCCGACTCTACGGCACGGCGGACTGGGAAAGCACCCTGTCAGACTTTCTGGAACGGCAGGAGAGCTTGGCGAAACGCTATGCACACGAGCGGGAACGGGTAATGGTGCCGGTATCTCTGGCAGACGGCAAGCAAATTGAACTCAGCCCTGGAGCGCACAGCGAACTTATCAAGGCCATTGTGGAGGCGTTCGCTCCCTGCTTCGTGCCCGGCAGCATTCTGCTCTATGTGGGGGATACCGGCAACAAATGGGGCTATTTTGACGAAAGCCTGCTTGCCAGCCTGGTCGATTCCCACGGCAAGATGCCGGATGTGGTCTTCTACGATCCCAAAAAAGACTGGCTCTTGCTGGTGGAATCCGTAACCAGTCACGGCCCGGTGGACGGCAAACGCCATGACGAGCTTGCCGCACTCTTTTCCAGCGCCAAGCCCGGTCTGGTGTATGTGACGGCCTTTCCCAACCGGGCAATCATGGCCCGCTACGTGGGAGAAATCGCCTGGGAAACGGAAGTCTGGGTGGCGGACGCCCCCTCCCATCTTATCCACTTCAACGGAGAACGCTTCCTGGGGCCGTATCAAAAGTGATTTGATGACCTCCCGGAACTTCCCACCTGCGGGCCATACGTCCCAGATTCCCGCTTGAAAAATGGACACTTCGCGGATGGGGATTATAGAACCCTCAAGATAGGAAGATTGGGAGCTTCCAAGGGGCTGCCATGCGGTATGCGCTGGTCAATGGTGAAAAGGTGGAGGCTCAAAAGAGTCTGATCGGTATTTGTCCAGGATGCCGTCAGCCCGTTATTGCCAAATGTGGCGAACACAAAATTCACCATTGGGCGCATAAGTCGCAAAAAGAATGTGATAGTTGGTGGGAGCCGGAAACGGAATGGCATCGTGCATGGAAAGATAATTTTCCCAAGGATTGGCAGGAATTTTTTCTGCCTGCTCCGCAAACCGGCGAAAACCATATCGCGGATGTGCGAACCCCTCATGGCCTTGTCGTGGAGTTTCAGCACTCGTATATCGATCCCAAGGAACGTCTTTCTCGTGAACAATTTTATAGAAATATGATATGGGTAGTCGATGGGAACTATCGAAAACGTGATTACACGCGTTTTTCAAAAGGAATTATTCAAGGTCGTTCATTTAGGTGGAAAAATTTTCTCCTTATCTTAGATCCGAGTAAATGCTTTCCAAACCCATGGACAGAATCCGCACAGCCTGTCTTTTATGACTTTGCCATTCCATCATCTAATGTTCATAGTATTACCAACTACTTGGTCTGTCTATTACCCGTAAGACTTGGAGATGCAGGATTATATTGTCGATTTCTAAAGCAAGACTTTATTAAAATGGTTAAAAGCGGGGAAATAAATATTTTTTTAAATAGATACATAAATATTTTTAAAATCGCAAGTCAACAGTTGGACTATAAGGCATTCAAAATGCTAAGTAAAAATGATGAATTACATATTTGGCTCCATATTTTTTTGGAAATTTTATATAAAAAGTTAAATAAAAAATCAAATGTTAGGCATTAAATATGGTAAAAGCTATTCCTCCTGATATTCTTTATAAATTCTTCCCTTCCAAAAGAGAAGACTTTTTTGATATGCCTGCTTTACGATTTACGCCTATAAGAGAGTTGAATGATCCATTTGAATCCAATTTATCACTTGGAAATAAATTTTGTAATCCTCAATTTCTTGATCAAATTCAATTAACATTTATAAATATGATGAATAAATTTACTGATGCCGGGGTGTTGAGTCTAACAACAAATCATGATAATCTTCTTATGTGGGCACACTACGCTAATAATCATACTGGATTTGTGATTGGATTTGATTCACACCATATATTT
>ERZ824575.1777-NODE-1777-length-18858-cov-6.391746_pt1 | contig 18858 bp, 17 predicted proteins | sample MGYA00519470_ERZ824575 | MGnify/ENA primary metagenome ERZ824575 (study PRJEB31778, sample SAMEA3449170) | human gut metagenome | biome: human gut; feature: human-associated habitat; material: faeces | place: United Kingdom | collected 2010/2012 ...
GTTTTTTATATATTAGGAAAGGACTTTCCTAATATATAAAAACAAAGAGACCCACGTATGTTCTATAATAAGAGAACTGCTTGCTTAACATAACAAACTTGTCCTCTTATTTAAAACATACATGAGTCTCATTCTTTAAGATTTGCCAGGTGATCTTTTAAAACTCATTCTCACCGGTATGTTGACAAATCACATTTTCATGCGAACTACTCCCTCACGGAATATATTTAATTTATCTTTCGGCTCGGTTCGTCTCATGAACAACTGCCTCACTGACACATCGTTTCTTACTATAACGAATGAATTCTGTTTTGTCAATAAATTTTATCATTTATTTCCAGACGATTTATTCCGAGACATTTCGTTACTGTCACAGTAACAGCTTTCCCCATTAGAAAAGCAACATTCCGATTCCTCTTGTGATGATTGCCACAACCCATGCGATCAGACACTGCCAGAATACCATTCCGACAGCCCATTTTGTACCAAGCTCACGCCTTACTGATGCGACCGCTGCGACACATGGTGTGTAGAGCAGACTGAATACAAGCAGGACACCGGCTGACAGAGGAGTCAGTACAGAAGCAATTCCTCCACCAAACAATACCTCAAGTGTTGATACTACACTTTCTTTCGCCATAAATCCACTGATCAGTGCTGTACAGATTCTCCAGTCTCCCAGTCCAAGCGGACGAAGGATTGGAACAAGTGCACCTGCAATCATAGCAAGAATACTATCTGCTGAATTCTCCACAAGGTTCAGATGCAAGTCAAAACTCTGCAAGAACCATACAACAATCGTTGCCATCAGAATAACTGTAAATGCTTTCTGTAAGAAATCTTTCGCTTTCTCCCAAAGAAGCTGTGCCACATTCTTCGCACCCGGCAGACGATAATTCGGAAGTTCCATAACAAATGGTACCGGTTCTCCTTTAAACAGAGTTCCTCGATAAAGGAATGCGATTAAAATTCCAACTACAATTCCAAGCACGTACAGACCCGACATGATCAGTCCGCCCTTACCCGGGAAAAACGTACTTACAAAGAATGCATAAATCGGAAGTTTTGCTGTACAGCTCATAAACGGTGTCAGAAGGATCGTCATCTTACGGTCTCTTTCACTGGTCAATGTTCTTGTTGCCATAACTGCCGGAACTGTACATCCGAATCCGATCAACATCGGCACAATGCTTCGACCGGAAAGACCGATCTTACGAAGCAGTTTATCCATTACAAATGCCACTCGCGCGATATATCCACTGTCTTCCATCATAGAGAGGAAGAAGAACAAAGTAACGATAATCGGAAGAAAACTAAGCACGCTTCCTACTCCTGTAAAGATTCCGTCGATCACAAGACTTCGGATTGCATCATTTACATTGAGTGCGATCAGTCCTGTCTCAGCCATTCTTGACAACTGATCAATTCCCATTTCCAGAATTCCTTGCAGAAATGCACCAATTACATTAAATGTCAGATAAAATACAAGCACCATGATTCCGATAAAGCATGGGATCGCTGTATATTTTCCTGTCAAGATTTTGTCTATCTTCTCACTTCTGACACGCTCTTTACTCTCTTTCGGTTTTACAACCGTCTGCTCACAGAGACGTTCAATAAAATCGAATCGCATATCTGCGATTGCCGCACTTCGGTCAACCTCACGTTCCGTCTCCATCTGCTGTACAATATGCTCAAGCATATCCAACTCATTCTGATCAAGCTTTAACTGTTCTAAGATCAGCGGATCCCCCTCGATTGCCTTCGTTGCGGCAAAACGTACCGGAAGCTTTGCTTCTTCTGCATGGTCTTCAATCAGATGAATCACTGCATGGATACATCTGTGAACCGCACCGTCATGATCACTTTTATCACAGAAATCCTGACGCAGCGGACGCTCCTGGTATTTTGCCACATGAAGTGCATGACGTATTACTTCATCCACACCTTCGTTCTTCGCTGCCGAAATCGGAATGACCGGAACTCCAAGCAGTGCTTCCATTGTATTCACATCGATAGATCCATGATTTCCAATCACCTCATCCATCATATTCAAAGCTACTACCATCGGGATATCCATTTCAAGAAGTTGCATTGTCAGATAGAGATTTCGCTCAATATTCGTTGCATCCACAATATTGATGATTGCTTTCGGATGTTCATTCAACACAAAATTTCTTGAAACAATCTCCTCACTGCTGTAAGGGGACATCGAATAGATTCCCGGCAGATCTGTCACCAAAGTGTCTGGGTATCCTTTGATCGGTCCATCCTTGCGGTCAACCGTAACCCCCGGAAAGTTTCCGATATGCTGGTTTGAACCGGTCAGCTGGTTAAACAGCGTCGTCTTTCCACAATTCTGATTTCCCACCAGCGCATATGTAAGCCTCGTCTTTTCCGGCAAAGGGTTTCCATCCCCTTTTACATGATACTTTCCTTCTTCGCCCAGTCCCGGATGAACCGACTGATTAATGTTTCTGGCTCCTTCATGCTTTCTGGTACGGGAAGAAATCTGCTCAATTGTAATCTGATCTGCATCTGCCAACCGAAGAGTCAGCTCATACCCATGGATCTGCAGTTCCATCGGGTCGCCCATTGGAGCAAACTTAATCACCGTCACTTCCGCTCCCGGAATCACTCCCATATCCAGGAAATGCTGGCGTAACGCACCCTCACCGCCTACGGTTTTAATGACTGCACTTTTCCCGATTTCCAATTCTTTTAATGTCATATTGTCTTATCCTTTGCATTCTTTCTTTTGTGTTATTGATAATTTTTCTTAATTATACACGTAAATTACTAAAAGAGAAAGTTTTTCAATAAGAAAATATGGAAAAGAACAAGTCTATAAAGTTAGTTTTTTGTACATGGAAATTGTTTCTTCATTCGTCTCCCCGTAAATAAAATAATAGTCGATCTGATCCTCGCCCAGTGTACTAATGTAAGGCCCATAGGTTTTGATATTACAGAGCAAAACGGTTTCTTTAGCCGCTATCCCAAGCCCATACCCCTTCCCGGATAAAACAAGAGGCATCCGCATAGGCTTTCCTCCAAAAGAAATATACTTTGCCTTTGCACGCAGCACGAGCAGATCCGTAGAAAGAATTCCCTTTGCATTAATCTTTTCCGAAGAATCCCATTCAAAAAATTCCCAGGTCTGCTGATCCATAATCAGGCGCGGTTCCACGGAGCGTTCCTTTAACAGTACCGTCCCATCTGCTGTTTCAAATTGTATGGCACCTGTTTTTTTATCAATCACAGCACTGGCTTTTTCCGTGGAAACTTTTAATGCCGTCTTTGACTCTCTGGCACTCCACGAAAAAACATCCGTTGCCTCCGGTTTCCAGTAGGTATCCTTGATTTCTGTCGTCACACCTTTGACGAAACTTACCCTTATCACCTCGGGTGTAATCGGTGTCAGCCGAAGAATTCCTGCCATACTTGCAATGTCTATATGCTTTTTCGTTTTTTTGGCCCATTTCACCGTATAATTCATGCGGGAATGTCCACGTACCGGTAGCAACCGGTTATCCGGCAGATCCCCAAATGCATAAGGAGACGGATTGATCTGCGCAATCTCCGGGGCCTTCGACACCTTTGAAACCGGATGGATGACAGATTTCTCTTTCTCGGGTACTGACTTCTCCGAACCCGGATGGATGACAGGTTTCTCTTTCTTGGGTACTGACTTCTCTGAAACTGGATGGATGTCAGGTTCCTCTTCCTTCGGTGCAGACACCTCGATCCGTTCCGGACCGATATAACTTCGCGCATTGCGTTCCTTATCTGCCTCCGTCCGTCGCTGCTGCTCTATTTCTTTTTGCGTAAAGGTTTTCTTTTCATATTCCTTTGCCTTGGTCAGTGTTTCTACTGCAAACACTTTCTGCTTTTTCTCTTTTGAAACCGGATCTGTCAGAATTCTGCTCAGATTTCCGTGATACAACACCACAAGCTCATGCAGCGCGCGGGTTGCCGCAACATACAAAAGTTTCACATGTCCGTTATCTGCCGGATATTTTTTCTGCGTCGGATCATACAAAAGAACCGCATCAAACTCCAGTCCTTTCGTGTAGGCAACCGAAAGCACCATAACACCGTCTCCAAATTCCGTAGTCCCCGGGTTACAGTCCACAATCTCCATATAAGATTTCAACTGTTCCGCCAGCTCTGCTGCCTCTTTTTCCTCACGACAGATCACCGCAATCGTTTCATATCCATCTTGCTGCCACTTCCGGATCGTGTGTACCGTCTCTTCTAAAAGCGCTGTTGCATCCGGCTGTTTCTCCACCCGCACGGCTGCTCCATGCCGGATAATCGGTTCCACCGGATACACAGCAAAATCTCCATGCCGCAAAATATCATTTGCAAATTTGGAAATTTCCACCGTATTCCGGTAACTTTTCCGCAACAGCCCAAACGCATCATACGTACCGGTCAGCACCAGTTTCCGCAATTCCTCCCAGTCATTTAGCCCATACCGGAAATGTATGTTCTGGGAAGTATCCCCCATGATCGTGTATGTGCATCCCCGCAGACAATAGTGCAGACAGCAATATGCCATCATTCCAAAATCCTGTGCCTCATCGATGACCACATGACTGGCCTCCCGCACCGGATCAGTTTCCTTGATCCGCTTGTATATATAGGCAAGCGCTGCAAGATCGTATACATCAAAAGAAGTTTCTGGTATATCTACTTCTTTCCCGGCAACTGCCTGCACCTGTAAGAATTCCCGGTAAAAATCGTAAATAGATGTCTTCCATTTTCCATCTCCAAAAAAAGAAGCATATTTCTTATCCAGTGCCTTTTTTACTTTTGCCGGATAGGATATTTGTTTTCCCAGAACTTCGTTTTCGTATTTGGAATATAAAACCTCGTTGAGCATAAGAATTTTGCTCTGCATGGAAAGATCGGGATGTTCCCGCAGATAAGTATTGATCAGCACATGCCCGACCAGAAGTGTCTTTGTGTTTTCCAGATAAACTTCCTCGTGTGAAATTTCCCTCTGTTCATAAGCTGCACAATATAATTCCAGATCATGAAACCACTCACGGTTTCCTTTCTGCGCATTCTTTTCATCATCTTTTTCCAGGAGGTGAAAACGATATTTCCGTTCATCCCAATCCTCATACAACAGACGGATGAACAGCTGTTCCATCGTCATCTGCCGGATGCCATACACATCCAGTTCCGGCAATACCCCCGTAATGTAATTCAAGAGTATCCGGTTGCTCCCTATAATATAGAAATCTTCCGGCCGGAAATCATCGCTGTAATTGTATAAAATATAGGAAATACGGTGCATGGCGACGGTTGTCTTTCCCGAACCGGCTACACCCTGTACAATGATATTGGTCTTTGGCGAACGCCGGATAATCAGATTCTGTTCTTTCTGAATCGTTGCAATGATCTCACCGAGCACCGCCTTCTTGTTTTTCGCCAGATACTTTGTCAGAAGTTCATCATTTGCCACCACATCGGAATCAAAAAAATCTTTCAGATGATCATTTTCAATCTCATACGTGCGTTTCCGTTTCAGGTCAATCGTAAAGGTTCCCTCCGAACTGACGGTATACTGACATGGTCCCAGACCACTCTCATAATATACCGATGCAATCGGTGCTCTCCAGTCCAATACGACCGGTTCCGAGTTATTTTTTGCAATTCCCACTCTTCCGATATAGTAAGACTCGTCCCCTTTTACATTCGGATCTTTGAAATCAATTCGTCCAAAATACGGTTTCCTGCGCGCTTTCTCATAACGCACCAGATCATACTCATTTTCCTTCAAACGCGCGGTTGCATTATTCCACAACGCCAGGCCTTCCTTATCCTGTGCCTCATACACGTCCAGCAGGTCTTCCAGATCCTCGTTCACTTTCCGGATATCTGCTCTGGCGCGTTCAAGATTTTGCTGTGCAATCCCGATAATCTCCTGCAGTTTTTGTTCTTCGGCCTCCCGCGTCAGTCCCGGAAGCATGTTTTTCTGTTCCAAATGTATTACCCTCCTGTAATTTACAGAATGTTTGAAAGACACAGGTTTCGCAACCGGCGTGTCAGGGAAAACGTGCCCGCATCTTTTTTCTGTGCTCCCATAAGGATCGTGATATCCTGTTCCGGCAGATTTGCAAAATATGCGCCCAGCCAGCCATCCCAGCCATATTCTCCCTTTACACAGATTCCCTGCTGCAATTCAGGTGCCACACATCTCCGCATAAAATTTGCATAGGTATACCCTTCCAGTCCGATCCACTGCTGCATTGCCTGCTGCTGGTTTGCCGACATACTGCCAGCTTGTCCCAGGTGCAAATACCAGTGGACATGCCGCAATTCTTTCTGCCATTTTCTGTGTGCTCACCGGGTGATCACTTTCCAGACGCGCACACGCTTCCTCAAACACTTTTGTGACTGCACGTCCACCCATGGTCTGTTCCTCCGGATATACCAGCCCGGAAGTCATCGCCAAAAGATCATGCATCAGTATTGGTCTCTCCGGTGTATACAATTTTCCGTCTCGCTCCACTTTCTGGTGTGCAAATGCCGGAAGGATATCCGCTACCGGCTCGTACAGATCAAGCATTCCTCTTTCCATCAGAATCATTGCCGCCACTGCTGTAATCGGTTTTGTCATGGAATATAACCGGAAAATAGTATTCCGTTCGATTGGTTTTTCCGCTTCCCGGTCCGCCATTCCAGCCTGTGCATAGACCAGTTCTTCATTTCCTTTTGTTATGAGAAGATTAGCACCCATGACTTCGCCGGAGGCGATGGAATGTAATATCAGATCTGTAGCCTGTTGCGTTAATTTTTTCAACATTTTTTCTCCCTGTTTCATCCCGTTTTTCACTATTTATAAAATTTTACTCTTAATTCGTAGAATGTGCAATTTATTTTACTTTAAAATTAAAAAGAAACGGTCACCATACTTTCAACTTTAAAAATACAGTGACCGTTCTACTCGGTTTCGTTATTCAATTTTTTATTCCTTTCTTTTGTAATTTAATTCTTCCAGCTCACAAATGCTTCCACCTGTTTAGAAAATTAGTGATATGTATACTCTATATTGAATAATAATCTGAAGTATGCTCTCTCGCTTTTTATAGAATGAACTTCTTCCGTACATCCTACCCTCAAATTACCTTCCGTGGTATCTTTCCGCAGTATCTTCATCTGTAAAATGTCTGTACATATCCATTGCCTTCCATCGTCTCTGTTATCCTCTACTAATAACTTTAAGAATTATTCTCATCCATTTGAAAAGGCTTTTCCTGCTGAAAACTATCAGACACTACCACACTTACCATGAAGTTTTGGATTTTACTTATCGTCCCATTGGACTGTACCTCCTCTTCTCATTCAATTCCTGCTTACTCCAAGCTTCTCTTTATTTCCAATTGGCTTCCCAACCGCTTGGTTCGATTGGAAGTCTTGTGTAATTAGGTCTTGTTTGTTTTGTTGACTGTATATTACCATATGTGTTTTGTATTGTCAACTATTTTGCTTAAAATTTTTATTTTTTCTCTTTATTTTTTATCTATCCTTAAATTGTGTATGTTTTATATTCAAATATATATTTTTAACTGAAAGTTTAAAATGCAAAAAACACGGCAAAAATCCTGATAATACAGTCCCATCTTCTTTAAGGTTTCATCGATTCCCGCCATTGCCTGCTCATATGTCTTGTGCTCTGCTGCAACTTTAGACACAACAAATAAGTCTTCTCTCGGGATTCCACAGGTGCGGACCCCTTCCCCGACACCGCGCTCATTAAAATAACTCTGCGCCGTATCAATTGCACGGTATCCAACTTTAAGCGCATCGAGTACGCATCTTTCACATTCTTCCTTTGTAACCTGATAAGAAGTCTCGTTTTGTTATGCAGTATAAACCTTTAGGTTTGCGCTTATACACACATCCTTATTTGATCTGCCGGATAGCCTTTATCAATCGCTTGACCTTATCCGACGGGGTTTTCGAGTGAAGTATTCCAAACGGCATGGTGTAATCCCATTCCACCGGAATAATTTTGATCAACGGATGAACACTTTCCCAGCTTTTGAACGCAAGAAGAACCTCATTCTTATTCTCATTCTCACACCAGTTAAACGCTTCCACATTATACAGATCAAAATCTACGATGTTGATTTCCGGATGATTCCTGATCATATCATCTCTTAACCGATCTCCGTAATAACTCCAGCCTCTTTGCATGAGCATGAAATTTTCTCCCGCCAGATCATCCAATGTAATCTTTTTCTTTTCCGCCAGCCTATGATGAATCGATACCGCTACACAAAACGGTTCTCTTGAGATCTCAGTGCCGTCGCATCCTCTGAGTTTTAACATTGTTTCATCAAATATTCCGGCTACAACATCGATATTCTGCCCCAGATTTGCCAATATCTCTCTTGCATTCTCCAAGGTGTTTTCAAATGTGATCAGCTTAAACTTCATATCCGGATATAGATTCTGGATCTGTGGCCACAGATCCACAAATACCTGTGGCGGCGTCATCGGCGAGATTCCGACGCGTATCACATCGTCCGATACCTGCATTGCCTCTTTCGCCCGCTGCACCGACTCCTTGCAATACCCGATGATATATTTTGCGTCATTGTAGATCGACTGTCCGGCTTCCGTTACCACAAGCCCTCTGTGCGTCCTGTCAAAAAGCTTCATACCAAGACTTGCCTCAAGCGAATTGATCTGTTTGATGACCGCCGGAGCCGATATATACAACTGTTCCGCTGCCTTGCTGAAACTTCCCGCCTCAACAACGCACAAAAACGTATCCAACTGCGGATTATACATCATGTCCGTTTCCTCCTACAATGAATTTAACACTCCCTGGATTCCGTCACGCTCGTAGATTCCCTTATAATAGGCAACTTCCTCCTCGATCAGCTGATCGATCACCTGCATGCCGAGAAGTTCCACCGGAGCTTTATCATCCGTCAAAATATAATCGCCTTTTCCGTATGGAGTGCTATCCGCGTATACCGTCTCCATCATGTTTCTTAAATCAGCATTTGTGATCTGCTTTGTATTTGCCTGCAGATTCTCCATGATCGACGGATTGTTCGATGCAAAAAGCTCGCGGTTCGTCGTATTCGCCACATCAACCGTATACTCCGCGTCAAACACCTGACCGATCGTATCGGAGAGATACTGATTGATGTTGCCATCTCCGCTGCCGCGCATGTTCATATTTACGACCATCACGCCGTCCTCGTTCAGATGATCCTTAACCAGTGTAAAAAATTCAACGGATGACATCTGGAAAGGAATCGTGATATCCTGATAGGCATCCACCATGATCACATCGTATTTCTTATCCATCGCATTCAGATAAGCTCTGCCGTCATAGGTCGTGACCGGCACATCCTCGGAGAGTGAGAAATACTTGCGCGAAAGCTGCGTGATCTTCTCATCGATCTCCACACCTTCCACGTTCATATCCCCGAGATACTTCCGGCACTGTGTCGCATACGTTCCCGTTCCCATTCCAAGGATCAGCACATCCATATCCGATGGCTTCTTATCCGCCAGCATGAGCGGTGCCGCCATCGCGTAATCATAATACATGCCTGTCAGCCTGTCCTGCTTCATATAGACCGACTGCACACCAAAAAGCACGTTGGTCGACAGTCTTACCGACGTGTCATCTTCCGATACCTGCAGATAATTGTAGACCGATTCACCCTCATAGGTGAGATTCTTCTCCCAGAATGCAAACGAATCCGAGTAACCAAGACCGCAGCACAGTGCAAAGATTACCACCGATACGATCACTTTCTTTTTGCCTGCGCGGACATTGACAAAATACACGATTGCCAGAACCAGTAGAATTCCCGAGAAGATCAGAAACGTGATAGACGTTCCGACCGCCGGAATCGTCACGAAGGTCGGCACAAACGTACCGATGATACTTCCGATCGTGTTGAATGCCCCGAGTGTACCGACTGTCTTACCGTTATCATCCAGACTGTCCACCGCATATTTTACAAGCGACGGTGTCACGGTTCCCAGTAAGAAAAGAGGAAATACAAAGATGACCATACATGCTGCAAACGCTGCAATGATCAAAAAATTATTGCTCACCGTAAAAATCAAAAGTGCCGAGATTCCGAGCACGATATATTTGCCCACCACCGGAATCAGAGCGATCCAGATCGCAGCGATCAGGATTCTCGTGTACAGGCGGTCCGGATTCGGCGACTTGTCCGCACTTCTTCCTCCGTAAATATTGCCGAGCGCCATCGCGATCATGATGGTTCCGATAATGATCGTCCAGACGATCTGCGACGAACTGAAATACGGTGCCAACAGACGGCTCGCTCCCAACTCTACTGCCATAACGGACATTCCCGCAAAAAACTCCGTCAGATACAAAAATAACTTATTCTTTAAAATTACGGTCTGTTTCATATTGCCTCCCTGCTTTAAGCTGTTACGTTTATATTACAACTTAAAGTAGGGTCCAAGTCAATACTTTTCTTTTCGAGACGCTTCTGGGCTTCTTTCTTCTCTTTGATGCGTTTTTGCTTATGCATCTCTAAGATCTTTTTCTCCCACGTATCTCTCTTGTCCTTGTCCAGCTTCGTTTTTTCGCGCGACTCATCCCCGTTATCGTCTTCCGTGATCGCCCAGCCGCTCACACTGCCATCCGCATTGATGATCGTTCCTGCCTCTTTCACATGGGAACCGGCAGGCGCCCAGTCCATGGCGCCGCTTGAGATCAATTTTGCACAATCATAGATCAAAGCCTCATACTCGATCCGCTTGTCCGGATTATTCTGCATCTATGCCAAAATAATCGGTGTGATCTGAATGTTATTCGTACCTTTCTGCGAAAAAGCCTGCGTGTTTGTCGAGAAGTTCACGCCCGGGTAGCGATCCAAGAGTCCATTTAATGTCGCGGATTCTCCACTGTCCGCTTTCACTTTTGCATAACTTAGAGCTGCTTCCGACACCCAACTGTTTCCAACTTTTACTGCCATGTTTTCCCTCCTGTTATACTCTTACTGAATGTACGGATATTCGTATCATACACATTTGCAACACTTTCCTGCATCTGTGCCTTTTTTCGTGCTGCCTCCCGCTGCGCCTTCATCAGTTCCTTCATTCTCTTCCTGCATATTCTTTAACATCACTCCGTCCTCCTGTTCTTTACTGAACCAATCATAACGCTGATTCTTTAGAATTACTGTGGTGTTAATAAACAGAGATATACTCTTTATTTTAGTGATACTGTTGCATGTGCACAACCAATTTCATACTGTCCGTTTTTGTGTATGCGCTTACAAGATCATGTACGAAAAATAAGGAAGGGTGCAGTCTGTACACCCTTCCATGCAGTTTCAAATCATACAAAGCCTGTTCATTTCTCTCTCATACCGAAACGGATGATCCGACAGAATTTCATCTGCTGGAACTTCTTCCCGATTGACACTATAAACCATTTCCTGTAGCACCTGTTCATCCAGCCATGTCTTTTCTGACATGACAATTGTTTCATGTATACTACACGGTATAATGATATGATTTTCACCTGCCATGTCTGCAATAATTTTGAGAAGTCCATCATAACAGATCACACCTGCACCATTTATTCTAAAGATATTTGTCAATATCAACATGTCATCCACGCCTTCCCTGTACCGCAATCACTGGTTTTATTGAAGCCCCATCATGTACCACCAGACCCCGATAAGTATATCCATTATTCTTTTTAATCTCTTTTATCTCTATCGGGCAACCTAATTTCTTTTCCACTGCATTTTTCAACTTTTCCAAGTATTCCTCATATCTCATAGCGTCCTAACCTCCATATCTTAATTAGCAGGGAGATTATAACGCTCGGGGTCTGGGGTTCAATAGGCAAAGTGCCGGATTCTTCACTACCTATACAAATAAAAAAAGACCAACGATCCATCTTCTGAATCGTTGGTCAAATGTTGTGTCAAACTTGTGTCAACGCTACATCTCCAAACGCTGAAACCCTTGGTATTACTAGGTCTACTCGCAAACGTATGGCATCATAGCCAAGGTTCAAGGGAGCCTTGCCATCCACGTACCATTCCTTATTTTTCAACGACCAAATCTTGTCCGAAAAGGTATCTGTACTGTTTTCACTCGTTAATACCCTGATTTTGTAAACTGTCCCACCAATCCTGCGATAAAAAAATCCAGCTTCACATGAGCCGGACTTTCTATTGCCATTATTTAGTTTTTCTGCCTCCATAATCAATCCTTGCCTTTCTCTCTGATAAAATTTATAATTGTTTCATGCTTCCGCTTCGTGTAACCGAAGCTTTTGTTTATCCATACTTCATAGCCTTTTTGCTCCTTTCTGTAATTGCTTTAGTGATAAAAAGAATTACTCTCTTCACTAATAGGAGAAATACGGCTACAAAATCGGAAGTGTTTTGAAATTATTTTTGAAAAAATTTTTAAGGACTGATTAAATTGCCAAAATATGAGGAACTAAAAGCTTTCCGCAAACAAAACTTAATACCGGAATACAACGATTCTTCCAGTGAGAAAACTATGCTGCACAGGGAAGCCCGTGCATTGGCAATCAGCCGTCTTGAAGAAAGTGCACGAACCGAGGAAGAATTCGCAAATGTTATATCGTGGTGGGATAAACTTGATGACAACAGGGAACGCAGAGAGCGGTACCATGAAATCGGACGCTCTGAAGTACCGCTTAAATGGCACGCCTCTGATTATATCCTGCCCGGTAATGCCAACTATGATATGGTGCTGTGGCAGCAGATACTTGCCGGCGATTTTATTGATTATATCTTTGATGAGCCGGATTACATCCATGAGCTTGTACGCAGTCAGGATTTATGCCTGATATTAAAGAATATGAAGGAACACCAGAAACAGCTTTTGTACTATGTGGTTGTCCGTTCATATTCCACACTCCAATACGCTGAGTTGAACGGAAAGACTGACCGCAATGTGCGTGGTGTGAGGGAAACTGCCATAAAGCAGATAAGAAAGAAATATAAGACTGCTCTTGAAACAAGGCTGCTTCATCTGCCTTGGACACTTACATTGGACGAAAAATATTTTCTTGAAAACGGGGTAAGAACTAAAGACGAAAAGAATTCTGAAAAACAGTGACTATGCTGCCTGAAATAAATAACAGGGTAATATGATACTTTTAATGTTTTGTCAAAAGAAAATTGCGTTGAAATTTCAGAATGATAACCCTTGACCTATAATGTGTAATCGAATAGAATTGTTAATAGATTACAGTTTCTTTATATAGAAGTTATACGAATTGAATTTCAGACGATTGCTCTGATTCCAGTGAAATCAGATTGGAGGCTTTTCATGAAAAATCTATTTGAACATACCAGTTCCCCATGGATACGGTACAGCAGTTATGAATACCGTACCGCCGAGGATGGGACTTTATATATTGTAGTATCTGCGGATGCCAAACCAGAAATGTATAATCCTATGAAAGATGCAGAATCACTTGTACTGGATGCTGTCAATATCGGTTTGCAGGTCATGCATAAAGCACCAGAAGATGAACTGAAAAGTATGGTTCTTCGTTTCATCAATTCCTACGGATTTTTAGGCTTTATGACTGCACTTCCGACAACTGCGGAATTTATCACCTATGAATCTGTATATCTTCCAAAAAACCATTTTATTAAAGAAGAATCTCTATCAACAGAAAGTTATCTCGATTATTTTTATCCATTTGATAAGATGGATTTTCACAAAAAAGGGGTAGAATCAAGTTGGTCGGTATCCGACAAGGATGGCATTGCAATCGCACTTGCAACGGGAAAGAATCCACAGGCTGTTACGATGAGTTTTCAGAAGGAATATGCAGAACGCTATGACTGGCTGGTGAAAGAATTTTCCGACTGGGCGTTTACCTTTACTACAAGCTTCTTATATTATTTGGACTATGACCGTCTGGACGAACAGACAAAAAACCTGTATCGTCAGGGTATGTCTGCATTTGGCGGCATATCCCCGACTTACCATATCGCATTAGCGGAAAATACCCCGGTTATCGTATGGAACTTCCATTCCCTGCTCGTCATGATCCAGATGTGCTTCTCTTTTATGCTTACGGATTCTGACTGCGATATGAAGCTGTGTAAGCACTGTGGCAGGGCATTTATCGCAAGCCGTAAGGGAAATGAGTTCTGCTCTCCGAAATGCAAGAATCAGTATAATGTCTATAAAACAAGGGCTAAGAAAAATAAAACAGATGAATAATGAATAAATGACATATCTGGAGGAAATACTATGGACAATATGATTAGAATTGATAAAGATTATATCGAATGGCTGAAACATGTTAAAAAAAGATTTAAAAATACACAAATAAAAGCATCTATCAAGGTTAATGACGAGTTGCTTAGGTTCTACTGGTCAATCGGCAAGGATATCGTTAACATGCAGGCTGAAAGCAAATGGGGCGGTGCTTTTTTTGAAACTTTAAGTGAAGATTTAAAAAAGATGTTCCCAGGTGCAAAAGGATTTTCAACCACTAATTTGAGATACATGAAAAGATACTACAATTTATTTGGTGAAATTCTGCCCCAACTTGGGGCAGAATTACCGGAGGCTACAAATCTGCCTCAAGTTGGGGCAGAAATATATGCCATTCCATGGGGACATATAAAATTAATTGTTGATAAATGCAAAGATGAACCCGAAAAAGCAATGTTCTTCGTTGATGAAGTAATAAAGAATAACTGGTCAAGAGCTGTTCTTCTAAACTTCCTTGACACTAATCTATATGAACGCCAAGGCAAGGCAATAAGTAATTTTCAAACAACACTACCGGCTTACACCGGTGATTTAGCTCAGGAAATAACAAAAGATCCTTACAATTTTGATTTTATTGCTTTAAATCGTGACTATAACGAAAAAGAATTAAAAGATGCCCTGACCGAAAAGGTTATGAATCTTTTAATTGAAATGGGAAAAGGGTTCGCCTTTGTCGGTCGAGAATACCCTTTACCTATAGAAGGCACAGAGGAATATATTGATTTGTTATTCTACCATCTAAACCTACATTGTTATGTCGTAGTAGAGGTCAAAATAAAAGAATTCAAATCTCGTGATATTGGTCAGATAGGTACTTATATAAACATTGTTGACGATATTGTCAAAATGGATTCCGATGGAAAAACTATTGGCTTGATCATCTGCAAAGAAAAAAATAATGTATTAGCCAAATATGCTGTTAACAGTTCCAACGAACCAATAGCAATTTCAGCATACGAATTATCGAATTTCTTACCAGAAAATCTTGCAACATTACTGCCTTCAACGGATGAGCTGGAATCTCGATTACTGCTAGATGAAGCAGTCAATGAGAATGATAATAACAACCAATAGCTCCATTCTCGTATATATGGTAAGACAAAGCAGGAACCATGACGATTCCTGCTTTATTCTTATCTATAAATCAGATCATGCAACACTACTTCCTCTGCTCTGCTCCGGATGTTATTCATCTTCCGCACCCATCCGAGCTGATCTACTGACTTCAAGTGCTCCGTCACACCTTCACGCTCAGCCATTCTTACCGTAAGCATATCCATCATGTCATTGCATTCCATATCTACTTCTTCCAGATGTTTCCACAATTTTTCCGTAAGGACCAGATGTGTATACATGGCATGATGATTTTCAAACAAATACCTCTGTCGCATTCTGCCATATTTGCCAATCTGATAATTGCTTCCATCTTCCAATTCCAAATCTGGAATCAATACATCGCCTCCCCAATGATATGTTAACTCCATACGCTGCTCCTTCCTTTGTGCTAAATGTTTACAGTTTCAATTAAAAGAGTATCACCTTCTTAATACAACATCTGCAATCTATCATTCACCACAAATGAGCCAGCCGCCTATGTTGTGTTATATCCGCGAACAATGAGCCAAGCTGACACGCTGGCGTGTCAATTTGGCGAATGTCGCGAGAGTCAAATGCTTGCATTTGACTAGCAGATGGAGGTTTCCGCTAAACAACACTGTTTGGGAAATCTGACATCTACACTTCACAACATATCACTTCATTGCCGTACGCCTGCGCCGTATCAATCATGCGATAACCAATTTTTACGGCTTCTCTTACCACTTCTGCCACTTTGCTATCATCGATAAACCAGGTACCGAGTCCTAATTTGGGGATTTTAATTCCGTTTTCCAGTGTATATGTATTTTCTAACATGTTTTTCTTCCTTTCAATGTATATTTTATATTTATTTATACTTCCCTATTTTTCCTCATTCCATACTTCTTTTGCCATGCGGAACACTGCCCATGCTTTCGGCCATCCGCAATAAAACGCTGCATGTGTAACGATCTCTGCTATTTCCTCTTTTGTAATACCATTTGCCTTTGCACTCTGCAGATGATATTTGAATGATTCATCGGTAAGTCCCTGTGCCATCAGTGCCACAACCGTCACAAGGGAACGGTCGCGCAGGGAAAGTTGTTCTTCTCTGCTCCACACTTCACCAAAAAGCACATCATCATTCAATTCTGCAAACTTTGGCGCAAACTCTCCCAACTGTGTTCTTCCTGCTGTCTGTTTTACTGCCATAATTTAAAACCTCTCTATTTTAGCACTGTTATATTGCTCATCCGTTACCGGCTCACACCACTCATTGCTGCAGTTTTCTCCCGGACATTCCACCGCAATATGACTGAACCAGGAATCTGCTGCCGCTCCGTGATAATGTTTTACACCCGGTTTAATATATACCACATCCCCCGGATGCAGAATCTGCGGTTCTTTGCCCCACTCCTGATATACACCCTCGCCGGCGGTACAGACAAGGATCTGTCCACCACCTTTATCTGCGTGATGAATATGCCAGTTATTCCGGCATCCCGGTTCAAATGTGACATTCGCCATATAAACCGGACATTCTTTCGGATCGGTCAACGGATGCAAAAAGGAATCTCCGACAAAATACTGCGCATATGCATCATTCGGTGCTCCGATTCCAAAGGCATCTGCCTGTTCAAATGCTGCTCTTTCTTCGTACTTCATACTTTTAAATCTCCCTTATTCTTTTCTTAGTTGTATTTTAACCGTTCTTTTCTTGACGCAGAAGAATCGATATTATAATATCGTATTAACTTATAAGCAATACATATGAGGAGGTATTTTCCATATGTTCAATCATTTACTCACTGTTTTTGTCTGTGCCGCTGACTGCGGAAGTTTTAACAAAGCAGCGGAAAAACTTTATCTGTCCGCACCTTCTGTCATGAAACAGGTAAACGCATTGGAAAAACAGCTGGACATGAAACTGTTTCACCGCACTAACCAGGGACTGCATCTGACCCCCGCCGGTCAGGTGATCTACCGCCATGCCAAATACCTTTTTTCTTATTCCCGGAATGCCATCGCGGAAGCCCGTGCCGCTGCCAGCCTTTCTGAAAAAACGTTTTGTATCGGAAGTTCGCTTCTCAATCCGTGCAAACCTTTTATGGATCTGTGGTACAAAGTAAATGCTTCGTTTCCGGGTTACCGGCTGCACATTGTTCCTTTTGAGGACGACCATCAGGGCATTCTTACCGAAATTTCCTCCCTGGGCAAAAAATTTGATTTTCTCATCGGAGTCTGTGACTCTGCGCTCTGGCTGGACCGCTGTAACTTTCTGCCTCTCGGCACTTATCAGCACTGCATTTCTATGTCGCGTGAACACCGGCTGGCGTCAAAAAAACGCCTGCGCATCGAAGATCTCTATGGAGAAACACTTATGATGGTAAAACAGGGCGATTCCGATACCGTCGATGCGATCCGCGCCGAGATTTTGAAGCATCCACAGATTCACATTGCAGATGCTCCGCAGTTTTACGATATTGAGGTATTTAACCAGTGTGAACAGTCCCAGAACCTCATGGTCACAATTGAATGCTGGAAAGATGTCCATCCGGCTCTTGTAACACTCCCTGTTGACTGGGATCACCCGATCCCTTACGGAATTCTCTATGCCAAAGAACCGGATGCCGATGTAACACACTTCATTGAAACCGTGAAAAAAGCACAGGAAAAAAACATGTGACCAAATTCCCCCAAAATTTCAAAAACGGGAAAATTTCATACAAATTTTATTGATTTTATTGGGTAATTATGTATAATACTAAATTAGGGAAAAAGGAATTTTTTCTTACTATACTATAAAGAAAGAGGTTTAAATCAAGATGGCAGAAATCAATTTAAGCAAGTATGGTATCACCGGTACCACAGAAATCGTTCACAACCCTTCTTATGAGAAATTATTCGAAGAAGAGACAAAAGCTGGCCTTGAAGGATATGAAGTTGGTCAGGAGACAGAGCTTGGTGCAGTTAACGTAATGACTGGTATCTACACCGGACGTTCTCCAAAAGACAAATATATCGTTATGGACAAGAACTCAAAGGACACTGTATGGTGGACATCTGATGAGTACAAGAACGACAACCACCCAATGACAGAGGACACATGGGCAGTTGTTAAGGATATCGCAAAGAAAGAGCTCTGCGATAAGAAGCTTTTCGTTGTAGATGCATTCTGTGGTGCAAACAAAGACACCCGTATGGCTATCCGTTTCATCGTAGAGGTAGCTTGGCAGGCACATTTCGTAACAAACATGTTCATCAAGCCTTCCGCTGAAGAACTTGAGAATTTCGAGCCTGATTTCGTAGTATACAATGCTTCTAAGGCTAAAGTTGCAAACTACAAAGAGTTAGGATTAAACTCTGAGACATGTGTAGCTTTCAACATCACAAGCAAAGAGCAGGTTATCATCAATACATGGTACGGCGGAGAAATGAAGAAAGGTATGTTCTCTATGATGAACTACT
>ERZ824575.1783-NODE-1783-length-18820-cov-4.887716_pt1 | contig 18820 bp, 16 predicted proteins | sample MGYA00519470_ERZ824575 | MGnify/ENA primary metagenome ERZ824575 (study PRJEB31778, sample SAMEA3449170) | human gut metagenome | biome: human gut; feature: human-associated habitat; material: faeces | place: United Kingdom | collected 2010/2012 ...
CCTGCCGGCTGCGGGCTGGCTCGAAGCGCTGCGCGAACGCTGCGACCGCACGGGCGCACTGCTCGTCTTCGACGAAATACAGACCGGACTGGGGCGCACGGGAGCACTCTTCGCCATGCAGCGCTACGGCGTCACGCCCGACATCGTCTGCCTGGCCAAGGCCTTCGGCGGCGGAATGCCGCTGGGGGCGTTCGTCGCGGCGAAGCGGACGATGGATGCCTTGCAGACCGACCCCGCACTGGGACATATCACCACGTTCGGCGGACATCCCGTCTGCTGCGCAGCGGGACTGGCGGCCTTCGACTACCTGACACGCAACCGCGTCGTGGAGCAGGTCGAAGCCAAGGGAGCGCTCTACGAGGAGCTGCTCGCGGGACATCCGCAGGTGCGCGAAATCCGCCGCAGCGGGCTGCTGCTGGCCGTCGAGCTGGGCGATGCGGCCAAACTCTACCGCATGATGGAGCTTTTCAAGGAGGCGGGGATTCTGAGCGACTGGTTCCTCTACTGCGACACGGCGTTCCGCATCTCGCCGCCGCTGACCATTTCGGAAGAGGAGGTGCGCGACTCGGCCCGTATCGTCGCCGAGTGCCTGGACAAGTTGTAAAAATCCATCGCAAAACACAATGGAAAAGACGAAGAAAGAGAGACGGCCCCGCTCGAAAAAAGAGCGCGAACCTCTCTGTGCCACCTGTCTGCTCGACGGCCTCCCCAGTTGCGAGCGAACACGGGACCGCTATTATCAATGTCGACGCTACGTCTACTGCGACCCCGATCCGCAGCATTTTTACGAGTGGTTCGACAATCGTCCGAGCGCACGGGCCGAATGCGCCCGACGCGAAGCGGAAGCCGAGAGAAAGACTAAAAGCGAATAGGAAACGGAGTATGACCCTCTCGCACGTGTCGCCGCCGGCAAGTGTCGGGTTCGAATGCTTCCGACACGAAGCAAAGCCGATTCGGCCGTTATCGGCATGCCGGCACCTACTTCTCCGCGAAACTTTTCAGCAGGGCGATCTCCTCCGGCCAGCGGCTCTCGTCGGGCGTCTCCAGAATGAGCGGAATACCGTCGAAACGGCTGTCCTCGGCGATATAACGGAAACATTCGAGTCCGAGCATCCCTTCGCCCAGCGGCGCGTGACGGTCGACACGGCTGCCGACACCCTTCATCGCATCGTTGAGGTGCATCCCGCGCAGATACTTCATCCCCACCACCTCGTCCAGTTCGCGGAAGGTCGCCTCGCACCCCGCGCGGGTCGAGAGATCGTAGCCGGCGACGAAGGCGTGGCAGGTGTCGATGCAGACGCCCACGCGCGACTTGTCCTCCACGCGCTCGATCAGATAGGCCAGGTGATGGAACGAAAAACCGAGGTTCGACCCCTGCCCCGCCGTATTCTCGATCACGGCCGTGACACCGTGCGTGCGGTCGAGCGCACGGTTGATCGACGCGGCGATCCGGTCGAGCGACTCCTCGGGCGCGATCTGCCGCAGGTGGCTGCCCGGATGGAAGTTGAGCCGGTCGAGTCCCAGCGCCTCGCAGCGCGCCATCTCCTCCTCGAAGGCGCGGCGCGACTTTTCGAGCGCTTCGTCGTCGGGGTGGCCCAGATTGATCAGGTAACTGTCGTGGGGCAGAATCTGCGCAGGCGCATAACCGCACTCGTCGCAGGCGGCGCGGAAGGCCGCGACCTGCTCCGCCGTAAGCGCCGGAGCGCTCCACTGCCGCTGATTCTTGGTAAAAAGGGCGAATGCCGTCGCCCCGATGGCACGGGCGTTGCGGGGTGCGTTCTCGACGCCGCCCGCAGCGCTCACATGTGCTCCGAAGTATTTCATAACAACTCTTTTACCGACAAATATACGGGATTTCCTGAATAATTTCCTATTTTTGCAAAAAATAAATCGCGTATGAACAAGTGTACGACGCTTCTCCTGACCACGGCGATCCTGCTCGCGGGGTCCGCCGCCGCGCAAATCTCCATAGACCGCGTGGAACCCCAGTCCGGAGAAGTCAGTTTCGCCGACTCGATCCGCCGGCAGCAGGTCGAACGCGACGCCTTCTCGCTGGCCAAGTACCGTGCCGAACGGGCCGCTATCCGCAAGGAGCGCAACTACCTCGAAATATCGGCTTCGGTGCAGGGAACGCTCACCTCGTTCAACGACCCGTGGATCGAAGTGTCGGGCGGCGACAACTCGATCGCCGCGATCGGCACCTTCTTTCTGGATCATATCTTCACCAAGGACAAATTCTCGATCGAGACCAAGGCGAGCGCCAAATTCGGCTACAACCGCATCAAGGCCGTCCCCGAAGGCGAAGAGGGCGAGGTCGGCATCTGGTACAAGAATCAGGACGAATTCTGGGTACAGACCGCCCCGTCGTTCAACTTCTCGAAAAACTGGTCCTACGGCGCGATGCTCAAATTCCGCACCCAGTTCGCCAACGGCTACAAGGCCCGCACGCAGCAGAAGGAGATCCACCGCAAGAGCACCTTCATGTCGCCGGGCTATCTCGACCTGTCGGTCGGTCTGACCTACAACTGCCCCAACAAGAGCTTCCCGGTCAAAATCAACATGTCGCCGGTGGCCCTGAGCGCCGTATTCGTCGAGAGCAAGCAGATCCGCGAAAACTTCGTCTACGATTTCAGCGAGGCCAACAAGGAGGCCGGCACCCGCAAATACGTCGAACCCTACGGCGTGCCGTCGAACAAGACGTCGAAGTATGAAGGCGGTTCGTCGATCCAGATCGACTTCGACCGCAAATTCGGCAACCGCGACGTGCTGCGCTACCGCACGACCTTCTTCTCGTTCTACGGCTGGATCTCGAACCTCGGCCAGAAAAACAAGATTGCGAAATTCTCCGACTACATCGCCGCCTACGACAAGTGGGAGGCCGACGGGAAGGATCAGGAGACCAAACCGACGCTGCCGATCCACCCCACCGTCCGCTGGGAGAACACGCTCGACATCAAGGCGACGAAATACCTCACCACGAGCATCTATTTCCAGCTCTACTACAACCGCGCCCAAAGTTATGCGGTACAGACCCAGGCCATTCTGAGCGTCGGACTGAGCTACACGTTCCAGAACAAACCCAAACCCAAGAAATAAGCGCCGCGCATCATGTACAAAAACTCCCGTTCCACCGTTTTGCTTCCGCTCGTCGTGGCAGCGGCAGTCGCCCTGGGCATCTTCCTCGGACAATTTCTGGGGAGGTCGTCGGCCGAATCCGACATCAAGGGCATCCTGCGCTCGCTGGCGCTGCCTCAGAACAAGGTATCGCAGACGCTGTCGCTCATCGAGACGCAGTACGTCGACTCGGTGGCCATCGATTCGCTCGTCGAACGGGCGCTGCCCGTCATCGTTTCGGAACTCGACCCCCACTCGGTCTACATCCCCGCCTCGGAGATGGCCGAAATCAACGAACCGCTCGACGGCGAATTCGACGGCATCGGCGTGGTATTCAACATGGCCACCGACACGGTGATCGTGCTGAACGTCATTCCGTCGGGGCCGAGCGACAAGGCGGGCGTCGTGGCGGGCGACCGCATCGTGCGCATCAACGATTCGCTGGTGGCCGGACAACAGATCCCCCAGCGCGAGATCATGCGCCGGCTGCGCGGCAAACGCGGCTCGGAGGTGCGGCTGGGGCTCGAACGGCGCGGCATCGACGAACTGGTGGAGGTGACGGTCGTGCGCGACAAGATCCCGATCCGCAGCCTCACGGCGGCACTGATGCTCACCGGCGACATCGCCTTCGTCAAACTCGACCAGTTCGCCCGCACCTCGCACACCGAACTGCTCGAAGCGCTCTCGACGCTCCGCACGCAGGGAATGCGCAAACTGATCCTCGACCTGCGGGGCAATTCGGGCGGGTTCCTCGACCAGGCGATCGCCATCGCCAACGAGTTCCTGCCCGCCGACAAACTGATCGTCTATACCGAAGACCGCAACCACCAGCGCATCGAACAATACAGCGACGGCACGGGCAGCGCCGCCGACCTCGACCTGGCGGTGCTCGTCGACGAGGGAAGCGCCTCATCGAGCGAAATCCTCGCCGGAGCGTTGCAGGACAACGACCGCGGAACGATCATCGGCCGCCGTTCGTTCGGCAAGGGGCTCGTCCAACAGCAGATTCCCTACGCCGACGGTTCGGCGCTGCGGCTGACCGTCGCCCGCTACTACACCCCCACGGGGCGCTCGATCCAGAAACCCTACACCTCGGGCGACGCCGAGAGCTACGACGCCGACATCTGGAACCGCTACCAGCACAACGAGTTCTTCTCGGCCGATTCGATCCGTTTCGACGACGCGCTGCGCCGCACAACGCCGGGCGGCAAGGTGGTCTACGGCGGCGGCGGCATCATGCCCGACATCTTCGTACCGCTCGACACGACCGACCTGACCAAATATTACCTCGAAGTATCGGGACGTAACATTCTCTACCGTTATACGATCGAATACGCCGACGCCCACCGCAAGGCGCTCAACGCCGTCCGGACGACAGCCGACCTGCGGGCGCTGCTCGATGCCGACCGGGGACTCGTCGACGACTTCGTCCGCTACGCCGCCCGCAAGGGCGTCGCCCCGCGCTACGGCGACATCGCCCGCTCGCGGCAGCTGATGGAGGCGCAGCTCAAAGCCTACATCGGCCGGAACACCTCGCTCGAAGACAGCGGCTATTTCCTGAGCATCTATCCCGAAGACGAGGTGATCGTGCGCGCGATCGGAGAACTGGAACATCCCACGATTCCGACGGTAAAGGCCGCAGAGGCCGTCGCCGAGGGAGAACCGGCGGAGGAACAGCCTGCCGAAGAAGAGCCTGCGGAGGAGGCGCCGCATGATTAAGCGCATCGTCGGACTGCTGGCCGCGGCAGCCGTCCTCGCCGTGGTTGTCTTCGCCATCCTGGGCTCCGGCACCTATTCTTCGTTTATCGAACGGGCCGGCCGATCGGCCGCGGCACCCGCCGCGACCTCCATTGCGGCACCCGATCCGACGTCCGACAGCTCCGTGAACGCTCCCGCGGATACGACTGCCGCCGGAATTCCGACGGATACGGCGGCGGTTTCCGGCACGGCCGACACGCTCTCCGCAGGGAGATAAGCCCCTGTCATCGAGCCGTCCCGCCCGATTGACCGTACCGATCAAAGCCGAAGCGGCTGTAACCGGAAAAAGGTTACAGCCGTCTCTTTACCGCCCGTGCGCGTCACCTGCGTTCCCTCCCGAAACGAAGTCCGACGCTAAACCCGAAAGGAAACTGATCGCTGGATATGTATTTCTGGGGAATTCGCGTGAAGATATGTCCTATTCCGGTAAAAGCCACATCGGCATACAATCCGCGCGTCAACCGAACGTAAGCACCCAAACGATAGTTGAACTGATAGGCCCAACGCGAGGTAGGATACTGGTTTTCGAGCTCTTCCCGCTTGACATACGTTTCCAGCCATTCCAACTTGGCATCATAGCCATCGCCCCATTTGAAATGGTGATAACATCCTCCCAATCCAAAATCGACATAGAAAAAAGTTTTCAACCGCCGGCTATACCCTCGGATTTCAGTTTGAGGCCCGAAAGCAACCGCTCGATGATCATATGTAGAAATTCTGACATAGTCGTCACGGGACGGATTCGTCGAAAAATACCGGACAAACGCCCCCACACCGATACGGTTATTGCGATTCATCATCCGCATCGCCGACGCATCGACCGACCAGCCGTCGAGAATCGTACTCCACGACGCGGCATAGAGCATCCGATGCTGTGGTACCTCGTTGAACGTGCGGCCCCGCCACGGCTGCCAGCCGCGGGTTTTACCGCGGTAAAGCATCCGGCGATCGCCGTCGCTCAGGACATATTCCACCCGACGGCGTGGAACGAACAGCAGCAGCGAGTCGCCCGACGACACCGCACTGCGGTAGAACAGGCTGTCGCCCTTACTTTTCTCCCACAACACACGCCCCGCAAGCGGGTTATCCTTATGCAAAAAAATCACGTCCTGCGATCTTCCGGACAGGACTCCGCCCATGCAGAAAACACAGAGAAGCAGCAGTTTTTTCATATCGTTAAGTTTTAGGTTCACGGAATTATTACCGCCGTTCTCGCCCGAAGCGCAGGCCGACGCTCCCGCCGAAAGTTCCTTTCGGAACCATGTAGACCAACCCTCCACCCGAAGAGGTATAAAGCAGCGTCGCCGCAAGATTCAGATAACAGCCGCGTGTGAGCCGGACATCGAACCCTGCCCGAATATCGACGCTCACCTGCGCGAACGAATAGGTAAGTTCCCGCGCATGATAACGCGGATCATAGGCGTACTCCTTGCGCCAGAGCGATACGCCGGGGGCAACATCCAGAAAGAGAAAACTCCGCAACGATCGGATATACCCCCGCACCTGAGCGACCGGTGCGAGTACGATACTGCGAAAATCATAGGAAGCCCTGTCATCGTCATTCGTTCCCTTCTGATAACGGAACAGGCCGCCGACCCCCACGACATCGCGAAAATAATAGATCGCATCCGCCCTCCCGAAGAAATTGCCGTCGTAACCCACGGCGGCTGAATAGATCATCCCGAACCGCATATCCCTCATGCATCGCTTCCCTTTGGAACGGACGAGCTCGCTCCCTTCGAAGACCCAGTCCGCCCCGTCGTGTTCGATAAAACGCACTTTCGACCGGGAGACGAACAACGAGATCGTATCGCTCGCATCTTCCGTCATCGCACGGTAAAAGAGCAGGTCGGGATTCGTCGGAGGCAGGATCACTTTGCCCCGAATCGTGCGACCGTCGCGCAAAACGATTACATCCTGCGACTTGCAGGGAAGTACGCCCAGAAGGACGCAACCAAAAAATAGCAAATATCGGCCCATTTATAATGGTTTTAGGTTTTGCGGTTCAGATGCGCTCTCCCCGCGGAAGCCGATGCCGCACCGGACTACCGAAGGGGGGGGGTATCGAGGCCGCCCTCGCGGGCGAACTCCTCGACCGAACGGATATAATGAGCGATCGTCTCGTCCATCGAGACATAGGATTTGCCCCCGGCGGCATTCTTGTGTCCGCCGCCGTCGAAATATTTGCGGGCAAAAAGGTTGACGTCCACATCGCCGCGCGAGCGCAGCGACACACGGATGAACTTGTGGTGGCCGAGGAACATGGCCGACATCTTCATCTTCTTGATCGTCAGCGGATAATTGACGAATCCCTCGCTGTCGCCCTGCTGGAAACGGTAGCGGCGCATCTCGGCCTCCGTAAGCGACATGTAGGCCGCCGTCCCCTCCTGGATGATGTTCATCTTGCGGTGGATCGCATAGCCGAACAGACGGGCGCGGTCCTCCGTATAACCGTTGTAGACGCTGTTGTGAATACCGGCCACGTCGATCCCTTTCTCGACCAGGACGGCCAGGGCGCGGTAGAGCGCCGGCGTGAGGAACGAGAAGGAGAAGTTGCCGGTATCGGTCATCATGCCCACATAGAGCGCTTCGGCCATCTTGCGGGTGATGACCTCCGTTCCGCAGAGCTGCTCGATGATGCAGTAGAGCAGGAAGCAGGTGCTCGACGACTGCGGATAGGAGAATTGCAGGTCGAAGCCTCCATCGGGCGAAAGGTGATGATCGATCAGCACGCGCCGCGCCGCCGTATTCTCGGCCAGCGCGTCGCTGAGCGCTTCGAGGCGTGACAGGGAGTTGAAATCGAGGCAGAAGACGATATCCGCCCCGCGAATGGCTTCGAGCGCGCGTTCGGGCGCGAAGCGGAAGATCACCACTTCGCGGATGTCGGGCATCCAGTCGAGAAAATAGGGGTATTTGTTGGGGACGATCATCGTCACCTCATGCCCCATCGCCGCGAGCACATCGCGCCATGCCGTCGAGGCCCCGATCGCATCGCCGTCGGGGTTGGTATGTGCGACCAGCACGATCTTACGGTGAGGTGCGGCGAGCAGTTCGCGGAGCGCTTCGATTTTTGCACTGTCGATCTTCATCGCTTCAAAGATACGAATAAGTGAGTACAATGTCAAATTTATTTGAGCATTGTCGAACGGGAGTATCTAAGACGAAGTCAAAGGTAACAAAAGGTTCGGAAATTTCCTACTTATCCGCCATTTTCTGCTTCTCACGGCTCTTGCACCACGGCGCGATCCCGCAGGCGTCGCACTTCGGAGCCCGCGCCGTGCAGACGTAACGGCCGTGGAGAATCAACCAGTGATGCGCCACGGGCAGCAGATGCGACGGGATGTTCTTTTCGAGCTGTAACTCGGTCTGGAGCGGGGTTTTGGCGCCGCGCGTAAGCCCGATGCGGGCCGACACGCGGAAGACGTGGGTATCGACGGGCATCACCTCCTTGCCCCAGATAACCGCCCCTACGACGTTGGCCGTCTTGCGCCCCACGCCGGGCAACCGCTGCAAGGCGTCGAGATCCGACGGCACCACGCCGCCGAACTCCGTGCAGAGCATCCGCGCCATGGCGGCCAGGTTCCTGGCCTTGTTGTTGGGATAGGAGATGCTTTTGATGTAGGCGTAGATCTCTTCGGCCGTAGCCTGCGCCATCGCCTCGGGCGTAGGATAGGCTTCGAAAAGCGCCGGCGTAGTCATGTTGACCCGCTTGTCGGTACACTGCGCCGAAAGAATGACGGCCACCAGCAACTGGTAGGGATCCTTGTACTGCAACTCGCTCTCGGCCACGGGCATGTTGGCCTCGAACCAGCCGATCACGCCCGCATAACGTTCCTTCAATGTCATAGCTTTATCGTTTCGGCTGCCGTCGCAGCCATTTCTTCACCAACAGTCCGTATCCCGCCGCATCGAACACGAGCAGCGGCGTGCGCCGCACGTCGCGCCACCAGCGCGAAAGATACTCCGCCGTCGTACCGTCGCGCGACAACACCCACAGCGCCACGCGCATCCGACGCCGACGCAGCGCCCGCAGGTGGCGCCCCGTGCCGTAACGGGCGTCGAACCAGAGCGAGATGTCGCACAGCGAATCGCAGAAGGCGATGCGCGCACGGTAAGCCCGACTCTGGCTGACGCTTTCGGGCAACATGCGGTGGACGGCCGTCACCTCCTCCGATGCCCGGATGCGGCTGCACGCCGCGAACCAGATCCACATCGGCGCATCGTCGGTCAGCCATTCGGGATGCTCTTCCGGCCGCACCTCCGCGTAGTAGCGCAGGATCAGCTCCCGCCGCGCGACGGCCGTGCAGTTCTCGACCGTATTGTCGAACAGCAGCCGGTCGAAATCGCAAAAGAGCTCTCCGGCAGGATAGCGCCGCCGCTCGCCCGTCGCCTCGAACCGCCGCTCGGAGCGGGTATAGCTCAACCCGCAGGCGGGATCGGCCTCCAACGCCTCGACCTGCCGTTGCAGTTTGAGCGGGTCGCACCACCAGTCGTCGCCGTCGCACATCGCCACGTAACGGCCCCGGCACGCTTCGATCGTGCGCCGGTAGTTGGCGCGCATCCCCACGTTGACATCCCCCGTCAACAGCCGGATACGGTCGGGATAACGCGCGGCGTAGTCGCGGCAGATCGCACCCGTGCCGTCCGTACTGCAATCGTCGCTCAACACCAGCTCCACGGCGAACGTCGTCCGCTGCGACAGCACCCCTTCGATCGCCCGGCCGATGTAGGGCGCATGGTTGTAGGCGGTCATGCAGACCGATACGAGAGGTTCGGCATTCATCATCTGTTCCCATTCAAAAATTCATGTCGGGCAGAGCGGCGGAGCGCACTCCATACCAGCTTTCCGCCCCCTCTCCACACGAACAGCAGGGAGGGTTCCCGACGGACGTCACGCCACCAGCGGCGCAGACAGGCACCGCCGCCCGCATCCCTCATCAGCGTGAGGATATATTCCATGCGCATCCTGGCGATCCGCCGCCGCTGACGGCCGCCGCCGTAGCGGGCGTCGAACCAGCACTTGATGTCGAAAATCGCATCGAAATAGACGATCCGGCGCTCCAGCGACGACTGGTGACTGCCGCTGTCGGGCAGTACGCGGAAAACCGCCGTCTCGCAGTCCAGAAACCGGATCGTGCTGCGCGGCGCCATCCAGAGCCACATCGGGTAGTCTTCCAGCGGCCACGGCCGTTCGAGCGGCCGCAGTTCGGGATCGGCATAGTAGCCCGCGAGCAGGTCGCGACGCACGACGGCCGCACAATTGGAAATCGTATTGTTCAACAACAGCTCCTCGAAGGTCGTCGCACCCGCCCCCATCGGGTAGTTCTCGACATAGCGCCCCTCCTCCTGCGCATAACAGCGCACCCGCGTATAGCAGATGCCGCAGGCGGAATCGGCCTCCATCGCTTCGACCTGCCGTTGCAGTTTGAGCGGGTCGCACCACCAGTCGTCGCCGTCGCACATCGCCACGTAACGGCCCCGGCACGCTTCGATCGTGCGCCGGTAGTTGGCGCGCATCCCCACGTTGACATCCCCCGTCAACAGCCGGATACGGTCGGGATAACGCGCGGCGTAGTCGCGGCAGATCGCACCCGTGCCGTCCGTACTGCAATCGTCGCTCAACACCAGCTCCACGGCGAACGTCGTCCGCTGCGACAGCACCCCTTCGATCGCCCGGCCGATGTAGGGCGCGTGGTTGTAGGCGGTCATGCACACCGATACGAGGGGGGGGGTCGCGACGCACCCCGACGCCGCAGGCGCGGCAGGATCGAAAACCGGTATCATCGTTTCGTCAATTTGGCGAATTTCGCAAGCAGGGTCTTCTCGCCGTACTCCTCGAAGAAGACAACCAGCTTATGATCGGCCGCCAGCGTTTCGATACGCACGATCTCCCCGCACCCGAACTTGGGATGCTCGACCCGCTCGCCGACGGCATAGCCCGATGCCGCGGCGTTCCCTGCGGCGGGTGCCGCTCCGCCGCCCAGCCGCCGCAAATTCTCCGGCACAACGGGGCGTTGCAGCGCAGGGCGCCGGAAGGCGGAATCCGTCCCGCCCCGCCCGCCGAACGAAGGGGCGCCGCTCTCCGGCCGCGAACCGCCGGAATAGGCTCCGCCCCGTCCGCCGAACGAAGATTTCGCACCGCCGAAGGAGGGTTTGCCGCTGCCGCCCGCCCGCTGCTGATAACGCACGTCGAAACGCCGGCGCAGCTCTTCGAGCGCCGTGCGGCCGCCGGCTGCGGCCTCTTCGCGCACGAGCGTCTGGCCGGCCCCGACCGCACCGTCGAGATAGCGGGGGTCGATCTCGCGCAGGAAACAGCTCGGACGCGAAAACTCCATGTTGCCCCACTTGAACCGCATCTCGGCATAGGAGAGCACCGCACTGCATTTGGCGCGCGTGAGGGCCACGTAGAATAGGCGCCGCTCCTCCTCGAAGCCTTCGGGCGACTCGGCGGCCCGCTGCGACGGGAAGAGGTTCTCCTCCATCCCGACGATGTAGACGTATTTGAACTCCAACCCCTTGGCCGAATGGACGGTCATGAGCGTCACCTTGTCGTCGTCGCCCGCGTCCTCCTTCTTGTCCATGTCGGTGGTGAGCGTCACGCTTTGCAACCACTCCTCGACGGTAGCCTCCCCGAGCTCCTCGCCGCCGCGGATCTCGGCGTCGCGCTGCTCCTTGAAGAGCTGCATCGAGTTGAGCAGCTCCTCGATGTTGTCGAGCGCCGAAGTAGCCTCGGGGCTGTTCTCTCGGCGGAAGAGCGCCAGAATGCCCGAACGCGACGCCACCTCCATACCGAAGTCGTAGAGTCCCTTCTGCGCACGTTCGAGCGACAGCGAGCGGATGAGCGCCACGAACTCGGCGACCTTGCGCACGATCGTGCGCTGCACGGGATCGCTCACAGGCTCGGCCACCAGCGCGTCGACCGCCTCCCACATCGACACGCCCCGCTCGGCCGCCAGTTGGGCGATACGCAGCACGGTGGTGTCGCCGATGCCGCGCGCCGGATAGTTGACGATGCGCCGGAAGGCCTCGTCGTCGCGCGGGTTGACCACCAGCCGGATATAGGCCAGCATATCCTTGATCTCCTTGCGGTCGTAGAACGACGCCCCCTTGTAGATGCGGTAGGGAATGCCGCGACGGCGCAGCGACTCTTCGAGCGCCTGCGACTGGTTGTTGGTGCGGTAGAGGATCGCCGCTTCGTTCCACGCATCGCCCGTGGCGCGCACCTTGTCGCGCAGATCCTGTACGACCAGCTCGGCCTCCTCGCGGTCGGTGTAGGCTTTCAGCACACGGATCTTCTCGCCCTCGTCGCCCTCCGAGAAGCACCTCTTCTCCATGCGGCGCGAATTGTGGACGATCACCGAGTTGGCCGCCTCGACGATCGTGCGCGTCGAACGGTAGTTCTGTTCCAGCTTGAAGACTTTCGCTTCGGGATAGTCGCGCTGGAAGGAGAGGATGTTTTCGATCTTGGCGCCGCGGAACGAGTAGATCGACTGTGCGTCGTCGCCCACGACGCAGACCTTGCCGTGATGCTGCGACAGGCGGCGGACGATGATGTACTGCGCGTAGTTGGTATCCTGATACTCGTCGACCAGAATATACTTGAACTGCTTCTGATAGCGCTCCAACACGTCGGGACAGTCGCGCAGCAGGATGTTGGTCTGCAACAGCAGGTCGTCGAAATCCATCGCACCGTTGTGCTTGCAGCGCTGGCAGTAGAGGTTGTAGATGTTGCCGAACTCGGGAATCTGCGCCCGCCGGTCTTCGGTGGCGTGCGCCGAATTGGCCAGATAGGCGCCCGGGGTGACCAGCGCGTTCTTGGCCTGCGAGATGCGCGAGGCGATCGTGTTGGGCTTGTACTTGTCGTCGGCGAGGTTCAGCTCCTTGACGATCGTCTTGATGAGGTTCCTGGCATCGGACGCATCGTAGATCGTGAAGTTCGCCGGAAAGCCGATCCGCTCGGCGTCGGTGCGCAGGATGCGGGCGAAGATCGAGTGGAAGGTACCCATCCAAATATGGCGAGCTTGACCCTCGGTCAAATGTTCTGGAATCATTTTGACAATACGCTCACGCATCTCCTGCGCTGCTTTATTCGTAAATGTCGTTGCCAAAATATTTTTGGGTTTGATTCCTTTTTGAATCATATAGGCGATGCGCGAGGTGAGCACGCGCGTCTTGCCCGAACCGGCTCCGGCGATGATGAGCGACGCGGAGTCGTAGGCCTCGACGGCGGCGCGCTGGGCGGGGTTGAGCCCCTGCAATATCGGTGATTCCATCTGTTTCGTACTTGTCGGGCGACAAAGTTACGAATTTTTCGCGATCCCGCCTATCGATTTCCGAAGAAGCGGGGCGGTCGTCCGGTCAGACGTAGAGCCGGATCTGGTGCAGCAGCGTGGCGGTGAAGAAAAGGCCGATGACGATGCAGAGCAGGATCAACAGCCCGTTGAGCATCCGCGCGTCGGGCTTGGTGCGCAGTTCGCGGTTCTTGGCGATGTATTCGCGGAAAAAGAGGTAGAGCGCCGGCACGGTCGAAGCGGCCAGCAGGAAGTCTTCGGGAATACCGAAGAAGTAGACCTTCGCCAGCCCGATCAGCGCCCAGTGGCAGAGGAACAGTACGAGGAAGATGTTGATACGATGCGTGAAGGCCAGCATCAGACCGATGGTGAAGACTGCCACCGAACAGGGCATCACGGGCATGGTCATCATCGGGAACGACAGCCCCCGAGCCAGCGAAAAGAGCGGATAGGCCAGCGGCATGAGGTAGAGCAGCAGGGCGAAGCCGTTGGGGCGGCTCGTGCGCTCGAAGCGCGTGAAATCGGCATAAAGGTCGTAGAGCCAGATCACGGCCATGATCCCCCAGAAGAGGGCCAGCACGTCGCTGTGGCTGCGCTGGCCGCACCAGACCAGATAGTAAACCACGGCGATCCAGGCATTGAGACCCGCCAGAAAGAGTTTCATGGCCCGTTTGACATTCTGCGTCGGGCGGAGGTAGAGCAGGACGGTGAGCACTGCCGCCGCCGCCACGATCGCGATCTGCCACGGCCACGTGGCGGCATTGTAACGTGCGATGGTATTCCAGAAAATCTCCATGCAATCAGGCTTTACGGGGTTTGCGGCGCTGCGTGAGCGAGAAGGCGCGGCGGCGGAAGAGTAAGATCGGCACCGTCGAACCGACGGCCAGCATGAAGACGACGCTGACGGTGACCGTCGCGTTGAGCAGGAACGCATCCATATACTGCCGCGCCGCATCGCTCTCGGCGGTGTGCTGCATGAGCATGATCAGGGCGAAGACCGTCTTGTAGGCGTAGATGCCCGGCACCATCGGCAGCAGCGCCGGAATCGAGAGGACGGTGGTCGGGCAGTAGATCCGGCCGCCGAGCCAGAGGCTTCCCAGTCCGATGAGCAGCGAGGCGCAGAGCGTCGCCGTGGTAATGTCGAGTCCCGCGCAAGTCATCAGGCCAAAACGCAGGGCGTGGCCTGCGGCGGCCAGCAGGGCGATCGACGGGAAGGCCCGCAGGGGCGGGTCGGAGATGGCCCCGAACCCGATCGCCGCGACAGCCGCGAAAAACCCGTCGACGAAAATATCCGCAGCGATCATAGCAGGCTTCCCTTAACCATTAACAACGTGACGGACAGCCCCACGGCGATGCAGAGGATCAGCAGCAGGGCGCCGATCAGACGGCTGCAACCGATCAGCACGTGCCCCTCGACGATGTCGATCACGCCGTTGATGAGCGGCACGCCCGGAACGAGGAACAGCACGCTCGTGGCGATGGCCGTCTCGGCCGTGCAGTCGAAGCGCAGCGCCGACGAAGCGCACAGCGACGCGACGAAGGCCGAGAGAATGAAGATGATGAAGTGGTTCACGCCGGCTTTGGTCAACTGCTGCCGGGCCGAAAAGCCCGCCAGCGTGGAGGTGAAGACGATCCCCACGGCCACCCAGTCGCCGTTGAAGAGTTTGCAGAACGAAGCGTTGGCCAGCCCCACGACCATGAGCACGAACATCGGATCCATGCGCGGCTTTGCGGTCAGTTTGCGGAACTTCTCGCGGATCACATCGAGCGGCAGCCGCCGGTCGACGGCCTCCCAGCTCAGCGAACTGAGGTCGGAGTTGCGTTCGAAACTGATCGGCAGGTGCGGAATCTCGACCACCTGCGTCACCACCTGCGGGTTCCCCTCCTCGCGCACGGTCAGGATCGACGTGCGCTGGAAAGTGGTCAGCCGCACGTCGACCGACTGCGAGGCGCCGATACGGCGCGCATTGCGCACCACGCGCGAGGTATGCACGCCCGACCCCAGCAGGTAGGTGGCGTACTCGCCGATAAAATCGAGCAGCTCGGTCAGTTCCGCTTGTGTTTTCATGACGGCGCAAAGTTAATAAAAATTTTAAACAACCTCGCGCTCCGGACGAATTGACCCATCCGTCGGAAGAAAAAACCGAATCCTCCGTTTTTTCGGCGGGCAGTCCAATTTTTTCCGTTTTTTTTCGTTAGATTTGTTAGAATATTAAACGTCAAAATGGCCGGACTCTATCTCCATATCCCCTTCTGCAAGCGTGTCTGCGCCTACTGCGACTTCTACAAGTCGGCCGACCTGCGGCCGATGAAGGCCGCCGTGGAGGCGATGCACGACGAACTGCGCCGCGAAGCGGGATTCCTGCCTGCGGAGCAGCTGCGCACGATCTATTTCGGCGGCGGAACCCCCTCGCTGCTGCCGCCCGAGGAGTTGGAGGAGTTCATCGCCCACGCCGCCGAACTCTTCGACTGCACGGTCCTCGAAGAGTGCACCGTCGAGGCCAACCCCGACGACCTGACGCCCGACTACCTGCGGCGGCTGGCCCGCACGCAGGTCAACCGCCTCTCGATCGGCGTACAGTCGTTCGACGACGGAGAGCTGCGCCTGATGAACCGCCGCCATACGGCCGACGCGGCGCGCAAGGCCGTGCGACAGGCGCAGGAGGCGGGCTTCGGCAACGTGACCGTCGACCTGATCTTCGGCGTACCCGGATTCGGCGCCGCGACGCTCGCACGCAATCTGCGCGAAACGGTCGCGCTGGGCGTGCAGCACGTTTCGGCATACCATTTGACCGTAGAGCCGCAGACGGCCTTCGGCCGCCGCATGGCGCAGGGCAGGTTCTCCCCCGTGACGGAAGAGACGAGCGAAGAGGAGTTCCTCACGGTGCACCGCACGCTCCGCGACGCCGGATTCGAGCACTACGAAGTCTCGAACTACGCCCTGCCCGGCCGCCGGGCGATCCACAACAGCGCCTATTGGAGCGGAGACCCCTATCTGGGAATCGGCCCTGCGGCACATTCGTTCGACGGCGAATGCCGGCGCTGGGCCGTCGCCGACATCGGGCGCTACCTGGCCGGCGGCGACCGCTACGAATCGGAGCGCCTGACCGAACGCGACCGCTACAACGAGACCGTAATGACGGCGCTTCGCACGGCCGAAGGGCTCGATACGAAAGCGATCGGGCGACGGTTCGGGCCGGCGCGGCTCGAAACCCTGCTCGACGCGGCGCGCCCGTGGCTCGACGCGGGCGACGCCACCCTGCGCGACGGACGGCTGGCGATCCCCGCCGAACGATTTTTGCTGTCGGACGCCGTGATCGCCGCTCTGTTCTGGGAATGTTAAGGTTAAGTTATTATTAAATATTTTTATGAATTTGCAAATATAGATCATTCGGCAGTACCTTTGCAGGTGAAACACCTTCCTGTCGACCGCAGGTACGAACCGAATTATCAAAAATCCGACAAGATATGAACGAAAACGAACTGCTGACGCCCGACTACCTCTTCGAGGTGAGCTGGGAGGTCTGCAACAAAGTCGGCGGCATCCACACCGTCGTTTCGACCAAGGCCCGCACCGTCGAAAGCAAACTGGGCGACAACTATCTGCTCATCGGCCCCGACATCCAGCGCGAAGGCGACAATCCCGAATTCGAGGAGGACGACGAGCTACTCAAAGCGTGGCGCCAGAGCGTCTACAACGACGGCATCCGCATCCGCATCGGCCGCTGGCGCGTCGTCGGCCGTCCGATCGCGGTGCTGGTCGACTATACGTCGCTCTTCCCGAAGAAGGACGACATCCTGAAATTCCTGTGGGAGACCTACCACGTCGACTCGATCTCAGGACAGTGGGACTACATCGAGCCGGTGCTCTTCGGCCACGCGGCCGGACAGGTCATCGCCTCCTACGTGGAGAACTTCTGCGCCTCGACGGACAAGGTGGTGGCCCACTTCCACGAGTGGATGACCGCCGCCGGCGGACTCTACCTGCGCAAGTACTCGCCCTACGTGGCCACGGTCTTCACGACCCACGCCACGGTGACGGGCCGCTGCGTGGCCGGCAACGGGCTGCCGCTCTACAAGGATCTGGGGCGGCTCAACGCCGGCGAATTGGCGCGCCAGTTCAACGTCGTGGCCAAACACTCGATCGAGAAGATCGCCTCGCAGGAACACGACGTGTTCTGCACCGTGAGCGAAATCACCGCCCGCGAATGCGAGAGCCTGCTGGGCAGCACGGTGGACGTCGTCACCCCCAACGGCTTCGAGGACGACTTCGTGTGGAACGGCAGGGAGTTCGATGAAAAACGGGCCGAGGCACGCCGCGCGATGATCCGCACGGCCGAGGCGACGCTGAGCTGCAAATTCGACGGCGAACCCCTGATCGTCGGCACGAGCGGCCGCTACGAATTCCGCAACAAAGGCATCGACATCTTCCTCGACGCCCTGAAACAGCTCGCCGAAACGGACGCCCTCGACCGCGAGGTGCTGGTCTACATCACCGTACCGTCCGCCACGACCGGCCCCCGCAAGGATTTGCAGGCGCATCTGGCCGACGAAAACAGCCCGATCGATCCCAAGCAGAACCGCTTCTGCACCCACTATCTCGAACATCCCGAATGGGATCAGATCCTCAACTCGATCGCCGGCAGCGTGCTGGCCAACCCGTCGTCGAAGGTGAAGGTGGTCTTCGTCCCCACCTACCTCAACGGCCGCGACGGCATCTTCGACAAGAGCTACTACGAACTGCTGGTGGGAATGGACATGACGCTCTTCCCCTCGTACTACGAGCCGTGGGGATACACGCCGCTCGAATCGACGGCCTTCTCGGTACCGACGCTCACCACCACGTTGGCCGGATTCGGACTCTGGGCCGGTTCTCAGGGCGAACACGAGGGCGTGACGCTCGTCGCACGCAACGACGACAACTACGCCGAAGCGGCTCGCGAAATCGCCAAGGCGCTGCTGCATTTCACCAAATATACCCCGCAGGAGGTCGAAATCGCCCGCAACGCCGCCGCCGAACTGTCGCGCACGGCCCTGTGGAGCGAACTCTACGCAGCCTACGAAAAAGCCTATTCCGAAGCGATCGAACGTTCGGTGACCCGTACCAACCGTGCGGTGCTCAACGACGGAGGCGGCGCGACCGAACAGATCAATTTCGTGCGGCAGCAGCTCATCACCGAAAAACCGCACTGGAACCGCGTGATGGTCGAGAAGGTGCTTCCCAAGCGTCTCCACGCCCTCGAAGTGCTCTCGCACAACCTTTGGTGGAGCTGGACCAGCGGCGCCCGCGACCTGTTCGAGTACATCGACCAGAAGCTGTGGTCGGAGTGCGAGAAGAACCCGATCGTATTCCTCGACCGGCTGCCGCTCGAACGGTTGCAGGAGTTGGAACAGGACGGTTCGTTCCTTGCGATGCTCGACGGCGTCTACGCCATGTTCAACGAATATATGAGCGAAAAACCCGATCCGAAGGCGCCGACGATCGCCTACTTCTCGATGGAATACGGACTGCACTCGTCGTTGAAGATCTATTCGGGCGGCCTGGGCATCCTCGCCGGCGACTACCTCAAAGAGGCGTCGGACAAGAACGTGCCGATGGTTGCCATGGGGCTGCTCTACCGTTACGGCTACTTCACGCAGCGGCTCTCGGCGCAGGG
>ERZ824575.1785-NODE-1785-length-18799-cov-5.103553_pt1 | contig 18799 bp, 22 predicted proteins | sample MGYA00519470_ERZ824575 | MGnify/ENA primary metagenome ERZ824575 (study PRJEB31778, sample SAMEA3449170) | human gut metagenome | biome: human gut; feature: human-associated habitat; material: faeces | place: United Kingdom | collected 2010/2012 ...
GCCCATGCCTGGTATAGCGGCTATGTGAAATATCTGAGCAACAACGGCATTACCTACGGTAAGAGCAAGACCATCTTTGCCCCCAACGATGCCATTACCCGTGCTGAGTTTACCACGATGGCTGTCCGTTTCTTTGATGTGTACGGTGATGGCGACGCTGAGATCATGGAGCAGTTCAGTGGCTTCAACGATGTTTCTTCCGGCTATTGGGCGGCAGAATACATCAAGTACGCCGCGCTCCACGGCTGGATCAACGGCTACGGGGACGGCTCGTTCCACGCAGACCGCGAGATCAACCGCGCTGAGGTCGTCACCATTGTCAACCGCCTGCTGGGACGCGAAGCGGATGAGGACTACATTGCGGACAACCTCCGCAAGCTGAACACCTTCCCGGATGTCACGAAGCGCCATTGGGCATATTACGCCGTCATGGAAGCTGCCAACGCCCACACCGCCGTGCTGGGCGAGAGCGAAAGCTGGAGCAAGTAAATCGTATCCCCTGCGGGTGGTCTGAGAGCAGACCACCCGCACTTTTTAACTAAACCTAACCATTAAAAAAGGAGCACTGAATATGCTGAAAATCACTGCCATTGGCAATCTGACCCACGATGTGGAACTGAAGATGAACGAGAATACCGGCAAGCCTTATGCCATCCTGCGTATCGCTTCGGACCGCCGCTATAAGGATAAGGACGGCAACAAGCTCACCGATTATATCTCCATCAAGGTGCGCGGTCCTCTGGCGGAGCGCTGTGCGGCGTTTGCGTGGAAGGGCTGTAAGCTGGCAGCCACCGGCGATTTCGAGACCATCACCTTCGCGGACGATCCCCAGCGCCAGCCTGGTTTCCTCATCAAAGCCAGCGATGTGGAATTCCTGTCTCCCCGCAAGGCGGAGGATGCGGCGCAGGAATTGGAAGATGAGTCTGTCCGCGAGGTCGCTGCCTGATGAAAAATACCGGGATCACATATACCAGCGCTGAACGCAGCCCTGTGATCCTGCCGGAGATGGCCGAACTGCTCCCGCCTTTGAGCGGGGAGCAGTCTGCCGCTCTGGAAAAGGATCTGCTGCGAAACGGCTGTTACTCCCCCATCATCGTCAATGAGGACATGGTGATCGTGGACGGGCATAACCGACAGTCGCTGTGTGAAAAGCATGGCCTGCCCTATACGATGGCGGTATTTTCCTTTGAGGATCTGCTGGAAGCCAAACAGTGGGCGCTGGACACGCAGAAAAATCGCAGAAATCTGGAAAAGTGGGAGCTGGGCAAGATCGCGCTGAAGCTGAAGCCGGAGATCGAGGCAAAAGCCAGGGCAAACCAAGGGACACGCACAGACCTTTCGGCAACATTGCCGGAAAGTTCCGATACTGTGGACACCCGCAAGGAGCTGGCAGAAGCAGTCGGCCTGGGTGAGCGCACCATGGGCAAGGTCATGCAGATCGATGAGAACGCCCCGGAGGTCATCAAGGAGGCTCTGGATAAGAAGGAACTGTCCATCAACAAGGGTTATGACCTGACCCGGCAGCTTCAGGACCTTCCGGAAGAGCAGCGGGAGCAGGCGGCCGCCGAAGCGCTGGAATACGAAAAAGCGAAAAAAGAACTGAAAAAGCAGGACGCCGAGATCGACCGGAAAGGAAAAATCGCGGCGCTTTTCTGCAAAGCGTATGAAAAAGCCGTCCTGCTGACGCCGTCCGAAGAAAATATCCGCTGCTGGACGGACGGGACGCGGATGACCCCGGAGGAAATGCGGGATACCGTGAAGGAATCCCGCGAGCTGGCGGAGGTGTTCCGGACGATTGCGGATATCATCGAGCAGAAGATCCTGCCCGCGGATTGGAGGTGTGCCGATGCAGAAAGCGAAGAAAACGATGCCCAGCCGGACGGGAATCCCGCCTGACGCGCAGGCGGAGATTTTGCAAAAGCTGTCCACCGAGACGAAGATCACTTCCTGTGAGATCGCGGAGATCTTGAAAAAGCATGATGTCTGCGGAGATATGGATGCGCTCCAAGACGCCTACCGGAAACGGCTGGGACAGCGTCTCCTGTCCGGCATCCGGGACGAGAACGGCAAGCGGGAAATCCTCTCCACCAGCGGCGGCGAGTATGTCATCGTAGACTGCTGCAATGACCCGCAGAAGTTGAAAGCCATCCAGCGCCGCATTCAGGCGCAGATGAATGGGCTGGATGTGTCTGCCGGGAAGGTGCATGGGCGCGTTCACTTTTTAGAGCGTTTTATGGGCTGGGTAAGAAAGGAGCGGTCAGATGGAGCAGCATGACAAAATGCTGTCCCCGGAGGAACAGTACGCGCAGCTTGCGCCGACGCTGGACGCAGACGGTTTCTCGCTGTATGCCGCCGCGGAAGAAGTCACCGGGCTCAAGGTCTATGAAGAATTTCCCTATGAGGATAACCATGGAATGTTTGAGATGGCAGACGGACACACGCTGCTGCGGTATCTGGAAGCGGCATACTTTGGGGCCGTTACCTGGGAGATCGTCCCCGGCACGCCCTATGAGCGGGCGATTCTCGGTGAAGTGGATAAGACCTCACCGGAGTATCGCACATTTTATCAAAAGATCTGCGCGGGTGCAGCAGCGCACATCAAAAAACGTATTGGGAAGGAGAGACAGAATGTGAAGGAACCGATCTCAGAGATCAACCGGGATTCCTTCTGGAACCTGATCCATGAGGCAAAAAACGCCTGCGGGCAGGATATGGACGCTATGCTGGCCTATCTGAAAGACCGGCTGGTTTCTATGGGCCCCACGCAGGCGCAGAATTTTCACGACATCATCCACGCCTATGAAGATCTCGCGGACAAGTTCGGCTTGTGGGACGCGGCAGGGATCATGAAGGAATACGGCTGCAGCGATGACGGTTTTATCGACTTCCGCGCCTGGCTCATCGCACAGGGGCGCGAGGTCTATTTTGCCGCGCTGGCAGACCCGGACAGCCTTGCGGATGTCGTTCCCTACGGCGATTGCTGCTTTGAGCAGTTGAGCTATGTCGGGGACTATGCCTACGAGCAGCTCACTGGAAAAAGCGCCTATGATCAGACAGATTGGAGCGCATATGAAGCGCTTTTGATGAAGTTGGAACAGGATATCGTTTATAAGGGCGGCATCGATTTTCCCAGAGAGGGCGCGGATCTGAAGAAATATCTGCCCCGGCTCTGTGCGAAGCATCCGGAGTGGGACGGTCAAACGCGCTGGAATCCGCAGCTGAAGGAGATCCGGGATCTGATCCATGCCGGAAAGGACTATGACCGGCGCCAGACATCAAATAAGAAGAAACGCAGCCGTGGAGGTGAGGCAAGATGAGCGAGTCCATGATTGTTGGTGTCGACCACGGCTATGCCGCTATGAAAACAGCCCATTTCTCGTTCCCCTCCGGTCTGGTGGCATATGAGCATGAGCCGTATACGCTGAAGGACGTGCTGGAATACGGCGGAAAATTCTATGTAGTGGGCAGCGGGCGTCAGGCGCTTCAGAAGAATAAAACGCAGACAGAGGACTACTACCTCCTTACGCTGGCAGCCATCGCAAAGGAGCTCTCCTTCCGTCATGCGGAGCCTGCAGCAGAGATCCATCTGGCGGCCGGACTGCCCCTCACCAGCTTTGGACGGGAGAAAAATGCATTCCGGGACTATCTGCTCCGGGATGGGAAAACGGTGAATTTCCGCTATGAGGGACAGGAATACTCTATCGCCATCCGCAAGGTGTCCCTGTTCCCGCAGGGCTATGCCGCAGTCTTGACCCAGAGCATCCTGCTGGATGAGCCTTCTGTGATCGTGGCGGATATTGGCGGATGGACAGTGGATCTGATGCGCCTGGACAACCGTATTCCCAATGCATCGACCTGCCGCAGTCTGGAACTCGGTATGATCCGCTGTCTGGATGAGATCGGTGAGCAGATCCGCCGCACGCTGGGCCTGTCTATGACGGCGGCACAGATGGAAAGCGTGCTGCGCGGCGATGCTGTCCATATCAACGAGGATGCCAGAAAAATTATTGACCGGCAGGCAGACGCCTATGTCCATCGCCTGCTCTCCGCCATTACGGAGAGCGGACTGGATACCCGCGCCATGCCTGCTGTTTTTCTGGGCGGCGGCGCAGCGCTGCTGAAGCGGACTGTATCCGCCGCGGACGGTCTTTGCCGCCCAGTCATCCTTGACGATGTGTCCCTCAACGCCAAAGGCTATGAGCGGCTGGCAGAGCGGCTCACAAAGAACGATGAGCAGTAACAAAAAGCGGATCAATCTGTCCTTTTCCATGTCCTCGCCCATACAGCGCAGGGCGTGGAAGAAGCTGACGGAGATCCCCGCAGGACAGCGTACCGCCGCGGTCTGCCGCATGGTCTGTGAGTATAAAGGGCAGCAGGAATTGCTGGATGCCGTTCGCCAGACCATCCGGCAGGAACTGCGGGGAGTGCAGCTCACCAAAGAAGAAGCGCAGGATAGCGTCAGAGCCGGAGATGTAGATGAAAGCGTCCTCGGCTTTTTGCTTGCCCTGCAGGAAGGAGATGAGATGACCTGATCCGATATTTTGATATGTTCGCCGGCATCGGCGGCTTCCGCACGGGATTGACCCGCGCGGGCGGTTTCCGGTGTGTAGGACACTGCGAGATCGACAAATACGCCAATGCCAGCTATGAGGCCATTTATGAGCCGGGAAAGGAGGAACGATATTATCACGATGCCACAAAAATCGACCCCGCAGACCTGCCGGACTTCGACCTCCTGTGCGGAGGATTCCCTTGTCAGACATTTTCAATCGCTGGCAGAAGAAAGGGCTTTGACGACACCCGCGGCACTCTCTTCTTTGAAATTGCCCGATTGGCTCAATCCAAACGACCTTCGTATCTTCTGCTCGAAAACGTTCCGGGACTGCTGTCGCATGACAAAGGCCGGACGTTTTCTGTCATCCTCGCCACGCTTAATGACCTGGGGTACCGCGTGGAATGGATGGTGCTTAACAGCAAACATTTTGGAGTCCCGCAATCCAGAAGGCGGTTGTTCCTTATCTGCTATCTTGATCCCCGATGCGCCGGAAAAATATTTCCTGTCTTCGGCACAGGTGGAAAAGCTCTTATACAAGTCCTCGGAGGCTCGCAAGGCTCCCGTGTCTACGACGCAGACGGAATAGCCTGCACGCAGACAGCCGGTGCTGGAGGTGTGGGCGGCAAAACAGGATTGTATATCATTCCGCAGGACAGACCCTTTGTGGATCTATGTGCCGGGGAGGCGAGACAAACGGAGGCTGCCCGCTGCCTCACTGCCCGTTATGGACAGACAACGCTGTCCAATCATAGAGCAGAACGTTCCGGCGTTCTGCTCATCAAGGAAGCCACGAAAAAAGGCTATAAAGAGGCGAATCCCGGTGACAGCGTCGATCTCGGCTTTTCCGGGAGCAATACCCGCCGTGGTCGTGTGGGACAGGATATCGCCCATACATTGGAGACGAGCTGCATCCAGGGCATCGTGGAACGTGGCGGACGCATCCGGCGTCTGATGCCGCGGGAGTGTCTGCGGCTGCAGGGCTTCGATGAGTGGCAGATCGACCGCATCCTCGCCATCCAGTCTGATGCACAGGCGTATAAGCAGGCAGGCAACAGCGTCACCGCCAATGTCATTGAAGCCATCGGGCGCCGTATCCGGGAGGTGGATGCGGAACTGAAAGCCGGTGCTGCCGCATGATCGGGCTGAAGGATCAGTGCTTCGGCGTGGAAGTTGAAATGACCGGCATCACCCGTGAGCAGGCGGCAACAGCGCTGGCCGCGTATTTTGCAACGGACGCCCGCTATGTGGGCGGCGCTTACGATAAATGGTGTGTGACGGATCGGGACGGCAAAGAGTGGACAGTCATGAGTGACTCCAGCATCCACGGGGAGCAGAAGATCGGCAGCGGCTATCGTGCAACGGGTGACTACAGATACCGCGTGGAGATGGTAACGCCAAAGCTCACCTATGCGGAACTGCCCAAGCTGCAGGAATGTGTCCGGCAGGTACGCCACGCAGGAGCCAAGGCCAACAGCTCCTGCGGCATCCATGTCCATGTGGACGCAGCCAATCATAACCGGCAGAGTCTGAAAAACCTCATCGGCATCATGTACTCCAAGGAGGATATCCTGTTCAAAGCGCTGCAGGTCAATGAAAGCCGGGCGTCCCGCTGGTGTCAGAAGGTGCGGGAACCCATGCTGAAGCAGGCACGCAGGCTCTCGTCGGATGAGACAAGGGATCTGACGCAGCTGGAGAATATCTGGTATGAGGGAGATAACGGCAGCGCAGACCATTATAACTGGACCCGCTATTACGCACTGAATCTGCATTCGGTCTTTTACCGGGGGACGGTGGAATGGCGCTGTTTCAATTCCACGCTCCATGCGGGAAAAGTTGCCGCCTATGTGAATCTGTGCCTTGCCATCTCCGCCCAGGCTATCGCCCAGCGCAGCACGGTCATGCGCAAGACCCACAGTGACAATGAACTGTTCACCTTCCGGGTCTGGTTGGTGCGGCTGGGACTCAACGGCGAGGAATTCAAGCATACCCGTGACCACCTGTTGGCAAATCTGGACGGTGACCGTGCATGGCGTTTCGATAAGGACAGCTATACAGTCAATCAAAAGAAGAAAAAATCCAGAGAAATGGAGAGGTGAAGCCTTTGAAGATTCAAATTGAAGATACCGTGTACGAAGGGACCGCAGCCGGGATCATGGAACAGCTTCGGGATCTCAGCTTTGATCCCACAGAGTTCCCGGATGTGGAGACCTACATCTGGTTTGTACAGAATAATGTCATCCGCACCACGGGAATGGACTGTCCGCTGCCGGATGGCGATGCGGAGACACAGGCGGCAGCCCTGCTCCGTCATCTGGAACGCTTTGGCGCTCTGACGATGCTGGAGGTGTGACGTGGAGGAAAACCTGTATTTTGCCTACGGCAGCAACCTTGATCTGGAGCAGATGGCGCAGCGCTGTCCGGACGCCGAGATTGTGGGGCCGGTCAGGCTGGAAAACTACGAACTGCGCTTCCGCGGCAGCGGCTTCGCTACCGTTGCACCAAAAAAAGGCAGTACTGTCCACGGACTGGTGTGGAAGATCACGCCAAACTGTGAACAGTCTCTGGATCGGTATGAGGGGTATCCCCGCCACTACACGAAAGAAACCGTGACGGTTAAAGACGCGGCTGGCGCAGAGATCCCAGTCATGGTCTATATCATGGCAGAGCCTTATTGCCGCCAGCCTGCACTGCCGTCCCCGTATTATTACCGCGTGATCCAGCGAGGCTTTGAAGCCAACGGCCTGCCGGTGGACTCCCTTCGGGATGCGTGGAGCAGGACCATTGACGAGGTGTGGAGCGGCAGGATCGACAAACCAAAGCGAGCGCCTGAGCGAAACAGAGGGCCGGAGCGGTAACTCAGAGCAGCGCCGGCGTCTGTGCAAGAAAGAAGATCACCAGAATAGAGATCACAAAGGCCAAGATCCCAACGAGCAGGAAAACCTTTTTGCCGGGGCGGATTTTTGCCGCCTTGCCGATCAGCGCGGCCGCGGCGACGCATACCGCGGAAACCAGTAAAGCGACGCCAAGCATCTTCCACAGCCATGAAAGCTCCCAAAACCATATCATCACAGCCGCCTCCTCATATTTTTGTTCGTAAGCACAGTGTATCACAGGCGCGGTATCCGCGCAACAGACGGTCGGAGTGAAAAAGAGGTGTTCATTTTCCACGGTCTGTGTTACAATATCCCCTGTTTGCGGGAGGGGTGCGGATATGTTTTATACAACGGAGGAAGCTGCTGTCCTCGGCGGCTTTCTGGAACTGTATCTGGACCGGGACAGCGTGGACCCGGCCGTGCGGGAACGGCACCGGAAATTCCGGCAGGGACTGATGCGCGGCGCTCTGGAACGGGCCGATTATGAATGGGCGGCTGCGACGCTGGGATTCCTGCGTCCCCAATGGTGGCCGGAGCATGAAGATCATCGGGCGTTGGAAAATGCCCTGCTGAAGACCCGGACATTGGCATCAAAAAAAGAATAAGAATCACCATTTGCGGCAACGGCAGAGGAATCTGTCGCTGCCACTTTTCTTTTGGGAAGGAGGAACCCATATCAGCACAGAAAAAATGAAAGTCCTTGTGGTGCGCCCCATGGAAATGCCTGCGGTGCAGGAGATCGACCACACTCTTTCTGCCATGCAGGAGCTCGTAGGCGGCACCATTCAGGCAGTTTACCCCTTCGATGACCCGGTGGCGCTCATCGCAAATGACGAGGGCAAGCTGCTGGGCCTGCCGTGGAACCGCGCCCTGACCGATGATCACGGTGTGCCGTATGACATTGTCTGCGGCACATTTTTTGTTGCCGGTCTTAAAGAGGATGATTTTGCCTCGCTGACGGAGCAGCAGATCGAAAAGTACAAGGACAAATACAGCAACGAAATGATCCTCTCTGTTCCGAAACAGCCGGAGGCACATAAGAAACCGATGAAAAAGGAGAAACATGAATATGAAAGATAACTGCATTTTGACTGCTGAGTCAGTCACCGAGGGACATCCCGACAAGCTCTGCGACACCATCGCGGACGCGGTGGTGGATGCCTGTCTTACGCAGGACGCCGCTGCCCGCGTTGCCTGCGAGGTCATGGCCACAGCCGGAAAGATCATCGCCGCAGGCGAGATCACGGCAGCGAAGATTCCGGATATCCCTGCCATTATTTGCAGGACGGTGCGGGAAGCCGGATACGGCGGCAGCGACTATGAGGTGGAGGTCATCACCCATGAGCAGAGTCCCGACATTGCGGAAGCTGTGTGCGGCGGCACGGAGACCGGCGCAGGAGATCAGGGAATCCTGTACGGCTTTGCCTGCGATGAAACAAAGGAGCTGCTGCCTCTGCCTGTGGTGCTGGCCCATCGACTGACCCGCCTGTTGACCGATACCCGCAGGCAGGGCATCATCCCCGGCCTGCGTCCGGACGGCAAGGCGCAGGTGTCTGTGGAATACCGCTCTGGAGTCCCGTGCCGCGTTGCCGCAGTGGTGGTATCCTGCCAGCATGAGGAGGAACTGCCCCTGCCGGAACTGCGCCGGGACATCCTGCGCCATGTGATCCGACCCGCCATGCAGGAACTTCCGCTGGACGAACATACCGAAGTGCTGGTCAATCCCTCCGGTCGATTTGTCCAGGGCGGTTTTGAAGCGGACACCGGACTCACCGGACGCAAGCTGATGGTGGATACCTACGGCGGCCTCGCCCCTCATGGCGGCGGCGCGCTGTCCGGCAAGGATGGAACGAAGGTGGACCGCAGCGGCGCGTACATGGCCCGTTACATTGCCAAGAATATCGTAGCGGCAGGACTGGCCAAGCGCTGCACCATCAGCCTTGCCTATGCCATCGGCAAGGCACAGCCTGTGGCGGTGACGGTGGATACGGAGCATACCGGCATCTATTCCGATGATGTGCTGGAACAGGCTGTCCGCACGGTATTCAACCTGACGCCGGACGGCATGATCGGAACGCTGGGACTGGATCAGCCCATGTTCCAAAAGTTCTGCAATTACGGTCACTTCACCCATGCGGACGCGCCCTGGGAGCGCACGGATATGACAGAGGTGCTGGAATGTGCCTGTCGTGCCAAGGACATGGGCGTATCGCACCGATAACAGAAAAGGCCCGCGAGAGATCGTCTCTCGCGGGCGTGTTATCACTGCACGGAATCCTTGAACGCCTTGCCGGGCTTGAAAGCCGGCGCCTTGGAAGCGGGGATTTCAATGGTGGCTCCAGTGGCCGGATTCTTGCCGGTGCGGGCGGCGCGCTCCTTCACCTCGAAGGTGCCAAAGCCCAGCAGCTGTACCTTGTCACCGGACTTCAACGCAGTCTGCAGCGTGTCGACAAACGCATTCAGAGCGGTGTCACAGTCCTTCTTGGTCAGGCCGCTGGCTTCCGCCATAGCGGTGATCAGTTCTGTTTTATTCATCGTATTTCGTCTCCTTCATATCTAAAATGACTGGAAATGATATGCGCTATTATAGCAGACTCCCCACCTGCTGACAATACTGCCAGCAAAAACAGAATCAGAGAGGATGATCATGATTTCAAAAGAAAAGAAGAACACCCTGCATATCGCGTCCTGCTCCTTCGGCAAAGACAGCCTTGCCACGATCCTGCTGGCGCTGGAGCACGGGGAACCGCTGGATGAAGCGGTCTACTGTGAGGTGATGTTCGATAAAAGGACCTCCGGCGAGGTGCCGGAGCATCGGGCATTCATCTATGAGACTGCGATCCCCAGGCTGGAACAGTTGGGGGTTCCTGTCCGTGTGCTGCGTTCGGATAAGACCTATCTGGACCTGTTTGCCGGAGTCATTACCCGCGGTCCGAAAAAAGGACTTCGGCGCGGATTCCCTCTGTGCGGGCATTGCTACGTTCAGCGGGACTGCAAGCTCCGTCCCATCCGCCGGTATAACAGGACTCTGACGCCGGATACTGTGCAGTATGTGGGCATCGCCAGCGATGAGCCGGTGCGCTTGCACCGCTTGCAGGGAGATCAGGTGTCCCTGCTGGAAAAATATCACTACACCGAAGAAAATGCAAAGCAGCTCTGCCAAACGGCAGGGCTGCTTTCACCTGTCTATGCGTTCACAGACCGTGGCGGCTGCTGGTTCTGCCCGAATGCCAAGCGGAAGGAACTGCGGCACCTTTATGACCACCATCCGGAGCTGTGGGCAAGAATGCTGGAGCTGCAGGCCATGCCGGGAAAGGTGTCCGAGAAATTCAACCGCACGGAGCGCTTTTCCGACATCGATGCGGCATTCCGAAAAGAAGATGCCCTGTGCCAAAAAGCGGCATAAAAAAGGAAAAGGAGATGAGAACCATCAGCAATCAGAAATATGAGATCACAGACATGGCCCATGAGGAATATCCGTTCCTGCACCGCATCCGTGCGCTGCGGGATATCTGCGGCGAGATCCGCGCAGGCGATATAGGAGGTTTCGTGGAAAGCGAAAGCAACCTGTCCGCGGAGTCGGGAGACTGCGCGTGGATCTTCGATGACGCCATTGCAGCGGGTGACGCCTATGTGGATCGGGACGCCTGTCTGCGGGGCGACGCCATTGCCTGTGGCAGCGCCTATGTTTCCAAAGGCAGCGTGATGAGCGGCCACAGCCGCGCCGAGGACAACGCCTATCTCCGCGGGGCCTCCATGACCGGAAAAGCGCTGGCTTCCGGAAACGCGCAGATCATTCACGATCCCCATACGATGGGGACTCCCATCCTGTCCGGCAACTGCAAGGTGTATGGCACGGTGCAGGGGGATATCCGCATCACCGGTTCTGCCGTGATCCTGCCCTGCGAGGAAGTCCGCAACGATACAAGGGATACCTTTGTCCTGAGCGGCAAGAGCCGCAGCGTGATCCGCGGCATCGGGCGTGAGGCCTTGAAACCTCTGCAAAAAGAAGTAAGTCCCATGAAAACAAAAACGCCAAAGAAACGAGGTGTGGAGCGATGACCGTATATGAGCAGGAGCTGCGAAAGCTGTTTGAACATAGCGATCTCGTGGATCGGCCTCAATTCTCCGGGCGTGTGTGCGTGGGAGATCTCGGAAAGGACCTGCGTGTACGGGCGGAGTTTCTCTCTACCCATATCTCCAGCCAATATGACGCCATCCGCCTCACGGTGCTCAACCGCACGGAGGGCGTGGTGGACCGGACGCTGCTGCGCTTTCAGGATGTCTGGGGTAAAAAGCAGGTGCCGAACAACCCCAACTTCCGCAGCGGCGTCATTCCCCACCTGTGGGATGACTACGGAAAAGTGGAATGGTACGCCTATCATCCCACTGCCGCGGACTATGCCGCTCTGCGGGATGCCGTCGGTCAGTATCTGTCCGCATTCCGGGAGCGCACGCCGGAGCTGGAACGGAGCGGCCCCAAGCTGGTCTATATCTGTGCTCCGCTGCGGGGCGATGTGACAAACAATGTGGAGTTTGCGCGGCAGAAAGCGCAGGAGGTGTTTGTGGAGGGAAATATCCCTATCTGTCCGCATCTGCTGTTCCCGCCTGTCGCAGATCCCGACGATCCCGCCCAGGATGAGAAAGCCAGGGCGATGGGACTGCGCCTGCTGGAATCCTGTCAGCAGATGAATGTGTACGGTCCGGTCTGGACGGATGGGATGTGGCAGGAGATCTATAAAGCCGGTGAGCTGGGCATCCCCGTGTTGACGGATCAGAAAACCATTGGCCGGACGCCGCCTGCACGGCATCCCAAAAGAAAGGAGAGATAAATGCCAATTGAGAGGATCACCGCGGACGATCTGCGGGATATGGAGCATCAGGAGGGACTGGTGCTGCAGGGCTGCGGCGGAGAGGCGCAGGAGTGGCTGGATGGCATCAATGACCTGCTGACGCAGGACGGCATCCTGCAGAATGGCAGCCGTTTTGAGACGGTCAAGGTTTTTCAGCACGATGGACTCACCAATCTGCTGTTCCCCTTCGAGGACATTCAGGTGGACATGGGGAAACTGGCGATGTGGCGTTTGCAGACCCACGGCGCATTCGGCGGCACATGGCTGTCCGACTATGTTCCCAACAGGCTGGGCGGGTTTCGCTCCGCCCGGCAGGAGAACCCCCGCCCTCTCTGCCCTCTGCTGGGGCAGGACGGCAACATCTTCCATCTGATGGGTATTGCCGCCAGAGTTCTTCGGCAGAATGGCATGGCGGCAGAAGCAAAGGAAATGCAGACCCGCATCATGGGCGGAGCGTGCCACAGCTACGAGGAAGCACTGGGAATCATCAGCGAATATGTGGAGACGGAGCTGTCTCCGCCCCGCGAAAATCGAACGAAAAAGAAGGAGAAGCATGAGCATGAGCGATAATCAGAAATGGAGCATCCTCCAGGGGGATGCCCTGAAGGTGCTGGGGACTTTTGACCCCAACACCTTTGACGCGGTCATCACCGATCCGCCCTATGCGTCCGGTGGGCGCACCCAGACGGAGAAAAACAAATCCACAGCCAGAAAGTATTCCAGCATGGGCGAGAATGCGCCGCCCCCTTTCGATGGGGACGCCAAGGACCAGCGCTCCTGGACCCGCTGGGCGGCGGAGTGGTTGTATGAAGCGCGAAAGGTATGCAAGAGCGGTGCGCCGGTATGTATGTTCATCGACTGGCGGCAGCTCCCGGCAGCCACCGACGCTCTCCAGTGGGCCGGTTGGATCTGGCGAGGCACCGCTGTCTGGGATAAGGGCAACAGCCGCCCCCAGAAGGGACGCTTCCGCCAGCAGGCGGAGTATATCGTCTGGGGCTCCAACGGCGATATGCCCATCAGCCGTCCGGTCCCGTGTCTGCCGGGGGTGTTCAAATACGGCAATCCCCAGAGCCGCATCCATCTGACGGAGAAGCCGCTGCAGCTGATGCGGGACATCGTGAAGATCACGGAACCGGGCGGGCATATTCTGGACCCCTTTGCCGGCAGCGGTACCACGGTGCTGGCGGCTGTGCAGGAGGGCTATACCGCCACCGGCATCGAAGTCACAGACACCTATGCGGAGCTGGCACGGGAACGTATTCGGAAGGAACTGGCGTGCGCCGCCTGAGCCTGCGCTGTGTGGCAACAGCACTTGCTATGCGCCTCTTGTGGCATTCTTTGTAGAGGAACAGACGAGCTATTATCAACAGGTAGAAGGATTCGTCCTTCCCTTCGACGCAGCTCGAACTACTGCACGAAACAGCAGGCAGAAAACGGAAGAGATCGAGCGTTGATTCAATATTTGAACGGGCAGGGTGTCATCAAGACACCCTGCCTCTTCTATTTTGGGTGTTACATTGACACCCTGTGCGGAAGGACCCTGCGAAACCGGATGTCTGGCGCTGCTGCCAGACATTTCTTTTTTCTGGAAAAGGTGCGGACCGTGTCCGCCTGTATTGGAATCAACCTACCTCTCAAAAAACGCCCCGCCGACGGCGGGGAACAGCCAACGCCGCCGTGGGCGGCGCTGGCGCAAGCATCGCGCAAATGTACATTTGCACAGCTTGCTGGGGTAAGCCCCAGTCCCCAATGCCGCCTGCGGGCGGAAAACTTGCGGCTATACGCCGCAGGAAGGAGAAAAATGTGGATGAGAACAAGAAAGAACACCATCTGCACATCGTACTGACAACACAGCAGTATCAGCTGCTGTGTTGCCAGGCCAAAGAGTGCAGGCTGACAAAACGGGCATATCTTGCACGGCTTATTGAGGGACGACCGGTCAAAGCCCGCCCTACAAAAGAAATTAAAGAGCTCCGGACGGAAATACATCATATCGGCAACAACATCAACCAGATCGCCCGCAGCGTCAATGCCGGAATTGCGAAGCCGGAGGATGCCAAACGAGGGCTCTATCTTCTGGATCAGGTATATGAACTTATGTTCCGGATAGCGAATAAGTAATGGCTGTTACGAAAATCCTGCCCCGTAACGGCGGCTTAAAAGAAGCCATTGATTATGTTCTGAACGGTGACAAAACGGATGGGCATATTTTAACGGCACATTTTAATTGCGATCCAGGGAGAGAGTACCGCGAGATGATGAAAACAAAGCTGGAAACCGGACGATTGGATAAGCGTCAATGCTATCACATCATTCAATCGTTCAAGCCTGGTGAAATCACACCTGAACTTGCTTTAGAAATTGCTAAAGCATTCGCGCAGGAACACTTGGACGGCTTTGAGGTTGTGATTGGGACCCATGTAGACCGGCATCATATCCATTCGCATATTGTATTTAATTCGGTGAATGCAGATACCGGCGAAAAGTATCACAGTACGCAGCAAAGCTACTACCAGCGGATCCGTGCCATTTCAGACCGGCTCTGCCGGGAGCATGGATTATCCGTCATCGTGCAGGGCGCGCCTGCCAGGTCGGTCAGCTACATTGAGTGGCTGCGCCAGTCCAAGGGGCAGCCCACCTTCCGTTCCATGCTGGAGGCAGATCTGCGGGATGCCATCCGGGACGCCAACGACCTCGGCCACTTCTTCCTGCTCATGGAGCATAAGGGGTATGAGATCCATCATGGCGGCAGGCTCGGTTTCCGCCTGCGGGGACAGGATCGTTTCCAGTACCCCGGCAGGCGAGATCCTCTGTTCACAGAGGACGGAATCCGCACTGCCATCCAGGGCAACCTGGAACAGATCGAAGCGGGGCTGCGGCCTGTCTTGCCTGCGAGTCTGGCGTATCAGCCATATCGGAAGCATCCCAGATACAGCGGTTTTCTTGCCCTCTATGTCCATTATCTCTATCTGCTGGGCAAGATCGAAAAGCGGCAGTACCCGCCCCGCATGACGCCGCATCTGCGGCAGGCGGTCATGCGCTTTGAACGGTATCAGGCACAGTTCGCGTTCCTTCGGGAAAATGACATCACAACGCCTGCTGACATGGCGGCATTCGAACAACGCACAGAGGAAACGCTGGGCAGATTGACAAAGCAGCGGACCCTCCTCAATGTGCGGAAGAAGAAACGCCAGCCACTCTACGCGGCGCTGGCAGACGCGGAGGCGCTGGAACCCAGCAGGGCGTTATACGAGGAAGGGCTCACCGGCATGGAGCAGGAATTCGAGCAGTATATGAAAGCCGTGAAGCTGCTGGAGGACAGCGGCATTCCGCGGGAGGTGCTGAAGAAAGAAAAGGCAGAAGTGTATGAGCAGCTCTCAGAGGTGAATCGGAAGATCCGGGCGGAGCGGGAAAAGTGGAAGCTCTGCCGGGAGATCTGCCAGCAGACGCCTGTAATGGAGCAGGACATCCAGAAAACAGAAGAACACCAGAAGGAGGTGCGGGAACATGAACATCGGAGGCGGTGAAGCGGCGGACCAGCTGGTACGCATGATGCTCTCCGGCAGCGAGGTCGCTGTCCGGCTGAGCGGCTCCGCCATTAAAAATGTACTGGCGCTCACCATGGCGCTGGCGAAAAAACACAAGACCATTTCCGGCAAAGTCAATCTGGCAAAGATGCTGAAGGAGACCCGCGATGTGCGGCGGTTCGCCATGTCTCCGGAGCAGTATCAGCAATTCAGGCAGCGGGCAGGAAAACAGAAGATCCTGTTCTCTGCCATCCGTGATTCGGATAACAAGGGAAAAGTCGTGGATGTGATCATGCCGGTAACGGAGATCGACCGCGCCAATATGATCTTTGAGCGCATCCGATATACCGGGCAGCCGGAGCAGGCGCGGCAGGATGCCCCCTCTAAGGAGCAGGAAGCCCGTGTGGGACAGGAGGCGCCGCAGCGCGAGCAGCAACGCCCCCGGCAGGGGGAAACGCCTGTGACACCGCCTGTGGGCAAGCGGCAGGAGGTGGCGCCAAAAAAAGAATCTCGGTCGGGAACAGACTTGCCAGATACCAAAGGCAGATCGACCTCATCCAGCGGCAGGGAAACGGCTGCCGGGACGATGACGAATGAGCGGCCTTCGGTTCTGGAACGGCTGAAAGGCTATCAGGCGCAGTTGGACCAGCAGCAGAAGTCTGCCCCGGCCAAAGAAAAGATCCATCAAAAAGTACGACCGGACAGAACAAAGTAAGAAAGCCGTTCCGTCAGCAAGGCCGGCAGAGTGGAATACTCTGCCGGCCTCGTATTTTTTATGCAGGAGGTGATGCGGCTGAAAAAGACATCCCAAACAACGGATCTGGTACTTGCCCTGTTCCTCTATATCCCTGTGGTATGGGCGGCGCTGCTGATCGCCCAGTCCCTTGGCGGCGGTCTGCCGGAGCTGCTATCAAACTTAACTGCCGCGCTGGAACAGCCCTTCCAGATCCAATGGACAGACAAGAGCCTGTTCTCCATTCTCGTCTGCACCGGCGCATATCTCATGGGGCTGTGTCTCTATGCTTCCGGACAGGGCAGGACACGGGACGGAGAGGAACACGGCTCCGCCGCATGGGGCTCTCCCCGGCAGCTCAACGCGCAGTTCCGGCAGAAGCAGAACAAGATCCTCACCCGCCATGTGCGGCTGGGGCTGGATACCCACAAGCACCGGCGCTCACTGAATGTGCTGGTCATTGGCGGCAGCGGCGCCGCCAAAACCCGCGGCTATGTCAAGCCCAACATTCTGGAAGCAAACAGCAACTATGTGATCACGGACCCGAAGATGGAGGTGCTGACCGCCACCGGAGGGTATCTGAAACGGCAGGGATACGACATCCGAGTGCTGAATCTGGTAGATCTGTCGCAGTCGGACGGCTATAACCCGTTCCGCTATCTGCGGGATGAAAAGGACGCGCTGAAGCTGGTCAACACGCTGATCCAGGCAACGACGCCCAAGGGCAGTCACGAGTCCGATCCGTTCTGGTCGAAGTCCGAGACAGCACTTCTGCAGGCCATCATCCTCATGCTGTTCCAGGAAGCGCCGGAATATGAGCAGAATTTTTCCATGGTGATGCGTGTGCTGGAATATGCCGAAGTGAAGGAGGACGATGACGAGTATGTCTCCCCGCTGGATCTGCTGTTCCGGGCAATGGAGTATGAGAACCCGGAAAGTGTTGCCCTGCGGCAATATAAGGTTTTCAAGCAGGCTGCGGGCAAGACAGCGAAAAGCATTTTGGTGTCTGCCGCTGTGCGGCTGGCGCCCTTCAATCTGCCGCAGATCAAAGCTGTCACCGACCATGATGACATGGATCTCTACACGCTGGGAGAGCGAAAGTGCGCTCTGTACGCCGTCATCCCGGATAATGATACGACCTTTACTTTTTTAGTGAGTCTTCTGTACTCCCAGATCTTCCAGACCCTTTACTACTGCGCAGACCAGATCCATCACGGAGCCTTGCCCTGCCATGTGCATTTCATCTTGGATGAAGCGCCATCAGTCAATCTGCCGGGGCTGCCGCGGGAGCTTGCGACCATGCGCTCACGCAACATCTCCTGTAGCACCATCATCCAGAACATGGCGCAGATCAAGGAGCTGTATAAGGACTCATGGGAAACCATCCCCGGCAACTCGGACACGCTGCTCTATCTGGGCGGCAACGAGGCAAGCACCCACAAGTACATTTCCGAGGCGCTGGGCAAGTCCACCATCGACACCAAGACCCACGGGCAGACGAAGGGGCGGTCCGGGTCTTACTCCACCAACTTCCAGATCAGTGGGCGGGAACTGCTGACGCCGGACGAGGTGCGGATGCTGGATAACCGATATTGCATCCTGTTCATCCGCGGCACACGGCCGGTGATGGACGAAAAGTATGAGCTCATGGAGCATCCCGCCATCCGCTATACGATGGATGGCGGCGGACCGCCCTACATCCACCACGGGACGGCGGAGCCTCCTATTACGGGAGAGCCGCTGTTCCAAACTGATTTTGACAATGAAAAGGAGAATGCTGCAGCATGAAACATGATTTGAACAACAAAAATTTCGAGAGAAAGGCAAAGCGCGTCTATTCCGTGTTTGCCTGCGTTACTCTGCTTCTGGTCGCCACCGCAGTGCCTGCGCTGGCGGCAGATGACCCGCTGACGGTGGTCAACAACCTGTCTGATTTCATTTTCTCGCTGATACGTGCCATTGGCCTTATTCTGCTGGGCTTCGGCATCCTGCAGGTGGTTCTGTCTCTCAAGAGCCATGATCCCTCCCAGCGAGCCAACGGTATGCTCACCGTGGCAGGCGGCATTGTCATCACCTTTACCAAGGAAATCCTTACACTTATCACCGGTTGAAAATCGAATAAGGGGAGCAGCGTTTAGACTGCGCCCCTTATTTCTTCCCGCAGGAGGTGATTTTGAATGGGAAGTGGAAACTGGATCATTGACAACCTGAACTCTGCGCTGGAGATGTGGAACGGCAGACTGGAGGAGATCTGGCAG
>ERZ824575.1787-NODE-1787-length-18791-cov-8.124573_pt1 | contig 18791 bp, 19 predicted proteins | sample MGYA00519470_ERZ824575 | MGnify/ENA primary metagenome ERZ824575 (study PRJEB31778, sample SAMEA3449170) | human gut metagenome | biome: human gut; feature: human-associated habitat; material: faeces | place: United Kingdom | collected 2010/2012 ...
CAAAAACATGCCCATTTCCTTATCCTCGGCGCTCGGCTCATGGCGGATATCCACCAGATGAAAGACGTAGCAAAGATCCTCCGTCCGGGCAAAATAATCCTGCATCATCTTGCCCCAGGAGAGCTTTTCGTCCTTGCTGACCTTCGCGAAGCCATACCCCGGCAAATCAATGAAATTGATCTCATTGTTGATCTGATAGACGTTGATGAGCCGCGTCTTGCCCGGCGTGGCGCTCGTCCGGGCGAGCTTGTTGCGGTTGGTCAGCTTGTTGATCATGGAGGATTTGCCCACGTTGCTCTTGCCCGCAAAAGCCACCTCCGGGCAGCCCTTCGTGGCGAAATCGCCATAATCCTTCATCGACGTGATAAAATCCGCGCGTTTTACGATCATCGTTTGGTATGCTCCTTTTCTTATGCCTGCTGCTTGGGGGTCGGCTTTTCGCAAAGCGCCGTTTCCAGCACGGTATGCACATCCTCCGCGGTCAGCTTGACCTCGGGACGGACGATTTCCACCGCGTCGGCCTTCGCCTGGTCGAACTCGGCCCTGCGCATAACGCCGGGGCGCACAGTTGCCATAGCGGGACGGAAACGGGGGCATATGATGGTGGCCATAAGGTGACCGCCGAACGCCGGACGTGTCATCTTCAGGTTGCGGTCCTCCATATCAAACTTCATGTTGTCGATATCAAGGGTGGAGCTGGTGCGCAGGAAGTCAAGGTACTTGGGTACGTCAACGTCCAGATGCGTGCAGTCCGCGCAAAGACCGGTGTGCAGCCTTGCCGCGCAGCGGGGGCCAAGGTCGCGGCCGATGGTGCTTGCGCCGATAAGGAATACCTCGGGCTTTAGCTCCTCTATCGCGTCGCATATCACCTTGGCGTAAGCATCGGTGGTGTAATATTTAAGAAGCGGGGATTCGCAAAGGACTATCTTGTCCGCGCCGTAGCCGGCAAGCTCCTTGCAAAGGCCCTCTACATTGTCGCCAAGCAGCAGACCGCAGAGCTTAACGCCCAGCTCGTCCGCAAGCTTACGGCCTTCCGAGATAAGCTCGAAATCGGTGGGCATCAGTTTGCCTTCGCGCTGCTCGCAGAATACCCAAACGTCCTTAAAGGCGGCTAAATCCATGCTGTTGTAAGCCATGTGTGTTCTCCTTTCTCCTTAGATAATGTGCTTGGCGGCAAGCGTTTCGGCAAGGCCTTCGCAGGTGGCCTTATCGGCGCCTTCAAGCATCTGGCCAACACCCTTCGGAGGAGGAGTGAAGGACTTGAATATGTTGGTGGGGGAACCCTTGAGGCCTATGGTGGTCAGGTCGATCAGGGGATCATCCTTCAGGGTATTGAAATCGAACACGGCGATGGGCTTCTTAAAGCTTTCGTATACGCCGCCAACGCTCATGTAGCGGGGTTCGTTCAGTTCCTTTATGCAGGTGATGAGGCAGGGAGTCTGCACCTTAACGGTCATGTAACCATCCTCCAGCATGCGCTGAACGGTAACGGTGTCGCCTTCCTTCTCTATCTTGGCGGCATAGGTGACCTGGGGCAGATGCAGCTTTTCGGCGATCTGGGGGCCAACCTGCGCGGTGTCGCCGTCGATAGCCTGACGGCCGCACATTACTATGTCGTCCTTCTCAATGCCCAGGTGGTTAATGCCCGCGGCAATTATCTGGCTGGTGGCGTAGGTGTCGCTGCCGCCAAATTCACGGCCGCTTATCAGCACACCTTCGTCCGCGCCCATGGCCAGCAGCTCACGCAGCATGCCCATCGCCGGCGGGGGACCCATGGAAACAACAACAACCTTGCAGCCGGTCTCGTCCTTAAGCTTGAGGGCGGCTTCAACGGCGTTCATGTCGTCCGGGTTGGTTATGGTCTGCATGGAGGCACGATTCAGCGTACCGTCCGGATTGACGGCAACCTTACCGGAAGTATCGGGAACCTGTTTTACACATACTATAACTTTCATGTCTGCCTCCTTACTTCACGCCCAGGTTGGCCGCGATGACCATGCGCTGGACTTCGCTGGTGCCTTCGTATATCTCGGTTATCTTCGCGTCGCGCATCATGCGCTCCACGGGATACTCACGGGTGTAGCCGTAACCACCGAACAGCTGCACGGCGCGGCGGGTCACATCGGAAGCCATTTCCGCGGCGAACAGCTTTGCCATGGAAGAGTAGAAGCCGCAGTTGGGATCGCCCACGTCCTTGGCCTTGGCGGCGCGGTACACCAGCAGCTGGGCCGCGTCGGCGCGGGTCTTCATATCCGCCAGCTGGAACTGGGTGTTCTGGAACTGGCTCAGACGCTTCTTGAACTGCATACGCTCCTTGGTGTAGGCGATGGCCTCGTCAATGGCGCCCTCGCCGATGCCCAGAGCCTGGGCTGCGACGCCTACGCGGCCGCCGTCCAGCGTGCCCATGGCCACCTTGAAGCCCTTGCCCTCCTGGCCCAGCAGGTTCTCCTTGGGGACGATGCAGTCCTCGAAGATCAGGTCGGAGGTAGCGCTGCCGCGGATGCCCATCTTCTTCTCATGCTTGCCGATGGAGAAGCCCTTGAAGCCCTTCTCTACGATGAAGGCGGAGATGCCGTGGTTGCCCTTGGTGCGGTCGGTCATGGCGAACACCACGAAGGTGTCGGCCTCGGTGGCGTTGGTGATAAAGCACTTGGTGCCGTTGAGAACGTAGTGGTCGCCCTCCAGCACGGCGATGGTCTGCTGTCCGGAGGCGTCGGAACCGGCGTTGGGCTCGGTCAGACCGAAAGCGCCCAGCTTGCATCCGCTGAGAAGATCAGGCAGATACTTCATCTTCTGCTCCTCGGTGCCGTAGGCGTAGATGGGATAGCAGCACAGGGACGTGTGGGCACAGATGATAACGGAGGTGGTGCCGCAGGTCTTGGCGATCTCCTCCACGGCCATGGCGTAGGCCAGATTGTCGCCGCCGGCGCCGCCGTACTTCTTGGGGAACGGGATGCCCAGCAGGCCCAGCTTTGCCAGCTTGGGGATGGTCTCGCTGGGGAAGCGTTCTTCTTCGTCGATCTCCTGCGCCAGAGGCTTTACCTCGTTCTGGGCGAATTCGCGGTACATCTTGCGGAGCATCTCATGCTCCCTGGACAGCGTGAAATCCATTTTGTATTCTCCTTTTTTCTGCTTTCTTCAACAGGAAAATTCGGAAACAGGGTTTGCTTTCCCTTCCGTTTTGTATGGCTATCTTATCAAATCTCAAAAACGATTGCAACATGATTTTCTGATATGCGGAAAACTAAATAAACAAATATTGCGAATTTCTTTTGTGCATCTCGTCAATTTTGCCTTGAATCCCCGACAATTCCCGTTTATTTTGCCGGTCTATACGGGTTGAATTCCGATTCTGGTATAAAATATGTGTCGAATTCTGTGAAATGTCTGATAATTAACTTTCCGTTTTTATTTTCCTGTTTTCCGTATTTTTATATTGAATTTTGGAAATATTCATGGTACAATAGGCCCAACAGGAAAAGAATCAGAAAGGAAACAAGTCATGAACAACAATTTGTACATGTCCACGCTGTTGAAGGCGTTCGACATTTTGGACTGTTTCGATGACGACCGGCAGGAGATCGGGATCTCCGACATCTCCGCCAAGGTGGGCTTGCCCGTCAGTTCCGTACACCGTATCATTCAGAGTCTGGAGTTCGAGGGGATGCTGTCCCAGAACCAGGAGAGCAAGAAGTACGCCCTGGGCAGCAAGATGCTGGCCTTCTCCCGGAAGTGCGGCCAGTACCAGCGGTATCAGCAGATCGCCGCCAAGTATGTGGACGAGCTGTGCCGCGTCACCGAGGAGAACGTGAACCTGGCCATCTGCTCCGGCGACCAGATCACCAACATCTACACCGCCGAGACGCACTTCGTCCTGCGGCCCAACTTCCCCCTGTACCAGCCCTTTCCCGCCCACTGCACCGGCACCGGCCGCGTGTTTCTCAGCCACATGAGCGAGGCGGCCCAGAAGTGGGTCTACGAGAACAACGCCGATGCCATCGGCATGTCCCAGGAGGAGTTTCTGGCGTTGCTGCGCAAGGCCAGAAAGGACGGCTATGCCCGGGACGATCAGGCCTTCAACGCGGGCTTGCGCTGCGTGGCCGCGCCCATCTATCTGGGCGGCGGCAAGCTGCTGTTCGCCCTGTCCATCTCCGCCCCCACCGCCCGAATGGACGACGCCGCCTACGAAAACGCCCGCAAGCTGGTGCTGAAGTACGCGGAGCTGATCTCTCAGGAGATCCAATCCGTCGAATTCCGATTCTGAGCCCCTACGTTTGAGTTAAGAGAGGAGTTACCGATCATGAAACACACTTCCCTGAAGAATCTGGTGCTGTCCGCCATGTTCCTGGCCGTCGGCATCGTGCTGCCCTTCTTTATCGGACAGATCCCCGCCATCGGCAAGATGCTGCTGCCCATGCATATCCCCGTACTGCTGTGCGGCCTGATCTGCGGCTGGCAGTGGGGCCTGGGCGTCGGTTTCGTGCTGCCGCTGCTGCGCTCGCTGCTGTTCGGCTTCCCGGCCATGTATCCCAACGCCGTCGGCATGGCCTTTGAGCTGGCCGTCTACGGCCTGGTCATCGGCTATCTGTACGCTCACAGCAAGTGGCAGTGCGTCAAGGCCCTCTATAAGTGCCTGATCCCCGCCATGATCGCGGGCCGCCTGGTGTGGGGCGCGGTGATGATCGTGCTGATGGGCCTGGGCGGCAGCGCCTTTACCTGGCAGCTGTTCCTGGGCGGCGCGCTGCTGAACGCGCTGCCCGGCATCGCGCTGCAGCTTATCCTGATCCCCGCCGTGATGGTGCTGCTGGATCGGACGAAGCTGGTGCGGTTCTATCAGCCTGAGCCCGTGCCCGAGCAGGCGGTATGACCGACCGCGACTATACCCAGCTGGTGCTGGCCATCTGGGGAAAGCTTCTGCGGCGGGGCCGGATCATCGTGGCCGTCGACGGGCGGTGCGGCTCCGGCAAGACCACGCTGGCGGCACGGCTGGAAAAGGATCTGCGCTGCGCCGTGTACCACATGGACGATTTCTTCCCCCGGCCCGAGCAGCGGACGGAGGAGCGGCTGTCCCAGCCCGGCGAGAACGTGGATCACGAGCGGTTTCTGGAGGAGGTGCTGCTGCCGCTGCAGGGTACGCGGCCCGTCACCTACCGTCCCTATCTCTGCGCGCAGCAGCAGCTGGGTGAGCCGGTGACGGTGGCGCCCAACCGGCTGACCGTTGTGGAGGGCTCCTATTCCTGCCACCCCGCCCTGTGGGATTACTACGACCTGCGGGTGTTCCTGACCGTGGATCCGGAGGAGCAGCTGCGGCGCATCGAAAAGCGCAGCGGCCCGGAGAAGGCCCGTCAGTTCCGCGACCGGTGGATCCCCTTCGAGGAGGCATATTTCCGGGCCTATGACGTACAGGCCCGGTGCGACCTGGCGCTGTAAAACGCAAAAAAACGCATAAAAAATGACACGCGTTTCGCGTGTCATTTTTTATGCGTGGATAGGGGCGAACGGTCAGCGGTGGAAGTTGGTGTTGATGGTGGGCTCCTTCTCCGGCAGGCCGAACTGCTCCTTGCCCAGCTGGATGCTCTTCATCAGGAAGGCCATGTTCCGGCCCAGTGTCCGCATGGTCTGCAGACCCTCCTGATCCTGCATCACCTCCTCCGGCGTGTTGCCGTACACCATGTTCCAGTACTGGCTGCTGGCGATGGGCATGCCGCAGATGGTGAAGTACTTGTTCAGCGCGTCGAAGGTGGCGGTGTTGCCGCCCCGGCGGCAGGACACCACCGACGCGCCCACCTTCATGGTCTTGTTGATCCACGGCGTGCTGAAAAACAGCCGGTCCATAAAGGAGATGGCGCCGCCGGCGGGGGAGGCGTAGTACACCGGGGAGCCGATCACCAGGGCATCGGCCTCGTTGAACTTCTGGGCCACCTCGTTCACCAGATCGTCGTGGACGCAGCGGTTGGTCTTTTTGCACACGCCGCAGGCATTGCAGGAGATGTTGGTCCTGCCGGCCTGGATGATCTCCGACTCGATGCCCTCGACCGCCAGCGCTCTGGCCAGCTCCGCCAGGGCGGTATAGGTGCAGCCACTCTCGTGAGGGCTGCCGTTGATCAGCAATGCTTTCATAATGTGTCCTCCTGTTATGATCAGGCACCGGAATAGCGGCACCGTTTGATGTCCACATGGTTCTCGTCCCGGAAGGGGACGCCCTCCCGCCGCAGCAGGAAGCCCTGCTCCGGCCAGTGGGGCGCCAGACGCCCGTCGTGGCCCACCACACGGTGGCAGGGATAGTCGCCGTACAGTCCGGCACTGCTGAGCACCCTGCCCACCAGGCGGGCGTTCCGCTCTCGGCCGATGAGACGGGCAATCTGGCCGTAGGAGGCCACCTGTCCCTCGGGAATTTCGCCCACCACGGCCAGGATCTCGTAGATCAGACGCTCGTCCATGGCGTTACAGGCGTGTCAGCTCCACGGCGGTGCCGTGGGCGCGGAGCAGCCGCAGCAGCTCCTCCGCCTGCAGCCACACGGTGGCGGTGTTGTCGTTGGGGTGTACGCCGATGCGGCCCGGCGGCAGCAGAAATGCCTCGTCCAGATAGAACCGGACGCTGCGGCTCTCGTCATTCAGCAGGCCCAGGGGCGTCACCGAGCCGGGGGTCAGGTGCAGGAACGCCATCAGCTCGTCCGCCGAGGCGAAGCTGAGGGGCCGGGTGCCGTGGGCCCGGCGGAACTCCTTCAGGTCCACCCGCTTGTCGCCCCGGACGGTGATCAGATAGTAATTCCGCTTCTTGTCGTCCCGGACGAACAGGTTCTTGGCGTCGTCCTCCGGATAGGGCAGGGCCAGGTCGGCGCACTCCTCCATGTTGTAGACGGCCCTGTGCTCCGTGATCTCAAAGGCCACGCCGTTGGCGCGAAGAAAGTCGTAGGTCTCCTGCTTGTTCATGGCGGGGCTCCTTTCACAGTGGGATGTATCCCGATTATAGGGCGTTTTGCGCCAAAATGCAAGAGGAGGGGCAGCCTGAGCTGCTCCCTCCCGCAAAGCGCGTTATCTCTTCTTCAGCACGCCCATCAGGCCGCGCTTCAGGATCTGACCGCCGGCGGAGATCAGCTGGGACTCGATCTTGGCCGCCCGGCGCTCGGCCTTGCGGCGGGCCTCGGCCTCCGCCTTCTCCTGCTGGCGCTCGGCCTTGCGGCGTTCTTCGTCGGCCAGCTTCTGCTGGCGGCGGCGGGCCTCATCCTCCAGCTTCTGCTGGCGCTTGCGCTCCTCGTCGGCCAGCTTCTGCTGCCGCTTCTTGTCGGCCTCCTCTTCCTTCAGCCGCTGCTTCTCCGCCTCGGCCTCGGCCTTTTCCCGGGCCTTGCGGTCGGCCTCCTCCTGCTGGGCCAGCTCGGCCTTTTCCGCCTCCTCCGTCAGCACCTCATAGGCGGACAGATTGTCCACGGCGTCGTCGTACTTCTCCATGCCGTCCCGCATCAGCACCTTGGCCCGGGCCATGGGCTCCGGCGCGGCCATCAGGCTCTGGGGGCAGATGATCTTGGTGCGCTGCACCATGGCGGGCACGCCCTCTTCGTCCAGGAAGGAGGTCAGCGCCTCGCCCACGCCCAGCTCCATGATGGCGTCCTCCGCCTGGAAGGCGGGGTTGGCCCGGAAGGCCTGGGCCGCCACCCGGACAGCCTTCAGCTCGGCGGGGGTGTAGGCCCGCAGGGCGTGCTGCACCCGGTTGGAGAGCTGGGCCAGCACGGTATCGGGGATGTCGCTGGGGCTCTGAGTGACGAAGTAGACGCCCACGCCCCGGGAGCGGATCAGCTTCACCGTCTGCTCGATCTTCTGCAGCAGCACGGTGGGCGCGTCCCGGAACAGCATGTGGGCCTCGTCGAAGAAGAACACCAGCCTGGGCTTGTCCATATCGCCCGCCTCCGGCAGGCTCTCAAACAGCTCCGACAGCATCCACAGCAGGAAACTGGCGTACAGGGTGGGGTTCTGCACCAGCTTGACGCAGTCCAGCACGTTGATCATGCCGCGGCCGTTCTCGTCGGTGCGCATCCAGTCGCGGATGTCCAGGGCGGGCTCGCCGAAGAACAGCTCGCCGCCCTGCTGCTCCAGGGGCAGCAGCGCCCGCAGGATGGCCGCTACCGACTGGGGCGTGATGTTGCCGTAGGTCATCATGTACTCGGTGCGGTGCTCGTTGACGTAGGTCAGCATGGCACGCAGATCCTTCAGGTCGATCAGCAGCAGGCCCTTGTCGTCGGCGATGCGGAACACGATGTGCAGGATGCCCTCCTGGGCGGGGGTCAGACCTAGGATCCGGCTGAGAAGCTCCGGCCCCATATCGCTGACGGTGGCGCGGACGGCGTGGCCGCCCTGCTGATAGATATCCCAGAAGGTGGTGGGGTACGCCTTATAGGTAAAGGTGTCCCGGATGCCGAACTTGTCGATGCGCTTCTCCATGCCCTCATTGCTGACGCCGGGGGCGCAGATGCCCGCCACGTCGCCCTTCACGTCGCACAGGAACACGGGCACGCCCGCGTCGGAGAAGGATTCCGCCATCACCTTCATGGTGATGGTCTTGCCGGTACCGCTGGCGCCTGCGATCAGACCGTGGCGGTTGCACATGTTCAGCGCCATCTCCACCCGCTGGCCGTCCGCCAGACCCATATAGATCCTGCCGTTTTCGTACATATAGCCGTCCTCCAGTATGTATTTGCCTCTATTATACGACAGCGGCCGCCGCCGCGCAAGAAAGAAATGGCGCGCCATGGCTCTGTGCCATCACTTTTGCTTATTCCACATATCCGAAACGGATACTTTACTTATTTTGTCGCCGTGCTTATAATAAAACATTGTTTATTTGAAAAGCTTATTGTAATACTGTAATATATAGAACAGGAGGCAGCAGCAATGGCAAATTGCGCGATCGTGGGCATCAACTGGGGCGACGAGGGTAAGGGCCGCATGGTGGACTATCTGACGGAGCGGTACGACGTGGTGGTACGGTATCAGGGCGGCGGCAACGCCGGTCACACCGTCATCAACGACATGGGCAAATTCGCCCTGCATCTGCTGCCCTCCGGCATTTTCCGTAAGGGTGTCATGAACATTCTGGGCAACGGCGTGGCCCTGGACTGCGAGAATCTGGTGCAGGAGATGGAGACCCTCCGTGCCGCCGGTGTGTCCATTTCCCCGGAAAACCTGATGGTCAGCAGCCGGGCGTCTCTGCTGCTGCCGTGGCACCGTGAGCTGGACGCCCTGGAGGAGGCCCGCCTGAAGGACAAGAAGTACGGCTCCACCAAGCAGGGCATCGCGCCGTTCTATTCCGATAAGTACCAGAAAAAGACCGTTCAGGCCGGTGAGCTGCTGTATCCTGAGCATCTGAAGGCCCATCTGCAGGATCTGCTGGAGTGGAAGAACCTGATCCTCCAGAAGGTCTATGGGGCCAAGGGCTATACCATGGAGGAGCTGGAGCAGTGGCTGGACACCTACGCCGCCCAGGTGCGCCCCTATGTGGCCGACACGGGCCGCTATCTGCGCAAGGCCCAGGACGAGGGCAAGGCCATCCTGTTCGAGGGCCAGCTGGGCGCGCTGCGTGACCTGGACTACGGCATCTATCCCTACACCACCTCCTCCAACACCATCGCCGCCTATGCCCCTGTGGGTGCGGGCCTGCCCACCGCGAAGATCGACGAGGTGGTGGGCGTGGTGAAGGCCTATTCCTCCTGCGTGGGCGAAGGCCCCTTCACCTGCGAGTGGTTCGGCGAGGACGCCGAGAAGCTCCGTGAGGCCGGGGCTGAGTACGGCGCCAAGACCGGCCGTCCCCGCCGCGTAGGCCCCATCGACCTGGTGGCCACCCGCTACGGCGTGGAGGTGCAGGGCGCCACCAACATCGCCCTGACCAAGCTGGACATCCTCAGCTATATGGCCGAGATCCCCGTCTGCGCCGCCTATGAGATCGACGGCCGGATCACCCATGAGTTCCCGTTCCCCGCCGTGCTGGAGCAGGCCAAGCCTGTGATGGAGTACCGTCCCGGCTGGCAGTGCGACATCTCCGGCGCGCGCACCTGGGAGGAGCTGCCCCAGGCCGCCCGCGATTATGTGGCGTATGTGGAAAAGGCCATCGGCTGCCACATCGGCTACGTCTCCGTGGGCGCCGAGCGGGAGAGCTTGATTGTCCGGTAAGGGATATTTCGCGCTTTCGAGCGCGAGGTACTTTTGCCAAATCACGCTGTGCAAACACAGCGGATGCTACGGCAGCATAGCTGCCGAGATCGGATGCTAAAAATATGCCACCGGCATATTTTCTTAACGCACCGACGGCAAAAGTACCCAAAAACGCTGCTTAAACCTGCGGTTTAAGAATCCGCGCACGCTATGCCGTGTACGCATTTGCCGCCTTTTACCACGCGTTCGCGGAACTTGCTTGATTTCGCTGCGTATGACGTATTGACTTCCTTCCTGCGCCGCTGCCGCTGATGCGGCGCAACGGTAGGGGATGAATCGTTGCTCGGCGGCGGGGTGAGGTCACCCCGCCCTACGCAGCGACTACCGATAGAATTTCGTAGGGCGCGATGCCCACATCGCGCCGCACGGTAACAAGCGAGACCTTCGATAGACATGCGTAGGGGCCGGCGTCCTCGACGGCCCGCCGTTCTATCGGAAAACTGTCTCAATTCGAACGGGGCGTCGAGGACGCCGCCCCCTACAAATGGCTTCGATGCACGGTCATACTGTGCGAACCCATTTCAATCATGCCGCCTGGGGCGGCATACCGCAGCTTTTCACTTTTCTCTCTTCACTCTTCACTTCTCAGGAGGCCATCCTATGTCCCACTCCACCTACCAGTCCCCGCTGGCGTCACGGTACGCCTCCCAGTACATGCTGCACCTGTTCTCTGACGACAGCCGCTATCAGACCTGGCGGCGGCTGTGGACGGCGCTGGCCCGCGCCCAGCACGACCTGGGCCTGCCCATCACGGCGCAGCAGGTGGCGGAGCTGGAGGCCCACATCGCCGACATCGACTACGACGTGGCCGCCCAGCGTGAGCGGGAGGTGCGCCACGACGTGATGGCCCATGTGTACGCCTACGGCAAGGCCGCACCGGCTGCGGCGGGTATCATCCACCTGGGGGCTACCAGCTGCTACGTCACCGACAACGCCGATCTGATCCTGTACCGGGACGGCCTGACCTATCTCCGGGGCCAGCTGCTGGCGGTGCTGGCCAATCTGGCGGCCTTCGCCGAGAAGTACGCCGCCACACCCACCCTGGGCTACACCCACTATCAGCCCGCCCAGCCCGTCACTGTGGGCAAGCGGGCCACGTTGTGGATGCAGGACCTCCTCTCCGACCTGGAGGAGTTGGACACACTGGTGTCCGGCATGAAATTCCTGGGCTGCCGGGGCACCACCGGCACCGAGGCCAGCTTCATGGATCTCTTTGACGGCGACGAGGAGAAGATCGACGAGATGAACCGCCGCATCGCCGCCGAGTTCGGCTTTGCCCAGTGCTTCCCGGTGTGCGGCCAGACCTATCCCCGGAAGGTGGACAGCCGGATTCTGAACTGTCTCAGTTCCATCGCCCAGAGCGCCTATCGCATGGCCAACGACATCCGCCTGCTGCAGCATGACCGCCAGGTGGAGGAGCCCTTTGGCGCAAGCCAGATCGGCTCGTCGGCCATGGCCTATAAGCGCAACCCCATGCGCTGCGAGCGCATCTGCTCCCTGAGCCGCTATCTGATGGCCGACGCCATGAACGCCCCCATGACCGCCTCCGTCCAGTGGATGGAGCGGACGCTGGACGACTCCGCCAACCGGCGCATCGCCATGCCGGAGGGCTTCCTGTGCGCCGACGCGGTGCTGCGGCTGTGCCAGAACGTGACGGACGGCCTCCGCGTCAACGAGGCGGTCATCGACCGGACGCTGCGGGAGTATCTGCCCTTCCTGGCCACGGAGGATCTGATGATGGAGGCGGTGAAGCGGGGCGGCGACCGCCAGCAGCTTCACGAGATCATCCGCCGCCACTCCATGGCCGCCACGGCCCGGATGAAGGAGGGAGAGCCCTGCGACCTGCTGGATCGCCTGGCGGGCGACCCGGCCTTCGGCCTGACCCGGCAGGAGCTGGACGCCCTGATGGAGCCCAGGCGGTACATCGGCCGCTGTCCCCAGCAGGTGGCGCGGTTCCTGGCCCAGTGCGCGCCGCTGCTGCGTGAGGCCCACGCCGCCGACGGCGATATCCAGGTATAAATGCACAAAAAAGGACGGCCTGCGCAGGCCGTCCTTTTCGTATGCCGTTTTATACCACGAAAGCCTCCGGAAAACCGGCGGCTTTCACCTTTTCGCAGTACGCCTGGGCGTTGCGGCGGGCGCGGAAGGCACCCACCTGCACCCGGTACAGCGGCGTGTCCGCCACGGGCGGCTCCGGCGCGACCGGCTCCGCCGCTTCCTTCGGGGCGACGTAGGGCACCGCGAAGAATTCGCACACCGCCTGTGCCGTCTCCTCGGCGATGCGGGGCATGCTGTCGATGAGCCACTGGGCCTCCTGGGGATTGTCGTGGAAGCCGAACTCCGGCAGCACGGCGGGCATGTGGCTGGCGCGCAGTTCATAGAGCCCGGCGCTCTCCACCAGCCGCTCCGACGTGCCGGGGGACAGGGGGGCGATGCGGTCCTGGATCAGCCGCCCGATGCGGCGGCTCTCGGCGCTGGGGTAGCAGTGTACCCGGGTGCCGGACACCCGGCCGTCAAAGCCATTGGTGTGCAGGGCCATGTGCAGGTCGGCGGGCCAGGCGTTGGACTCCTTCACCCGGTCGTACATATTGCCCCGCTGCACGTTCCGCACCGCGAAGCCGCAGCGCGTCAGCGCCGCCTCCAGCAGGTCGGCGCAGCGGCACATCTGCTCCTTCTCGTTGGTGGGTCTCCCGTTCCACAGGGCCGTGGCCGCGTAGGTGTTGCTGGCGCGATCCTCCGGGCTGAGATAGATGTTGGGCATGGCTTATTCCTCCAGCTCCGGCAGGCCGCCCAGGCTGGTCAGCAGGCTGAGGATGCCGGACAGCAGCGTGGAGCTGGCCACTGCCAGCCAGTTGACCTCGCACAGCACAGCGGTGGCGCCGATGGTGGCCGCCGCGGTCTGCGCCATGGTGCGGGCCGCGCGGATGCCTGCCGCACGGAACCAGCGCTTCCAATCGGTTGTTGCTTTCATGTGATGTTCCTCCTTTTTGTGGTCTGTTTCATCCTATGCACGTCCCTCCAGGTCGGCGATACGGTGGTTGGCCACCTTGACCCGTTCGTCCAGCAGCGACACCACCTCCTCCAGGGCGTAGGTGCGCTCCACCACCTGATTGTGCTTGTCTACCTTCCGCTCCAGCTGGGCCAGGCGATAGGCCACCAGGGCCGCGCTCTTGCGGTTGGCCAGATACGCGCCCGCCAGCGTGCCGGTCAGGCTCAGCGCCGCCACCAGGATCGTTTCCGTCATGATCCGCGCCCCCTCTCAGCCCAGGATCAGCACGTTGGCCGTCAGGTTGGCGGTGGGGACGGTGCTGCACTTGAAGGCCAGCGTGTTGGCGGTGGCCGACGTGCACCGGACGCCCGCCTGGCAGTATGCCTCGTAGCTGCCGGCCGAGGGCGTCACCACGATGTTGCTGCTGGCGGTCACGCCCGAGCACTGGGCCGTGACGGACTTGGCCGCGGCGTTCCAGTTGGCCGCCCGCAGCGTTACCGTCACGGCCCTGGATTTGGCGGCCTTCTGCTCCACCGCCGCCAGCGCCGCGTTGAAGGCGTCCTCCGTGCCGGTGTAGCCGCCCTCCTGGGCGGCGGCGTAGGCGCTTTTGCCGTCGCTGCCCGCCGCGCCGGGCGATCCGGTGTCGCCCTTATCGCCCTTGGCGCCGGGCAGGCCCTGGGGGCCGTCGAACTGGCCGGAGGCCTTGGCCTGGGCCAGCACCTCCCGCATCAGTCCGGCATAGACCGGGGCTGTGGGCTCCGCCGCCGTCTCGCCGGAGAGGGACGCGCCCGGCTGGATCCAGCCGCAGTCGGCGTACACGGTGGGCAGGATCACCGTCCCGGCGCTGTCGGTGCCGTACACGCCCACCAGCAGTCGCTCGCCCGCCGCCTGCAGGCACTCCCAGGGGATGGGGCACGCGTCGCCGTCCCAGTCGGCACGGGCCACCTCCCGCTGGACGCCGCCCGCCCGGAACACGGCCACCTTGGTCAGGGCGTTCCACGCCGTGCCGGTGAAGGTGAACGTGACCGACGCGCCCACCATGCCGCCGGTCAGGGTGGCAGGCGCCGTCACCGCCGCGTCGGCGTCGGAGACGGCAATGTGAATGTTGCTCATATGGCTCCTCCTTTCAATATGGGGGGGCACGCCCCCTGCCCATGCCGCCGCGCCGCAAGGCGGGTTGCCCGCGTCAGGGCAACAGAAAAGGCCCGCACGGTGTGCGGGCCTTTCGGGGCGGGGATATGGTATTGTGAAAACCGGCGTCTGCGGCGTGGGGGAGCTCTTCTATCCCTGCGCGCCGCCGGTCTGGATGTATCCGTCGGCGCGGGGGAACATGGCCCATACCACGAAGTAATCGCCCTTCTGGGACGGTATCCGGGCGGTGCTTTCGGTCAGCTCCTGCACCGGGAGGGGATCGATGTTCCCGTCCTCGGCATAGCCGCACCAGGCGATGGGATACATGCTGCCCGGCGCCGCACGGAGGGTGCCCTCCATGACGGTCCAGACATAGCCCAGCGCAGGATCCACCTGTGTCCAGTCGGTGGTGGGGCAGCGCACCGGCGTATTGCTCTCCAGCGAGAGCCCATAAGAGTACTCTCCTTCGGTGTCCAGCAGCGTGATGTCCAGCGACCGGTTGGGCGGCATCAGCGCAAGAGACGGCGTCCCCTCCACGCCCTCGCCGTTATGGTACCGGACGCGCATCAGCAGCATCGGCTGACCCGCCTGGCCGCCGGTGACGGACAGGCGCACCGTCTGGTCATCCAGCCGCCTGGCCCGGATGGTATAGAAGTCTTTTGTTTCACCGGTGAAGCCCGCCACGGCGGCCAGGATCACCGCCGCCGCCAGCACGAAGGCGGCGGCAGCCCGGGTATGGGGCTGCTTCGCCAGCAGGCACACCCGCTCCTTCAGCGTCCGCTTGCCGCCGGACATGGTGGTGGCCGCCGTCAGGGGCGAGACGGGCCGGGTCTGGGCGCAGCTGAGGGCGATCAGCGTCCGTCCGTAGGCGGTGCGCTCTCCCTCCCCCAGACGCTTCACGGCGGAGGCGTCACAGGCCAGCTCCCCGTCCTCACGGGAGCGGATGGCCGCCAGCCACACCAGCGGGTTCCACCAGTGCACCACCAGGCACGCGCCCCGCACCACCGCCCACAGGGGATCGCCGTGGCGGTAATGGGTGGCCTCGTGGGCCAGCACATGGCGCAGAGCCGTCTCATCCGCCGCCACCTGGGGCGTCACATAGATGCTCTGGCCCAGCAGGCACGGGGTGTCGATGGCGGCGGAGACGTACACATAGCAGGGCAGATCTCTGCCCGCGTCCAGCGGCCTGCGGGAGCGCCGCAGCCGGGCATAGCACCGGCCGTTCACCGCCAGGAGCCAGGCCAGCGTCACGGCGCTGCCGCCGATCCACACGGCGGCGACGACCTTCGTCCACGGCACGGCGGCGGTTTCCGCCGTATCGTCCTCCGTCGGGGCACTGTCCGGCAGCGGACGGCTCTCCAGCACCGCCGGGGTCAGCACGCTGCCGGTATCGACCGGCAGCAGCGCCTCCGCCTGCCGCACCAGGGGCAGGGCCGACGCGGCGGCGCTCAGGCTCAGATCGCTGGTACCGACGGTGAAGGGCAGCAGCAGCCGGGCCGCCGCCAGCAGCCACAGGGCATACAGCACCGCCGGGTGCAGATGGCGGCGCAGCACGCGCCGCAGCACCAGCGCCGCCGCCACCAGTGCCGTCGCGGACAACAGCCAGCCGGTCATGGCTCCACCTCCTCCGCCTTGCGCAGGATGGCGTGCAGCTGGTCGATCTCTTGCTGGGTGAGCTGCTGCTTCTCGGTCATGGCGCTGAGCAGCAGGCCAAGGCTGCCGTGATAGACCCGGTCGAGAAACGCCTCGGTCTCCTGGCGCACGGCGCTGTCACGGGGCGTCAGGGCCCGGTAAACGTTGACGCCGTCCTGGGTGCGGCAGTCGATGGCCCCCTTCTCCGTCATGCGCCGCAGCATGGTCAGCGTGGTGCTGCGGCTCCATCCGGCGTTCTGCGCCATATAGTCCACCGCCTGCCGCCCGGTGCAGGTCTCGTTCTGCCACAGGCATTCCATCAGCCGCCACTCGGTGGGCGTAAAGCTGGTTCCCGTTTGGGACATGGGCATTACCTCCTGTTTACGTTGTAAACACAGTATAGCATGTGCTGTTTACATTGTCAACAGGAGGATGGGGAGGGAGCGTCTCGTAGGGGCGACCCTTGCGGTCGCCCCCTGCATACAGCCATACCGCCGTGCACCGGGCGACCGCAAGGGTCGCCCCTACGGAACGGTTATCGAACTTGGTGCGTTCATCGTGCGGGCCGTCGAGGACGCCGGCCCCTACGGAACGGTTATCGAACCCGGTGCATGTCCAGCGCGGCGGGGTGTGGTCACCCCGCCCTACGCACAGGTGCCAATAGAATTCCGTAGGGCGGCATGACCTCATGCCGCCGCGGATCACGCGGTGGTTCTTGCGACCGTGTGTAGGGGGCGGCGTCCTCGACGCCCCGTTCGATGATCGAAAATACCAGCATTCATCGTGCGGGCCGTCGAGGACGCCGGCCCCTACGAAATTCTATCAGGAGCCGCTTCGTATCCCGCCTTGGCAAAATTCTCCGTCACGGCGCTTTTCAACGGGGGCGGGATATGGTATAATGGGGCAAAACAGCGGGCGGCGGGCATCTTCTTCGCCGCCCCGGCGCAAAAGGAGGAACTCCCCATGAACATGGAGCAATATCGCCAGGAGCTGATGGACACGGCCAAGGGGCTTTTCGCCGTGGATTCCCCCAGCGGCTTCACCGCCGATGTGGTGACCCTGGCCAAGGAGCTGGCGGAGGCCCAGGGCTATGCCACCCGCCGGATCAACAAGGGCAATCTGGTCATCACCGTCCCCGGACGGGATCACAGCAGGACCGTGGGCGTCTGCGCCCATATCGACACCCTGGGCCTTATGTGCCGGGCCATCACGGAGAAGGGCGAGCTGCTGTTCACCCGCATCGGCGGCCCGCTGCTGCACACCCTGGACGGCGAATACTGCCGCATCCACACCCGGGACGGCCGGGTGTACACCGGCACCATCCTGTCCCTGTCCCCCTCCGTCCATGTGTATGACGATGCGGACTCCCGGTCCCGGGACGAGCAGAACATGTACGTCCGCGTCGACGAGCCTGTCCGCAGCAGGGACGACGTGACGGCGCTGGGCATCGCGGTGGGCGACTACATCTGCATCGACACCAAGACCACCGTGACGGACAGCGGCTATCTCAAGTCCCGGTTCATCGACGACAAGGGCTCCGCCGCCTGCCTGCTGACGGCGCTGAAGATCATGCGGGACAACGGCATCGTGCCGCAGTATGACACGGAGTTCCATCTCACCGTGTATGAGGAGGTAGGCCACGGCGGCGCCGACATCCCCGCATCGCTTTCCGAGTTGCTGGCGGTGGACATGGGCTGCATCGGCGGCGACCTGACCTGCACCGAGCAGCAGGTGTCCATCTGCGTGAAGGACAGCGCCGGGCCCTATGACTACGAGATGACCTCCCGGCTGATGGGCTACGCCAAGGCCCACGGCATCGACTACGCCGCCGACGTCTATCCCCACTACGGCTCCGACGTGGGGGCGGCCTGGCGGGCCGGCGGCGGCATGAAGGCCGCGCTGATCGGCCCCGGCGTCCACGCCTCCCACGGCATGGAGCGCACCCACTGGGACGGCCTGAAGGCCACCATGGCGCTGCTGCTGTGCTATCTCACCGGGGAATAAAATGACGTAAAAGGACTGCTTTCAAGGGAAAGCAGTCCTTTTTTGCCTGCGCCGCGCATAGGCCGCGGTGGGTAAAAATTCACAATTTTTCCCCTTGTAATTTGCCGCGCCTTCGTATAGAATGGTACTGTCTTATTCCAACCGTTGGCGGGCACTCCACTTTATGCCTGGCGGCGGCAAATTAAAGGAGGAAGATCCGCTGTGGCTGGCGGTGCGGCAGTGTGGAGACCTGTCGTAAGGCGGTGCGCCGGGAGGCGGCTGCGAGACTGCTTTTTGCGGAGGCAGAGCAGTTACAGTCAAGAATGTATGGCAAAGGTCGTTTTGAAGGATCTGAAGAAGGTCTACCCCAACACCGAGAAGAAGAAAAAGGCCAAGAAGGGCGAACCGGAGAAGAAAACCAATCTCCAGATCACCGACGAGGGCGTCGTGGCCGTCCAGCAGTTCAATCTGGAGATCGCCGACAAGGAGTTCATCGTGCTGGTAGGTCCCTCCGGCTGCGGCAAATCCACCACGCTGCGCATGGTGGCCGGCCTGGAGGACATCACCTCCGGCGAGCTGTGGATCGGCGACAAGCTGATGAACGATGTGGAGCCCAAGGACCGCGATATCGCCATGGTGTTCCAGAACTACGCCCTGTATCCCCACATGACCGTGTACGAGAACATGGCCTTCTCCCTGAAGCTGAAAAAGGTCCCCAAGGACGAGATCGACAAGAAGGTGCGTCAGGCGGCGGAGATCCTGGACATCACCCAGTATCTGGACCGTAAGCCCAAGGCCCTGTCCGGCGGCCAGCGCCAGCGTGTGGCCATCGGCCGCGCCATCGTCCGCGACC
>ERZ824575.1798-NODE-1798-length-18737-cov-3.116369_pt1 | contig 18737 bp, 14 predicted proteins | sample MGYA00519470_ERZ824575 | MGnify/ENA primary metagenome ERZ824575 (study PRJEB31778, sample SAMEA3449170) | human gut metagenome | biome: human gut; feature: human-associated habitat; material: faeces | place: United Kingdom | collected 2010/2012 ...
CCTTGCCGACAATGAATTCTTCGTCGAGGACCGCACGATCAGCAACGCCCTGGTCGCCGAGGATGAGTTCTACAACACGCTGATCCGCCAGCGGACGACCAAGCGCCAGTTGCGGCGGATGTTCCCCGGCTGGGACTGGAGCTAATCCATGAACGACGATTCATAGATCATCCGATATACCTTCAGCCCGTCCGAACGGCTCTCCGGAGTTACCGATGCGCGTGCCAGAGGATTGATGCTGTGATTGCAGCTCCACCCCTGGAGTTTCTTGTGGATCCGTTTCAGCGTATCGTATTGCGCAAGGGCCTTCTCGCGCACCTCGATCGGTGCGGAGGCGTTTGTCGGAGCCGAAATGTTGAATGCTACCCGCAGCTGGAACCGCACCTTGTTGCGTTGCGCCCAGATCGTGTGGTTCACGCACTGCGGGTAGCTCATCTCCACCAGGCAGCAGGGAAACGCCACGGGCGGGCGTTCGGATGTGTTGAGCTGCCCCTGGTCGGCATCGACCCATTGCAGCTCGGGGACCTTGCTTTTCAGCTGGTCGCACAGGGCAATGAAGAGTTCTTTTTCCATAGTCAGTTGTTTAATACGGATTCCACATAAGCCTCGATCCGTTCTTGCAGATCGTTTTCGAGCTCCCGAGCGTCGCCGATAAACTGCCGCTGGGGAATGTTTACGTTCCGTGTATGCTGTCGGACGGTCTGGTCGCCACGTTGTGTATGCCGGATATGGGCCGGAACGGTTACCGATCCTTTGAAACCCTCGTTGTGCACCCGGGCGTAGTCGACCTTTTCGTTGCCGGCTGCAATGACGATCCGCTCGGGCGAGACCAGGACGGGGCGTATGCTGTTGAGCAACGCTCCGGACTGCACGAGCAGCGACCCCGACCGCTTGGGTACCCGGGGCGGTGCCCAGGGATTTCCATCGAACTTTTTGGTCTGAAAGGTATTCTGGAAATATTCGACGGATGTCTCGGCGACAATCTCGGCCGTGCCTCGCATGATCTCTTCCATGCAATTTTCGAGGAGTTTGTCGATTTCTATTTTCATAAAAATTCACTATATTTGTCCCGAAGCGTATGACTACTGGTGAATGGTATGATACCACCCTCGCGGGTGATGGGGGTATCAAAGAGGACCGGTCTCCGGACCACGACGGCGGGAGTTGTATGAAACCCGAAGCAGCGGTATGACACTGGCTATCCAAGGCGTTGCGGATACCTGCGGGACGAGTTCCCCGGGTAGACAACAGTACGTCCGGACGCAAAGACATGCCGCTACGACTTTTTTATGAGCAAGCCTCGCCGATATCTCCATCGTGGATCTATGTGGCGGCTGCTTCGCGTTTTCTGTTTCAAGTTCGGAGACTGAACGATCTCGAACCAGGTCGTGATCCGATATTCGAGATTCTCATCCACTTCGCAGATCACGTCGATTACCTTCCCCTGATAGAACTTGATAAAGTTCAGATTCCTGAACTGCTTTTGGTAATCATTCAACCACACCTCGTCGGGATTCTTCAGCACCTCTTCGATGCAGGCCAGTAACGGCACACGCGCCTTCTCGTAGCTCCCGGTTGTATGCATTTGGAACACCTTCTCGTCCATGACAACCTCTCGGCCCTTGTAGTCGCGCAGCATCTTGTGCGCCTCGTACCACTCGGCGGCCGTACCGCTGTATTCGGGCATCTGCTCCGTGGCCGCCGCCAGGCGTTTGGCAAAGGAGTCGAGTCCCCAGTCGTTGTAGTAGAGCCGGCCGAGCAGCTTCGAGGCCTTGTCCTGGAAGCGGCGGATGTAGAACTGGTTCTGCGTGAACACCTCGCCGGTGAGGGCGCGGTTCACGCCCCAGCCCTGCGCTGCAGCCTTCTTCCAGGTCGCCGTCCCGAAGAACTCGTCCACGCGTTGCTGCGAGGCCTCGATCTCTTCCTTCTTGACCTCGTGGGCCATCCGCGGCACAACCCGACAGCGGCACCGCCAGTCGTTCGGCGGGAAGATCTTCTTCCAGCGTGTGTCGTTCCAGGAAAGGATAACCCCTTCAAGCCGGCGGTGGGACGGACGCACCCGGTCGTCGCCGACGGTCCGGTACTCCCAGTAGGGGAACAGCTTCGTCTTGCCCATCAGCCGGCGGTAAGTGCTGGCCGCCTCGGACGTGAGCAGCGCCGTGTCGTACTCGGTGCGCTGCCAGTCGCGGTTGAATGCCGTGCAGACCTTGCGGGCCTCGCGTTCGAAATCCGCGAAGCTGCCGCTCTCGCGGAAGAGGCGGTTGAGTTCCTGCAGCTCGGCCAGGGTCTTGGCGGCCGAGAACTGAAACAGGTTGATCTCCATGGCCGTCTGCAGGGCATCGTCGCGCACGCCGTACGCAACCCCGACGTCGGCATTCCCGATGCTGCCGGCTTCCGGTTGAACGGCCTTCAAAAGGTCTTCGGAGAGGAATCGAAAGAGCTCCGTGTCGAACGCAGGCTGCGAGGCGGCCACGCGGGCCATCAGCCGCTCGTCGAGCGCGTCACTGTCCTGCATCCGCATGAGGGTTGTGCCATCGATCGCCCCGCCCTGCGGGGCTGCGACGAAAAAATCCCGGAGGCGGTGCCAGAAGCTGCGGCTGTCGGCGTTCCGGATCCCTTCGTCGGGATCTTCTTCGGAATGAGGGCCGGCCGCAGATCGCCTCTTCTCGCCTGCAATCGCCTCTCCCTTGTCCGGCATCGGGATCGAATACTTGTCGCGGATGAACGCTGCGGGGATGTCGATAATCGTCGCGAGCTTCACGATATCGTCCACCGAGAGCGGGTCGGCCGCCTTCGGATAGACGAACCGACCGCCGTTCACAGGCAGGCCGTAGGCCTCCAGGATGGGAAGCAGCCGTTCGTTGAGCGTGCGCTGCACGAAGCGCAGATCGCTCTTGTGCTTTGCATCCTCGACCTGCAGGTGCACCTCCCCGAGCGAACGGGCTCCGCGTTCGCCCTGGATGGTGGTCAGCGTCTGCCCGAGGATCGTGATGAGCATCTCCTCGTTCGACGCCTGGCGGAACTCGTTGAACGACGATCCGGAGCCGGTGTTCCCTTCCTTGGTTTCGATGTCCGCCTCCTTTGGAATGACCAGGTAGGGCGCAGACCCGGCCTCCTCCAGCGCCTTCTTGAGCAACTCCCGGCTCTGCGGATCGAAGGTGTTGTATTTGCCGACACGCTGCGGCATGCCGAACAGCTCGATCCACTGGGCATAGTCGCCGAATCCACCGCGCTTCCAGATGGCATAGGGTGCAGCCTTGAGCAGCAGCCCGTAGTCTCCGGGACGGCCGATGACCAGCAGATTGGGATCCTCGTCATACGGCACCGATCGGTCGCCCACGTCATTGAGCAGGATCTGGCGGTTGTCCAGGTCGATGTACTTGGGTTTGATGGGCTCGACGCAGAAGCTGCCGTTGAAGAAGATTTCCACACCCGCCCGTCCGTAGAACAGCCGGTGCATGATCTCGCGAATGAGCGTCTCCCAGGCCGTCGAGTCGATGATCGAAGAGATGGCGGGTTCCTCCTTTCCCTGACCATTCATGAAGACCACCTCGGCATTCAGCACGGCCTCGATGCGCTTGTTCATCGCATCGGCCAGCACGCCGTCGATCAGGATGTCCTCAAAGAGGTTGTAGAGGTATTTCGGCCGCCCGTTGTCGGCCGCCCGAAGGGCCGTACGCCAGTCTCCGATGTCGTAGACGCGGCGCTGCGGCGCCTGTACGACGATCTGCTGCACCACAATCGGCTTCGAGGTTTTCGAGCCGGAACCCTTTCGGGCAGATGTTTTGTTGCCAGTTGCCATGGTCAGAAATGTTGCGATCGTTTGGGGTTCGACCCGAAAATATACTCACCGACGGCGGGGTCGGGTTTGCCGTCGCCATCGGCATCCTCCACGACGGGAAGGTTGGGTTTGGTATCCGAGCGCTGTACGGATTTCAGCCAGGCAACGGCCCGTTCGTAGCGGTCCTGCCGAAGCTGGAGATCCGTGCCGGCATTGCACAGGTTGACGAAGTGCCACACGGCGATGTCCTTGACGAAGATCAGCAGCAGCGCGTTGCGCTGGTCGCCCGCGGCGCCGAAGATCTTCTTGCGGTCATAAGCCCCGAGATAGCCCCAGGCCTCCTCGATGGCGGCATCGATGGCCGCCGCCACGATCGCATCATCCTCCCGGGAGATGGTCGCGATGTTCTCTTTGTAGAGGTGCGTCTGCAACTCTTCAGGTGTCAGAAAAGCCATATCAGAAACGTTTTGAAGCGTGATGTCGCCGGCCGATGGTATAGGAGCCTTCGCCAAGCGTGGAGATCTTCTGGTTGATGATCCACACGCCTCCTTCGATGCAGTCGGGGCCGTCGGCCGGAGATTTCATTTGCCGGTTGAGCAGCAGGAACTGCTCTTCGAGGCGTTTCATGTGCGGGTTCTCGCGTTCGTCGGCGTTCAGCACCAGGCGGCCCTGGCGGATCAGCGGTTCAAGGTTGCCCTCGATGCGCTCGAACTTCGGCGGTTTGCACCGCACGTCGGGCGTGATGCCGATGAATCCCCGCTCGCGGGCGCGAGCGGCAAACATCGGAAGGAACACCTGCTCGTAGAAGGGATCCTGCAGCGTGTTGTTCTCGATGAAGTAATAGACCTGCGCCCGCTCGCCCGCGTAGTCGCGCAGGTTGTAGAACCACTCCACGAACTCGTCATTGGTGACGTGGTCGAGGAATCCCGTGAAGACATAGAACTTCCCGTCGCAGTACCCGAGCAGGAAATTCGCCTTGAAGCTCGACGCCTTGTTGCGGGCGTTCGACGGTGCCGGGTCGGCATAGGCCACCGTGAACTGGAGCCGTTCGAGCGGCGGACACTTGCCCCAGACCACCTCCTTGATCACCTCGCCCTCGGAGAGCGGGTTGTTCATGTACTCCTGCTGGAAGGCCTTGGTGGAGATGGTCTGCTCGATGCGGCGGATGCGCTCCTCGGTGTTCTTCTCGGGCCAGGTCGAGCGGCCCTCGGCATTGCGGATGTTCACGATGTCCCAGTGATCGGCCTTGGCGCCGGCCCGCGTCACGCAGCAGTCCCGGGCGATGACGTTTCCGCAGAATACGACCAGCAGGTCGCCGCTTACCGATCGGGTCGGGATCAGCGCCTCCTCGAACCATTGCCACTTCTTCTTCACAATGTCGGGATTGCGGCAATCGGCATCCGTATCGAAGTCGTCCGGAAGGATCGTGTCCGGACGGAAGGCATCCTTGCGGGTGCCTCGCGGTGATTCGAGCGCTCCAAGCGCCCGGAACGCCGCTCCCGAGGTCAGCGAGAACTCGTCGGCGGTCCAGTTGCCGGCTTCCCGCAGGTCGCCGTAGTAGGCCTTCAGCAGCGCATTCTGCTCAAAGGCCTTCTTGTAGGGTTCAAGCAGACGCGTGGCATTCTCGTGGCTGTTCGACACGAGCAGCACGTTGCGCTTGCGCTTCGTCAGCACCAGGAACATGATGCACATGAAGACGATGGTCGATTTGGCCAGCTCGCGCGACCAGGATAACACCTCGTACCACTCGGGGTTGGAAGTAATCCGCCGGATGGCCTTCTTCTGGAAGAGTGTGAAGGGATATCGGGCATACTCCGCAAAGAAGAAGAGCATCCACGCCACGGGATCCTTTTCGAGCTTTTCGAGCCGCCGCTTCCGCTCCACGGGAGAGAGGCTGTCCACCGCCTTGTCGCGCTTCAGGGCGCGGTAATATTCGCGCCATTCGTTCCAGGCGCGCATGTCATCTACTTTACCCATTTCAGCCGTTCCTGTATGTATGAATCGAAATAGTCCGAGAGCGCCTTGGCCTTCTCCAGATCGATGGCCCGGATGTAGTCGAGAATACCCCGCGACACGTTGACGATGTCTCGCACGGAGGCCTCCTGTTCGAGTGCCTCCAGATCGGCCGTGAGCTTGCGCCGGATGTCCGCCTCCTTGGCCGTCGGATAACGCAATCCCGGCTCACGGGCCGCAATGCTCTCATCGAGCTCGTTGAGCTGCATGAGTGTCGATTTGATCCGCGCCTCCCGGGTCTGGAGGAAGTTCAGCTTGAGACCTTCCCACTCCTTGGCCCACCGGACGATGGTGATCCGTGAGACGCCGACCTTCGCGGCCATCTCCGCCTGCGTGAGGTCCGTCGTGAGGAAGAGCAGCTTTGCCCACTCCTTTTTCTGCTTGTTGTCCAATTCCTGCGCCATGAAAATCTCGGTTTTACCCCCCAAAGGTAAGGCCTCGGCCCGAACGGAGCGAATCGCGGATAAATGGTCTGCCGGCAAAGTGCGGTTAAACTGCAATAGAATGTAAACCAGTACAATGCAATTTGCAAGAGGCCCGTTTTCGGTCCAATTTTGCCGAAAAATGATGGCTTTTTATGAAACAACCCACTTTCGTGCTGCACGACGAGACGGTCAACACCTACGGGTTCCGCATGCTCACGAGCGGCGCCAACCTCGAGGAGTTCCGCAAGAACCCCGTGATCCTGCTCAACCATAAGGACTGGGAGCTTCCGATCGGCCGCTGGGAGAACATCCGCATCGAGGGTACGCAGATCCTTGCCGATGCCCTCTTCGACGAGAAGGACGACGTCGCGGTGAAGATTGCCGGCAAGGTCGAAGGCGGGTTCCTGCGCATGGCCTCCATGGGCGCCTGGCCGCCCGAGGAGGTGAGCGATGCCGAGGAGCTGAAACTTCCCGGGCAGACGCTTCCGACCGTAACGCGCTGGACGGCCCGCGAGGCCTCCATCGTAACGATCGGTGCCAACCACAATGCCCTGGTGCTCTTTGATCGCCAGACCGGGAAGCCTCTCGACCTGACGGATGCCTCGACCGTCATCCGGCTTATGGACAGACTCAATCACACAAAAAACGATTCGAATATGGACAACACCTTGAAGGAGATCCTCAAGCTGCAGGACTCCGCACAGGACGCCGAGGTGATCGGCGCCGTGAAGCAGCTGATCGAGAACCACGACCGGCTGATCCGTGAAAACCAGGAGCTCAAAGAGGCCGCAGCGCGTGCGGAGACCGAACGCAGGGAGGCCCGCCATGCCGAGGCCGTCCGGCTCGTGGATGCCGCCATTGCCGACGGACGGATCCATGCCGCAGGCAAGGAGGCGTACCTGAAGCTCTTCGATGCGGATTTCGAGAACACGCGGGCCACGCTCGACGCCATTCCGCGCCGCCAGTCCGTCACCGGACGCATCCGCGAAGGCGAACGGCAGCTGGCGACGGAGCTCTCCGACCTGGCCAGCAAGTCGTGGAATGAGCTTGACAAGGCCGGGCGACTGGTCGAGCTCAAGGACAAGGCCCCGGAACTCTACCGCGAGAAGTTCAAGGCCGAGTTCGGCACCGACCCCAACATGTAGAACTCATCAAAAACAGACACACTATGGCAATTCAGAAAGAAATCTGGGAGAGAGCGATCGTCGAAGGTCTCTTCGCTTCCAACAGTTTCCTCTCGAAGGCGTTCAACGCCGACGGCTACGTCGAGGCGGGCAAGATCGTGCATATCCCGCAGGCCGGAGCCGCCTCGAAGGTTGTAAAGAATCGCACGACGCTGCCGGCAACCGTAAAGCAGCGCAACGATACGGATGTGACGTTCGAGCTGAACAAGTTTACAACGGATCCCGTCCTGATCGACGATGCCGAGAAGGTCGAGCTGTCGTATGACAAGCGCGAGTCGGTGCTGCGCCAGGACCGGCTCTCCCTGTATGATTCCGTGGCCGAAGACTTCCTGTTCAACTGGAGTCCGGAATCGAGCCGCGTGATCGAAACCACGGGTGAGGCGGTAGACGCCTATACGCCGTCGGCTACGGGCAAGCGCAAGGCGATCACCAAGGGCGATGTCTCGACGCTTATGACGAAGTTCAACGCGGAGAACATTCCCCAGGAGGGCCGCTACCTGCTGCTCGATGCGATGATGTACTCGCAGCTGCTCAACAGCCTTACGGAAAACGAGAACTCGGCATTCCTCGCCTCGGCGGATGCACAGAACGGCGTCCTTGGAAAGCTCTTCTCGTTCAACGTTATGATGCGTTCGCGCGCTGCGCTCTATACCACGGCGAAGGCCCCGAAGGCGTGGAGCACAAGCGGTGCCGCTACGGACCTGGCAGCCGCTCTCGCCTGGCACGATCAGTCAGTATGCCGCGCTCTGGGGCAGGTCAAGGCCTTCGAGCAGGAGAAGGCTCCCGACTACTACGGGGATATCTACTCCTTCCTCGTTCGTGCCGGCGGCCGCATCATGCGCAGCGACAATGCGGGTGTCATGGCACTGGTGGGTGCCGCAACCGAGTAGCGCCATGAGGCCCGAGGAGTTCAAGCGCCAATACTATCCGGCCATCGAGCGGGTCTGCGCCGAGACGGGGTTGAATCCCCTGTTCGTGGCGGCGCAGGCCGCGCTCGAGAGCGGATGGGGCGATGCGGCCATCGGCAACAACCTTTTCGGTATTACGGCCGGCGACAAATGGACGGGGAAACGGCAGACCGTGCGGACGTTCGAATACTTCTCGGATGACCGGCAGGGCAGCCGCTTCAAGAGGGTCTATTCGGGCCTCGAACGGACGCTTCCGGTACGAGGTCGACCGGGAGTTCCGGGACTACGATACGCTGGAGGATGGCATCCGCGATCACGCAAAGGTTCTTTCGGCCAGACGTTATGCGGCGGCCTGGGCCTATCGCAACGATGTGACCCGCTTCGCCTACGAGATCGCCAGAGCCGGCTACTGTACGGCCGATGCGACGGAATACGCCAACCTGATCTCGGACATCGCCCGCATGCTCGAACGCGTGTAAACAGCTTTCAAACACCGATTGAATCATGGACAGCATCTGGATGCAACTGCTCACCTTCGCTCTTCCCGGAGGATTCCTCGGCAGCGTGTTTACCTGGATTTTCTCGCGCCGCAAACAGAACAATGACTTCCTCAAGGAACTGCAGAGTTCAATCAACCTGCTCTCGGGGGAGAACAAGAAGATCCTTGAAGAGAACATCCAGTTGCGTCGTGAGAACATCGATCTCAAAGCCAATCAGGAAGAGATGCTTGTACGCATCGATCGATTGACCAAAGAGGTCGAACGGCTCCGCCGAACTATCGGAAAAAGAACCTCGCATGAAGACAACACGCTTTTCGGTACCGCTCATCGCACTGCTGGCGAGCTGTGTGCCGATGACGGATCAGGCAGACATTCGGATCGAAAACGACCGGCACGAGCATCACTTCGTGCAAGACGACAGAGGGCGGACGATGCCGGCAACGATGATCCTGTTCTCGGAGGAGAATCCGCCGCAAGCGATTCCGGCAGTGGAGACTTCCCGGCCGACGGTTCCGGTGATGGCTCTGGCGGTGAACCTCCGTAACACTCTGCCGGAAGCATCACGCTTGATCCATAAGAGTATATGGATGCGGATAAGATCGCCCACCGGCAAGGGAGTGTGATCATCCAAAACGAACATTTTACGTAAACGATTAAAATTTTCTGACTATGTCAAAGGTAACAACGAACAACCAGGGATACCTGATGCTTCTCGATGCGATCTACTTCGCGGGAAAACGTGTCGGCTACATCTCCGAAGACGGTATTGACTGGGGAGGTGAGGATGCTCAGACCGTGGCGCTGTGGGCCGCCCAGGTCCGGAACAATCCCATTCTCGATATCGAGACCAGGGCCGCGACGAACGAGATCACCGGAAAGATGATCGAGCTCGTCCCGGAGAACTGCGTCGACATCATGGGCGGCAAAGCTGTGGAAAACGAATGGCAGATGCCGGCCAACTCGATCCGTGTCGAGGGCGAGTTGAAGATTCTGACCGGTACGGGCCAGACGATTCTGATCAAACGGGCCTCTCTGCGTGCGTCCAAGATCCGCGGTGGCCTTGGCGGCGAGAATACCCTGGGCATCGAGTTCGGGCTGAAGGTACTTGCCCCGCTCGACGGTTCCTCACCCGGATCGATCAAGCCGACGGACCCGTTCATCACGGCCGATCCCGCGGCGCTCACTTTCGAAAAGGCCGGCGGTAGCAAGGCCGTGAACATCGAGGCGTCCGGGCCGTTCTCCGTCGGAGCCGTCCCCGAGGGATTCTCCGTGGAGATCGTCAACGGCCGTGTGACGGTGATTGCTTCCGACAACGACTCGGGCGGCGAGCGCAGCGGTGAACTGAAGTTCATCCTCGAGTCGGATCCCGAGCAGGAGGCGACGGTAACGCTCACGCAGCCCAACGCGTAAGCCATGAAGAACTCCGTCGAACTGGAGGCGGCGGAAGCCCTGCTCGACGCAGGTATTTCGCTGCCTCTTTTCCGTATCCGAACGCCTTGGGGCAGGGGATGGACATGGAGGGTTGTCATGCGTAGGCCCTGCCTGGGTTCGCAGATGCGCATCGCCCGCCAATTCCTGAAGCTCGGCATCACCGCCCGGCAAGCGGAGCGGTTCACCGATGACCAGGAACGGGACTTCTTCGTCGAACATCTCCGTGAACTCTCGATGATGGTGGCCTATGCTGTCTGCAGGGGTTATCTCTCGGGGTTGATTCTCGCTCCGGTTGTCGCCTGGCTGATCCGTTGGAAGGTGCCGCCCGAATACCTGATCGAGGCGCAGCGATGGTTCCAGAAGCTGCGCGGCACCCGGGATTTTACAGCTATTATCGCCTCGGCCGAGGCAATGAATCCGTTTCGGCCCGCGAGCCAACCAAAAAGTCCGACAAGAGGGAGTTAAGAACCGTTTTGGAAGGTTCCCATAGCCCGTTCGGAATCATCTGGCAGATCGCCTCGGCAACGGGATGGTCCGTGCATTACATCCTGTGGCGGGTGAACTTCCAGACCCTAACCCTGATGCTGGCCGACGCACCGCACTACGAATTCTCCGACGACAAGAAGGCCGGAGGAATGACAACCGAACAGATCTTTCAATCGAAGTTGAAGTTATGATAAAACCCGTCGAGATCGAATTTCTCGTGAAGAACAATACCCGCCAGGGACTCTCCGGAGTCTCCGGCGGGATTGAGGGTGTGGAGAAGAGTACTGCCGCCGCGCAGAAGCGTATTCAGGCGCTCGAAGCGGAGATCGCGCGGCTGCACAAGGTCATGGCCGACACTCCGAAGATGGATCAGACGGAGAACATCCGGCAGATCGAGACGTTGCAGCGGGAGCTGCAGGAGTTGCAGTCCACAGCGAAGAAGACCGACTTGACGCCCGGGAATGCCCCGGCCGTTCAGCGGACCTACAACGGATTGAACATGTCGATCCAGCAGATGGCCCGCGAGCTTCCGTCGCTGGCGATGGGCCCGCAGATGTTCTTCATGGCCATCTCGAACAACCTGCCGATCTTTACCGACGAGCTGGCCCGTGCCCGCAGGGAGTACGACCTGCTCACGGCAAGCGGACAGAAGGCCACTCCCGTATGGAAGCAGGTGATCTCCTCGATCGGATCCTTCCAGACCCTGCTGGCCGTGGGCATTACCCTGGCCGTCGTCTACGGCAAGGAGATCGGGAACTTCGTATCGAACCTGTTCCAGGGCAAAAAGGCCTTCGATGCGGCGGCCCGTTCGGCCGAAGCGTTTCACGCGACAATGGCGAAAGGAAATGTGTCGGCCCAGGAGGAGATCACGAAACTGAATCTGCTCTACAAGGCAGCTACCGATACGGTGCGTCCCTATGAGGAGCGACAGCGGGCGGTAAAGAAACTGCAGGAGGTTTACCCGTCCTATTTCGGCAATATGGATGCCGAGCTGATTATGGCCGGGAACCTCAAGGCCACTTATGACAAACTCCGTACGTCGATTGTTGAACTTGCCCGTGCGAGGGCGGCTTCGCAGGCATTGACGAAAATGGAGGGAGAGGAGATTCTCGTAACGGGAGCTCCGTCATACAAGTCTTTTGTCTCGGCATTCAAGGAGTATGCGGAGGCAATGTCCGAGATGAACGAGCTCCGGGGGGCCTATTCCCGGGGCCCGGCCAACGACACGGCGGCACTTGAGGCGGCCCGAGCTTCGGAGAAGCGTTTCATGGAGGCCGCGGATGCAATGAAAGAGGCCCGCAAGAAGTTGTTCGACGAGATCGGATCATTCGAAGGCGGCGAGGAGGTTATCAAGCGGATCGATGAAAAGTTCAACGGGAATCTCGCGGACTATTTCCGCAGTAACGACGAATTGCGCCGCCGGCTTACCGAAGAGGCCTCCAAGTCATTCACCCTGGATAGTCCTGACGATCAGAATGAGGCGGAGAAGGCCCGCAGAAAGGCGGCTGAACAGGCCCTAAAGGATGCGCAGAGTCGTGAAAAGGAGTTGCAGACATCACTCCGCAAGTTGCGCGACGAGGCTTCGCAGAATGGGGTTGCGGCGATGCAGGAAGGGGCTGACAAGGAACGGGCGCAGATCCGGCTCGAATACGAGAAAAAGCGGCAGCAATATGAGGATGAGGAGCGCAGGATGCTCGCGCTGATCAAGAAGCTGCGGGCATCGGGGGCAAATGTCGATCCTGGAGCAGAGAAACAGGTGATGGCGTTTTCGGCCGCGGCCACAGCCTCCGCCGCACAACTTCGGGACAAGCAGCTGGCGGAGATTGACAAGAAGGAGGAGGCGACCTACGAGAAGCTGCTCCAGAAATATGAAACCTACCAGCAGGGACGCCTGCGCCTTGCTCAAAAATACGATGCCGACATTGCAAAACTTGCCGCAGATCCCCGGAGCCAGGAGGTGGCGCGACAGGCCAAGCAGAAGGCGCTCGATGAGTTCGACGTCAAGTTCGCCTCGCAGTTCCCGCAGTTCGAGGCCTGGGCCGACCGTATTGTTGCTGCCTCGGTCGAGAAGCTGAAGACGTTGTTGGCAGAGGCTCAGGCAGAGCTGGAGTCTCTGCAGAACAATCCGGAGGCCGACAGCAATGCCATTGCCATTGCCCGGGCAAAGGTGGTAGAGCTGAGGGAGCAACTGGGGAAAGCCGAAGCCAAGAAATCTCTTTCACCCGACGACCGGTCGATCAAGAAATGGCAGGATCTCCAGGAGGTGCTCCGCGATGTGAGCAATGAGTTTGAGCAGATCGGCAACCAGGTGGGAGGCACGGGCGGAGAGATTCTCCAGCTGGCCGGGCAGATCTCCTCCTCCATCATAACCATGATCGGAGGGATTCAAACCATGGCCAAAGCCGCTGAGACCTCAATGTCGAAGGTCGAAAAGGCCTCGGTGATACTGACAATCATTGCGGCGGCCGTGCAGGTCATCACGGCCGTTGTCGGGTTGTTCAGCGACCAGGAGAGCTCCATGGAGCGGAACCTTCGTCTGGCCCGGGAGTTCAACGAAGAGCTGCGTATCATGAAGGAGCGTTCGAAGATTGACTCGGATGCCTACGATTCGATTTTCGGGGATCGGCTCTACGATCGCTACAAACAGAATGTCGAGGCCGTGCGGACGGCTCTTGACGGCTTAAGCGCTGCGCAGGAGCAGATCAAGGCCCGCGGCAAAGAGGTCTTCAACTCATTCAGCAAAGGATCTACCGGACTGGCTAACCTCGACAAGGTAGCCAATACCTGGAAGACCGTGGCCGAGTCGGTCTACAACATGCAGGTGCAGACCCGCCATTCGACCTGGTTCCGTTCGGCAAAATACGCCTCCTTGGGAAGTCTTGTCCCGGAGCTGTTCGACAACGGAGAGCTCAACATGGAGGCGCTCAAGGAGTTTGTCGAGAATGGCGGAGACACCTTCAAACATCTGTCAGATGCAAACCGGGAGCTGCTGCAGTCTCTGGTCAATGATTGGGAGACTTATGAAGAAGCTGTCGGTGCGGTAAACGATTATCTGCAGGACATATTCGGCGAGCTGGGAAATACGCTGACCGATGCCCTGGTCGATGCGTTCGAGAATGGCACGGACGCGGCCGATTCATTTGTGGAAAGCGTAGGACAGGCCATGCGCAAGCTGGCCAAGGAGATGATCTATTCGAGTACCCTCGGACAGGCCTTCGAGGATGCGCAGCGGCGTTTCGACGAGATCAACCGGGAGAATGGCCTGTCGGATGAGGAACGATTTGCAAAATGGTCGGATGCCATGCAGCAGCTGGTGTCCGATGCCATGGGGCAGCAGGAGGATTTCAACCGGTTGTGGGCCGAATTCCGCCGTATTGCGGCCGAGGCCGGCCTCTCCATCGACGACGTGCAGGGAACCACCCAGAGCGGAAAGGCCGGGGCTGTAAATACGGTAACGCAGGAGGCCTTCTCGCGTGTTGAGGGGCTTGTTACGTCGATTCAGATCCATGAGGCGAATGTGGATAAGGCTGTCGAGGAGGGAATCGTCCCGGTGCTCGGCAGATCGCTTGAAGCGCTGAACAGGATAAGAATCAATACCGACACACTGCCGCTGATGTATGAGATGCTCGCAAAGTTCGACCGCGAGGGCATAAAAGTGAAATGATATGGAAGAGGTGCTTGCAGGATTGTTCCTGATCAACGGAACGGACATATATACCCGGTTCGGGGCATTTCTCGCAGAGACCGAGGCTGACAACAACGACAATTACAACTCGCTGCTTCAGACGCCGGATCTCAAGGAGCAGCCGAAGGTGTCGCTCCAGGACGAGGACGGGGAGCGGACGCCCGATGTGATTGTCCAGGCATACGAGGCGCGCGACATCACGTTGCAGTTTGCCATCGCAGCCCCGGATGCCCGGACGTTTCTCTCGCGCTATTTCGCCTTCATGCGCTTCCTGAAGGAGGGTGATGACGGGTGGCTGACACTTCGTCTGACCGATGTCGGGCTGCAGTTCCGGGTCTACCTGGTCTCCTCGCCCGGCTATTCGCAGCTCGTCCCCTTCGGCCGGGGCGAGGTGGCTGCCTTCTTCTCGGTCAAGTTCCATGAGCCGCAGCCGACTTTTGAGCTTGTCGAACAACCTGTCGAATAACATGAAAATACCGGTCAAATGAAACTCGATATCTATTCAAAAGAGGGGCAGCTGAAGATCTCCGCCATACCCGAAAGCAACAACGCCGAATCGCTCGGCATTCAGGAAGAGAGCACCCTGGCGCTCTCCTTCACCGGCTTTGCGTGCATCCCGCTTGAGGTCTACGACTACACGGAGTTCCAGGGCCGCCGATATTGGGTGATCGAACGCTATGTCCCGAAGATGAACGCCCGCCGCGAATGGACCTATGCGATCAGTCTGTTCGGTGTTGAAGGACTCGCCTCCCAGACGCTGATGGTCAATCCGTCGGATGACGACAATCCGGTGCTTACCCTCTCGGCGCCCGCCCGTGAGCATGCGGCTCTGATTGTGGCGAATCTGAACCGCAAGATGGGGACGACCGACTGGAAGGTCGGCGAGGTGGTCGTTTCGGAGTATATCGATATCGAGTACACGGGTAAATATGCCTCCGACGTGCTCTCCGAACTTTCCGAAGCGGCCGGAACGGAATGGTGGTTCGACGGCATGACCCTCAATATCTCGCGCTGCGAATTCGGCGAGCCCGTCCCGTTGTCGTACGGTGACGGGCTGCTGGGCGGCATATCCCGCTCAACGGCCGATGGCGTGAAGTTTTTCACGCGACTCTTCCCCGTCGGATCCTCCCGAAATATTGATGCCGATCGATACGGCCATGCCCGCCTGCAGTTGCCCGACGGTGCGAGATACGTCGAGCAGGATACGCACCTCGGAATCATCGAGCATTTCGAGCAGGAAGCCTTCGCGGAGATCTACCCCCGGCGCATCGGTGTGGTGGGGACGGTGCGTCATGAGGAGGCGACAGGCGACGACGGCGATCCCTTTACGATCTGGTACTTCACCGACCCCGACATTCCGTTCGATCCGAACGAGTATGAAATCGGAGGGCTGGTCAAGCGAATTACCTTCCAGTCGGGAGAGCTCCGTGGTCGCGAATTCGAGGTGAACTATGACACGGAGAAAAAGGAGTTCGAGATCATTACGCAATGGCCCTACGGGGATGAGATGCAGCTCCCCTCCGAGCCGATGATCCCCGTTTCGGGAGATGAATATATCCTGTGGAACATCCGCATGCCGGACAGCTACTATCCGGCCGCCGAGCAGGAGTACAAAGAGGCGGTGGATCGGTTCATGGCCGACAACCGCAAGGATGTTGCCGTCTATGAGGCACCGACCGACTTTACGGTCATCGAACGTCGCGCCCTCGATCTGCGCCCCGGGCAGCGGGTCCGTCTTGTCTCCTCCGAAGCATTTCCCGATACGGGCTTCCGCGATACGCGTATCGTGTCGATCTCGCGTTCGGTTGCCCGTCCGGGGAGCATGACGCTCAAGATGAGCGATGTGTTGTCGACGGGCCGGATCAGCCGCATTGAAAGCAATCTCGCGACGGTCGAGCGGATGACGCGCCAGGTGACGGCGGAGTTCCCCGACCTGATCCGCTCCTGGGAGGAGACCCCGGCCAGCGATACGACGGTCTATTCGTCGCGAAAATGTGATCGCGAGTTTCTCAGCCGGCGCCGCGGCGGAACTGTCCAGGAGAACGTTACCTTTGACAAGGACGTGGCGGTCGGCGGAGCCGTCGTGTCCAAGGACTTCCGCCAGGGTGATTTCTCGGGATCGGGCTTCGGCCTGTACCGGGATGCCAACGGGAATGCGGTGGCAGAGGTTGATATTCTCAAGGCCCGCAAGGAGGCCGTGTTCAATACGGCCGTCATCAATCAGGTAACCTTCCAGATCGGGGCTACGGTCTTCTCGAACGGCGGCTGCAAGATCGCACGCGTCGAGGAGCTCGATGACGTCTATCGGTGCTATTACGACACGAAGGAGGGACGCAGGCTCTGCGGCCTGGTCGCTTATGACCAGGCACGGTGCCAGCAGTACGATCCCACGCAGAAGCGGATCATCAAATACTACTGGCGACTGGTCACGAGCGTAGGCGACGACTATGTCGATCTGTCGAAGACCTTTGTGGACGGAAGCGGCATTCCGGAGGTCGGCGATGAGATCGCCCAGTTCGGTAACCGGACGGACAAGACCCGCCAGTCCGCCACGATCATCGACCCGCAGGATGGTTCATCCGTTGTTGTCTACTCGCAGCTTGACTCATTCTCCCTCTCGAAGAAGAACTACGTCGGACTGGGCACGAATCCGCAGACGGGCCGGGCCTATCTCTTCTGCTATGGCGATTTCTTCCTCGGCGACCGCGAGCTGAAGGATCAGTTCCTGACCTTCCAGATCCCCGAGGGGCAGACGGTACCGCAGCTCTTTGCCAAGATGAACATCTCGCTCGGATCCGGATCGTCGGGCCTGACGAATCTGGTCGAATGGGCCGAGAAACAGCAGCAGTTAGACGATGCCGCCAAGAATGCCCAAGCTGCGAAAACGACGGCGGAGACGGCGAACAAAAATGCCGAGGAGGCCAGGAAGTCAGCGCAGAGCGCCGCAACGGAGCTCGAAATCATCCAGTCGGACGAATATGTGTCGGCCGTGGAAAAGCGATCTCTCAAGCTGCGGCAGGCCGATATGCAGGCCGAGTACCCGCAGATCGTTGCCGAAGCGGAGAAATACGGTCTTGCGAAGGTGGAGGGGCCGTTCCAGAGCACGCCAGAGTATTGGGAGCAGGGTTCGGCCAACTCGCAGTACACGGGATATCTGTGGGAGGATATGAAATTCGAATCCACGAAAGATATCCGCACGCAGATGCTGCTGTATGCCTTTGCGAAGGCCAAGTTCTCGGTAAGCACGGGATTCATGGTTCAAGCCGTGTGCTTCGGGGAGGACATGCGTTCGATATCGAGAACGGGTGCAGCACAGAGTATCACCATCACCGACGAGAATACGGCGTTCGTATCGCTTATCATATCCAAGACGAGCGACGCGGATATCGTACCCGAGGAGCTTGCAGATGCGGCGCTTACAGTCGGTGCAGAGTCCAGCGGCGGCGGAACGGGCCCTGACGCAATCACCGATGCAGCCAACTGGGAGCAGGGTACGATCGAAGGCAAGGAGGGGCAATCCTATGCCGATGACAAGTACGGCACGATGTCCTACATGGTACGGTCGAAGAACCTGATCGACACGCCGGTTGGCAGTGCGGTCAGCATCCGGGGACCCTACCAGTTCCGCCTGACCTATTATGACGCGGGCGGATTATGCACGGGGCTCACCGACTACTGGCCGCTGGAGGGCGATGTTACCAACGGCCACAGCATCGTCGCCAGGGACTATCCGTACATGGCCGTTGTTATCCGCAAGCTGAACAGTGCAGGAACATCGACCGTGGATCTCACGCCTTCGGATATCGCCTCCTCGGGGTTCACGCTCGGGGATGGCAGCAGCGGAGGCGGAGAGGCTCCTCCGTCGGCCGATGACATCCAACCGGTTGAACAGCCTTCGACCGACCATGTAACCGGATTTGAAAAGGCCTACAATGCGGCGAATGCGGCCCTGACGAAATATACGGCATCGACGCCGGAGAATATCCCGACCGGAAGCGATTTCGGCGATATCTACGGCTACTACACCGCCCGGCAGATCATATTGGATGCCATCGCCGATGCGGTGAAGGAACACTTCGACGCCATGTCCGATTACGAGTATCTGAAGGAGGTATTCCCCAACATGGTCCTGGACAGCAACGGCGTGTTTCTTTCGCGCCTGATGGCTGTAAAGAACAGTGCGGAGGCCGATGCCGCGGTAGTCGCCGGCATGTACGGCGGCGGCGTCGAGACGCTGAACAACGACGGATTCCGCGATCCGACGCACGGAACGCTCATGTTCTTTGCCGGCGCCACGGATGTCCAAAATGCCGCTGCCGCCAAT
>ERZ824575.1803-NODE-1803-length-18701-cov-11.903786_pt1 | contig 18701 bp, 20 predicted proteins | sample MGYA00519470_ERZ824575 | MGnify/ENA primary metagenome ERZ824575 (study PRJEB31778, sample SAMEA3449170) | human gut metagenome | biome: human gut; feature: human-associated habitat; material: faeces | place: United Kingdom | collected 2010/2012 ...
GTGCTCGCCAAATCTGCATGCAAGCATGCGATTTTTCTCGCTACTCGCGTAAATAAAAAGGATAACAAATTTTCGTTTGTTATCCTTTAAAGATTTATACGTTGTTTTCAATGACTGGTTTTATTATTGTAAGAACATTAAAACAATATCTTTAAATTTATCCGGCGTTTCAAGCTGGGGAAGATATCTGGAATTGGAGATGTAGGTTGCTTCAATATTCTTATTTAAGTGAAGATATTTTTCTGTAATAGCTACGGCATTATTTCTTTCTCTACTGGAAATGATGTAGAGATTGTCTGCTTTTTTCACAGCATTGGTGATATCAATATTGACATAATTTCCTTTGGTGCTGGCAAGCAGATATTTTCCGGCACTGTTTCCTTTGTGTGCAGATTCAAAGTAAGTATCTTCTAATTTGGATGAAAGGAATGTTTTCTTGAAGAAATATTTACTTTCAATGTAATTGCGAATTCTCTTGTGATGCATAATCAGGTTATAGATAAAGGTACCAAGAATTGGAATCTCTAAAATAGTTTTGGCAGCTTTTGTCTCTTTCGTAGGCATTTCCTTGATGATATTGATGTCAGATGGATTAACCAGAATAATTTTTTTAAAGTTATCCGGCTCCATTGTCTGTGCCATAATGACAAAAGAAGAAGAAATACCAGTTACGACTATATTTGCCGCTTCTTTTACAATGTCGTGGATAAAATTATTAATTAACTGTACGTATAGGAAGTTGGTATAGGTAATACCCGGTTTTTCAGAACGACCGCAGCCAAGCAGGTCGATCGTGTAGACGGTATGTTTCTTTTCCAGACGGTGTACAATCTTACTCCATTCTTTGGCGGAAGAAGCAGGATTCAGTTCATGAATCAGAATAACCGGAGTTCCTTTACCGGAAACAGTATAGAAGATGTCACCATTTTTCCAGTGATATATATTTCCTTCTTCGGTAGTTAAAAGATTTTTTTGTCCTGCAGTATAATCTACAATTCGATTTATAATATACATGCTGGTAACAGCAGTAGTAGTGATGCCGATTACTTTTTTCAGATTCCTGTTCATCGTAATTCCTCCCTAAAGTTTATGATACTTTTATTATAAACAAAAATATGCTGCTTTACAATTAAAATCATAGAATAAGACTTTTCAGATAGAAAAAAATAGTTTACAATTATTATGTATACCACATAAGAACATATGTTCTAGGAGGGGCTATGATTAGAGAATATCTGGAGAAAATTCAGAAGGAACTGATAGATCAAAAGAGAGAGACAGAAAAGAAAATTATTTCTTTAGAAAATACAGAAAAAGAAAATATAAAATTTATTGAACTTCTGGATGAAATAAATGATCCAAATTATGAAGCGTTTACTCCAAGAACAGTGAATGCCCGTAATAAGGAAAAAATTAATGAGCTGAAAGTACAGCAGAAAAATATTATCAAAGAGAAGTCTGAATTACAGAACAAGTTATATGATGTACAACGTCGTTTGGAAGAGTGTCAATCTATTATTCAATGTGAGAGGGAAAAGGAGACAATTGCCCAGCAATATCAGGAAGAAGATAATGCAGAATATAAGATTCAGTTATTAGAAGCACAGGAAATGGAGCGACAGCGCATTGCAAGAGATTTACATGATTCTACAGTACAGGATCTTACCAGTATGCTTCATAAGATAGAACTTTCTATGCGTGTAATGGATATGGATTCGCAGCGTTGTAAAATGGAATTATCAAATGTACTTGATAATATTCGCAATGTGATAAGCAATACAAGAAAAATGATATATAACCTCAGACCAATGTCAGTAGATGATATAGGAATAGATGTAACACTGAAACATGCTATTGCAAAAATAGAGCAGGAGTGGAACCGAAAGATAGAATATATTATAATAGGAAAACCGTTTCACGTGAAACCTGTTGTTGCATTGTCTTTATTAAGAATTATGCAGGAGGCATGCACGAATGCACTGAAGTATGCTGATGCAAAAGAAATATGTGTTGTATTAGAATATACTGAAAATGATATTTCACTTGTAATTGAAGATGATGGTATTGGATTTAATACAAAAAAGAAAGTTGCAAAAATAAAAAATTCCGGTTTTGGTTTATCTATTATGAAAGAAAGAGTTCATCTTTTATCAGGTGAGATTCAGATAAAAAGTGAAGAAGGAAAGGGTACTACAATAAGTATTCGTGTACCAAACTTTGTCGAGGAGGAAGAAAATGAGTAAAGTGAAAGATAAAATAGAAATAATCATAGCAGATGATCATATGATGATTCGGGAAGGCTTGAAACAATTACTGGAACTGGATGGTACGATGAAAGTAATTGCAGAGGCAAATGATGGTGAAGAATGTCTGAATTTATTAAATAAGAAGATTCATCCAGATATACTTTTATTAGATATAAATATGCCTAAGAAAAATGGTATTGAAGTATTAGAATATATTAAACAGAATAAAATCCCAGTAAAGGTATTGATATTAACAGTTCACAATGAAGTCGAATATTTATTGAAAGCTGTTGATATCGGCATTGATGGATATTTATTAAAGGATTCCAGTTATGATGAATTAAAAGAAGCAATTGATGTGGTTATTTCTGGAAATACTTATATTCAGCCAAGTCTTCTTCCTGCACTAAATGAAAGTATGGAAGATTATGCTTTAGATAAAGAAAAAATAGAATGTCTGACTAAGAGAGAATTAGATGTACTTCGATTGATTTCAGAAGGATGTAGCAATAAGAAAATATCTGATGAGTTGACAATCAGTGAACGAACAGTAAAAAATCATATTTCCCATATATTTAGAAAAATAGATGTGGAAGATAGAACACAGGCTGCAGTATTCGCTATTCGAAATAAGATAAGTTAGAATAAATAGTAATTGATATACAACATAATAGAGGTATTTTGATAAAATGTTTCACGTGAAACATTAGTAAAAGAACGTCCGTGAAACATAAAATAGATACAAGATTTAGTATGAATAAAAAAATAAGTCTACTATATTATGAAAGAAAATGTTTCATGTTTCACGTGAAACATTTTTTTGCTTTACAGAAAATTGCTTTTCTGTAAAGCAAAAAACAAAAGTAAAAACAGAGAAAATAATAGAAAAAATTACTTTCATTTCTACATGGATTTACTGGAAATGAAAGTGTTATAGTGTTATAATAAAACAAGTTCGGTACAGATAAAATAATAGAAAACTGAAATTTATGTTTCAATGATGAAAGAGACAGAAAGGAAAATAATATGGGAAGAATAATAGCAATAGCAAATCAGAAAGGCGGAGTTGGTAAAACCACAACGTCTATTAATTTGTCATCATGTCTGGCAGAAGCCGGAAAAAAAATATTGGCAATAGATTTGGATCCGCAGGGAAATACTACCAGTGGATTGGGAGTTGATAAAGATGATTTAGAAAATACTGTTTACGAATTAATGCTGGATGAATGTACAATTCGTGAAAGTATTCATAAAACAGAAATTGAAAATCTGACTTTGATTCCATCTAATGTAAACTTGTCCGGAGCAGAGATTGAACTTTTGGGAATCAATGATAAAGAGTATATTTTAAAAAATGCAGTAGATTATATCCGGGACGATTATGATTTTATTATTATTGATTGTCCGCCATCTTTGAATATGCTGACAGTAAATGCTATGACAACAGCAGATACCGTATTGGTACCAATTCAGTGTGAGTATTATGCATTGGAAGGAATCAGCCAGTTGATTCACACCATCGACCTGGTACAGGAAAGACTGAATCCAGATTTAAAGATGGAAGGAGTTGTATTTACTATGTATGATTCCAGGACAAATCTTTCTAATGAAGTAGTAGATAATGTAAAAAATAATTTACATACAACAATTTATAAAACAATCATTCCAAGAAATGTAAGATTAGCAGAAGCACCAAGTCACGGCCTTCCAATTAATCTATACGACAGCAGGTCAGCGGGAGCAGAAAGCTACAGACTTCTTGCAAAAGAAGTAATTGACAGGGAGGATATCTAAATGGCAACAAGAAAAGGTGGATTGGGAAAAGGTTTGGATTCATTGATTGCAGATAAAGTTGGAACATCCAATGAGAAGACAGATGCAAAAAATGAAGTTATGGTAAATATCAATAAAGTAGAACCAAATAAAGAACAGCCGAGAAAGAATTTTGATGAAGATGCATTATTAGAATTATCAGAGTCTATCAAACAGTTTGGTGTCTTGCAGCCACTTCTGGTAGTAGACCGGAAAGACTACTACGAAATCATTGCCGGTGAGCGAAGATGGAGAGCAGCAAAGATGGCAGGATTAAAGAAAGTTCCTGTAATCATCAAAGATTTAACTGAACAGGAAATCGTAGAGATTTCACTGATTGAGAATATCCAGAGAGAAAACTTAAATCCAATTGAAGAGGCAATTGCATATAAACGCCTTTTAAATGAATTCAATCTGAAACAGGATGAAGTTGCGGAGAGAGTATCAAAGAGCAGAACTGCAGTTACTAATTCCATGCGGCTTTTAAAACTTTGTGATAAAGTGCAGCAGATGGTAATTGACGATATGATTTCTACCGGGCATGCGAGAGCTTTACTTGGAATCACTGATGAAGAAAAACAGTATACACTTGCACAGAAAATCTTCGATGAGAAAATCAGTGTAAGAGATACTGAAAAGCTGGTAAAGAAAATGCAGAAACAGAAGAATGCACCTGCAAAAGAGGTGAATCCGGAAAAGAAAAAACTGGATGCTGTTTACCAGGAAGCAGAAGAAAAAATGAAAACAATACTTGGAACAAAGGTTATCATTAATCAGAAGGATTCTATGAAGGGAAAAATTGAAATCGAATATTATTCCCCGGATGAATTAACAAGAATATATGAATTAATCGAAAGTATTAAAAAATAGAACATTTGTTTGCAATTAAGAGAAGAGGATAACAACATGATTTTTTCAGAATATTTAGGAATTGATTCCGATTATGTAATAGTAGGACTGGCAGCACTGGTATTGATACTTTTTATAGTTACCATTGTAAATATCGTCCAGATGAGTAAGTTAAAAAAGAAATATAAAAAGTTCATGTCCGGAAAAGATGCCAGGACGCTGGAAGATGTATTGAAAGAGCGTTTAGATGAAATAGATGATCTGGTTGCATCTAACAAGGCAAATAAGAAAAATATCGAAGATATATTTGCTACTTTACGTTTTACATTCCAGAAACTTGGACTTGTAAAATATGATGCCTTTAATGAGATGGGTGGAAAGCTGAGCTTTTCCCTTGCAATGTTGAATGAGCGCAATGACGGATATATCATCAATGCAATGCATAGCAGAGAAGGCTGCTATACGTATATTAAGGAAATTATTGATGGAAATTCTATTATTGCACTTTCCGAAGAAGAAAAAGAAGCTTTAGAAATGGCAATGAAATCAAAAGATGAATAAATTTAATGAATAAATTTGCAGAAAGCAGATTGTAAAAATGACAGGCATACTATATAATAGGGTATGCTTGTTTTAGGTTTTCAGATGGTATTTCAAGGAAGGAAGAACAGATTCGTGCATAGCTATTTAAGAGCAATTGGATTTCAGAACAATATGAAAAAATCTGATATAGAGAAACTCACGGATAAAATCGTTTCATCCCCGGATAGAATTGAAGTCTCAGAAGATTCCATGGGAAATGAATTTGTAGAAATGACGAAAGAGATTGCACCGGGAGCTGGAATCCGTGTTTGCGGAGAATATGCAGAAGATGGAACCTTTCATACCGAATACTATTACCCGTATGTAGAGGGTGACGGAATCACGACCCAGGAGCAGATAGAGATAGAGAAGCATTCCGAAAAAGAATCTTATGCCGGTGTCTGTGACGAAATGAAGCTGGGCGTTACATTGATTTTCTATTTACAGAATGTTGCAGAATATTTATCCGAGCATCATAGAAATCCGAAGATGCGTCCAATGTCCGCTACATTAAGTGCATTGTCATTAAATGGAAAAATCATTATGCCAATCAGCAAAAATGAAAAGCAGATCCAGAATACAAAGAAAAACAGTCAGGACCGTAATTACCTCATTGCAGCTGCAAGAGAGGGAGACGAGGATGCCATTGAAAATCTTACACTGGAAGATATTGATACTTATTCCATGTTGTCAAGACGGATAGCTAACGAGGATATCTTAAGTATTGTAGATTCCTATTTTATGCCATACGGAATCGAAAGTGACCAGTATTCCATTTTAGGTGAAATTGTAGATTACAGGATGGAGAATAATAAGATGACAGGTGATAAAATCTGTTTGCTTACACTGGACTGTAACGATTTGATATATGATGTCTGCATCAATGAAAAAGACCTTCTGGGGGAACCTGCAATTGGCAGAAGATTTAAGGGAGTCATCTGGATGCAGGGAAAAGTAAATTATTAGGTAATATTAGTTCTCATAGTTAAATGGATATAACAAGTGCCTCCTAAGGTTCAATCATGGTTGAGACTTATGGAAGTTGCGAAGTGATAAGTCAGAGTTCGATTCCAACAGGGATTGACCTGAATGTCAAAATAAGATACAATGGAAATTCATCACAAGAGTGATTGAATTCATAGATATGGCAGCCGGAGCCAAAAGAGCTGAAAAGCCCGAAAATACGGCATTTGTCTCCTTAGTTAAATGGATATAACGGGGTCCTCCTAAGGGGCAACTAAGTGGAGACCATTTAGTGAGACGCAACTGGATTTTAGAGTTTGCAAAAAGGCTAAAATCAATATATAATAACAGGAGCAATTCATCACGAAAGTGATTGGATTCATAAACATGGCAGCCGGAGCCGAAAAGGCTGAAAAGCCCGAAAATACGGCATTTGTTCCCTTAGTTAAATGGATATAACGGGGTCCTCCTAAGACTCTATTGTAGGTTCGATTCCTATAGGGAACGCTCTATTTTAAGCGGTAATGAGAGAAAAATCATTGCCGTTTTTTTGTTGTTTTTCTGCTAACAGCAAATCAAAAAATGAGCATTTTTGCTAACAGAAAATGCAAATTGCTAACAGTAAAATTATTGTAGATTTGCTAACAGGAATGAAAAGCTATAATGCAGCTGGTGTAAAAGGTTGTAAATTCTTGTAGCTAACAAAAGGGTGATGATAAAAAATATTTCTGCTTGGAAAATATCAAGCCTGAATGAGTATTCCGTTCAGATTAGATTAGGTTCTAATCTGGGCGGATTTTTTTTATTTCAGGAAGAAGGAGGATGCCTATGGCAGAAAAAGTGGATCAGATGGATCCAGATGAAAAGATCGTTGAAATAGCGATTGAACGGCTAAGAGTATTTGAAAACCATCCATTTCGAGTGGAAATGGATAGCCAGATGAAAGATCTTCAGGACAGTATCAAGAAATATGGAATAATAACTCCGGTAATAGTAAGACCACGAAAGGAAGGATATTACGAAATCATATCAGGTCATAGAAGAATATTTGCAGCGGAAAAACTGGGATATAGAAAAGTACCTACGATAATCCGCTACATGACAGATGATCAGGCAGTTATCGCAATGGTAGATTCAAACTTGCAAAGGGAGAGAATCCAACCGAGTGAAAAAGCATTTGCCTATAAGATGAAATATGATGTGCTCAAAAGAAAATCAGGAAGAAGGAAAGCTGGCCAAGTTGACCACAATTCAGGGAAAAAGGGATTGGAGATTATTAGTGAGGAAACTGGAGACAGTCCTAAGCAGGTACAGAGATATATCAAGATGGCTGATCTGATTCCTGAATTATTGGAAAAGGTAGATGATGGTTCAATGGGATTTACTCCGGCTGTGCAGATAGCATTTCTAAAGAAAAAAGAGCAGAAGGATGTACTTGATGCTATGGAATTAACATTATGCACGCCATCGTTATCGCAGGCAATGCGTATGAAAAAGCTGAGTGCTGATGGGAAACTAACAACCCAGAGAGTTGAAGATATTCTAAGCGAAATAAAGCAGAAAGAAACAGACCGGGTAGTGTTTAAGAATGATCAGCTTCATAAGTATTTTCCAAAGAATTATTCTACGGAACAGATGAAGAGAGAAATAATTGAACTTTTGAAATTGTATGTATTGAATTATTAAAAACAGGAGGAAAGGTTATGTGTAAGGTTATTGCAGTATCAAATCAAAAAGGTGGAGTCGGAAAGACCGTATCATGTGTAAATCTGGGTATAGGTCTGGCTCAGGAAGGAAAGAAAGTTCTGCTGATAGACGGAGATCCACAGGGAAGTCTGACAATCAGCCTTGGATATGAGGAGCCGGATGAAATGGAGTATTCTCTGGCAACACTCATGATGAATATTGTAAATGATGAAAAACTGAATATTGAAAAAACAATCCTTCATCATAAGGAAGGCGTGGATCTGATACCGGCAAATATTGAACTGTCAGCTATTGAAGTATCTCTGGTAAATGCAATGAGCAGGGAACTGATACTTAAATCTATGGTAGAGAAGTTGAGGGATTTTTATGATTTCATAATCATTGACTGTATGCCTTCTCTGGGAATGATGACAATTAACGCATTGGCATGTGCAGATTCCGTATTGATACCTGTGCAGGCTGCATATCTCCCAGTCAAAGGATTACAGCAGCTGATCAAAACAATAGGAAGAGTAAAGAAGCAGCTAAATCCTAAACTTAAAATAGAAGGAATTCTTTTGACAATGGTAGATAACAGAACAAATTATGCAAGGGATATTTCATTGATGGTATACGATACCTATTCAGCATCTATCAAGGTATTCGGAACAGAAATTCCAATGTCAGTCAGGGCATCGGAAGTCAGTGTCGAGGGCGGAAGTATCTATTCCTATGATCCAAAGGGAAAAGCGGCATTTGCATATATGGCATTAACAAAGGAAGTATTGAAGGAGGCATAAATTATGGCAAGCAGAGTAGCAGGTAAGATTAAATTACAGTCAGTAGATGAATTATTGGGAGTACCGGAGATTGCCGGCACACAGGAAATTGAAATAGGAAGAATACATGCATTTTCTAATCATCCGTTCAAGGTTCTTGATGATGAAAAGATGGATACGCTGGTAGACAGCATCAGGGATAATGGAATTTTGAACCCAGTCATTGTCAGACCGGATAATAGCGGAGATTATGAAATGATATCCGGCCACAGACGATTACATGCGGCTGGAATTGCAGGACTTAATAAGGTTCCGGCAATCGTAAAGGAAATGTCGGATGATGAAGCCATTATAAATATGGTTGATGCAAATATCCAAAGGGAAGAGATACTTCCAAGCGAAAGAGCATTTTCCTTAAAGATGAAAATGGATGCAATGAGAAGACAGGGAGCGAGAGTTGATGTAGAAGGAACTTGTGGCAATGATTGCCACAAGTTAGGAATAAAGACGGCAGACATTGTGGGTGATACAGTTGGATTGAAAGGCAGACAAGTACGTAATTATGTGAGATTAACTTACTTATCACCAGAATTATTAGAAATGGTGGATCAGAAGAAAATTCAATTTGTTATAGCAGTGGATTTATCGTATCTTGATGAACAGATTCAGAAATGGGTATATGAGTATATTAAGGATAATGGTTTTATCAAAGCTGTGCAAATATCAGCATTGAAGAATTATCCAAATTTATCAAACGCAACTCAGCAGAGTGTAATTTCAATAATGAATGATGCACTACCTAAAAAAAGTGTCAGTGCTAAAATTACATTTTCTGAAAAGAAACTGGATAAATATTTTCCATCACATTTTTCTTCAAAAGACCGTGAAAATACAATTATTCAACTTTTGGAAAAATGGAGTGTAGAACAGGGACAGACAATATAGAAAAAAAGGATGTTTCAGAAGTGTAGAAATTGCACTTCTGAAACAGGAAGGAGTATCGAATGGACGATAGAATAAAGCTGTCCTATTTCTATGGAAAGGAAGCGGAGCAGTATTCATTTTATAAAATACCAAAGCTGTTATTTACGGATGATTATTTCAAAAAAATATCGGTGGAGGCGAAAGTGCTGTATGGACTGATGCTGGATAGGATGTCATTGTCAGTGAAAAATCAATGGATGGACGAGGAAGGACGTGCTTACATATATTATTCGCTGGAGGATATCATGGATGCTCTGGGGTGCAGCAATAAAAAAGCTATATCAATAATGAAAGAGTTGGATATGGATGCAGGGATAGGTCTTATAGAAAAGAAGCGTCAAGGACAGGGAAAACCGACAATGATCTATCTGAAACAGTTTATGATTCAGGATGTTCAGAAGTGTAGAAATTACACTTCTGGGGAAAAATCGGTTATTTCAGAAGTGAAGAATTTACACATCTTGAAGTGTAAAAATTCCACATCTAGAAGTGAAGAAAATACATGTCTAGAAGTGAAAAATATTCACACTAATAAGAATAATATAAATAATACTGAATTAAGTAATAATGAATCTAATCTTATCTTATCGGGGGATGATAGGATGCGATATGAAATGGATGCATATTCAGAGCTGATCAGTGAGAATATTGAGTTGTATATATTGAGAGAGCGTCATCCTTATGATCAGGACCTGCTTGAAGGTATATTTGATCTTATTCTGGAAACAGTGCTTTGCAAAAATGAGAGTATCATAGTTGCGTCCAATAAATATCCGGCGGAGCTGGTAAGAAGCAAGTTCCTGAAACTGAACAGTTCACATGTAGAATATGCGATTGACTGTTTCAAGGGTAATACAACCAAGGTTCGCAATATCAAGAAGTATCTGCTTACCACATTGTTTAATGCACCAAGTACAATCAGCGGTTACTATCAGGCAGCAGTTAACCATGATTATCCCCAATATGCAGTAGTTGACAAATAATGACTTGACGTGTAGTCAATGCGTGCGTATAATATGAATTACAAATACACGCATTGACTACATAAAAGGAGCCATTATGGATAACAAGATAATTACAGCAGATGGAGTAAATATCGATGTGGATAAGCACGAAGACGAAAAGACAAAGGAGCGCAGACTAATGGCTTATGCTTTCAAAATGGTTCGTGCGGAATCAGGAATGAATCGAAAAGAATTTGCAGAGTGGCTTGGAATTCCTTACAGAACAATGCAGGAGTGGGAACTGGGAAGAAGGGCTATGCCACAATATGTACTGGATCTTATAGTTTATAAGGTCAGAAATGAAAAGAAACAGGGAAATATATAATTTATTGCATCCGTGAGAAACGGGGAGGAAAGAGTTATGTATGATGATTATTATTACTACGAAGAGCAAAGAAAGGCACAGGCAAAATCAGATGCAGCATTGGCAGGAACATTTGCAGCAGGTATTTGTGGAGGAATAGGAATTGTATTTTCTGTGATCATGTTTCTGATCAGCAGATTTGATATACTTAGTTCTGCTTTGATGGCGCTGGCAGGTTACATATTAACATATAAGCAGGGATGGAATAATGCAGTGTATATCATTGGCGCTATTGTTATATTTGGGGTTTCAATGATACTGCAGCATTCATTTTTTGTCGCAAGGATAATATACACAGTTTTTGTATGTGTGATTGTAGCGGTGCTTGGTGGATGCTGGAAAACATATGACACAGAGGCACAGAGAAATATGGTTATGCTGATCTGTTTTGGGGTAACAGCATTGCTAGGTATTATCTCATGGTGTGGAAGTATAAAAAGGGATGAAAATTAACGAGCGACTAACGACAGACTAACGACGGACTAACGAAGAACTAACGACAGACTAACAACGCGTATCTTTTTTTTCATTTTGAGGTGTGATAATATTATCATAGACAAATGAGACATGAAACACAGCAACGACATCTCGTTTGTTTCTCTTTTGCAAAAGAATATGGGATAAAAATGAAGCGTCAGCTCATTACCGGAATGGTGATGGGTATGGCGCTTTTTTGATGCCCGAAATCAGGTGACGACCTGAAAGCCAAAAGAAATGGAGGATATGATATGGCATTTGCCTACGATCATGATTGTCCGTTTGAAGTATTCATAACTAATCTTGGAAAATACAATGAGGGAAATCTTGTTGGAGAATGGGTTAAATTTCCGACAACAGAGGAAGAACTCAAAAAGGTATTTGAAAGAATTGGAATTGAACCAGGGGCACCGGATGAATACGGCGGACATTATGAGGAATGGTTCATAACTGATTATGACTGCTATGTGCCGGGACTTACTGAAGCTGCACAACTTGGTGAGTATGAAAATTTGGATGAACTTAATTATCTGGCCTCAAAACTGATGGAGCTGGATGATTGTGAACTGGACAGATTAGAAGCTGCAATGGAGGTGGCTGATGAAACCGGAAGTGTAAAGGACATCATCAATCTGATTGATAACCCTGAAAAATACGAGGTCTATCCGGGGATTGAAAATGATGAAGATCTCGGACGTTATTATGCTGATGAAATGGTGTACATCCACCTTACTGATGAAGTTAGAGATTATTTTGACTATGAAGCATACGGGAGAGATATGGCAATCAATGATGGCGGTCATTATACGAGTTATGGATATGTAAAGGATTCACAGGATCCTTTCAAGGAGTATTACAATGGAGAACCTGAGAATATTCCGGAAGAATACAGAATAACAGAATTTGTTCATGATAAGAAAGAGAGGACAGCAATGGATTACGAAACATTCAAGCAGGAATTCGCTGAGGATATCAAGGAAAAACTCAGCCAGAGAGGTTATGGAGAGGTAATGACTAGCTTCCATGACATAGAAAAGACAAATCAGAATTATGAGGCAATCTCGGTTGTTCAGGCCGGCAGCAACATTGGTGTGAACTTCAATATTGAAAATGCTTTTGCAAGTTATGAGCATACCGGGGATTATGAGGGAGTATTAGCCAGTGCAACAGGAGTAATCGTAGGAGGACTTGATCAGATACCGGCAGTTGATGTAAATGCCCTTATGAATTATGAGGTTATGAAAGAAAAACTTTCGGTAGAGGTCATTTCAGCAGATGCAAATGAGGAACTGCTTGCCAAAGTTCCGCATGACAGGATTGAGGATCTTGCAGTTGTTTACCGTTTCATTATGGAGAGCAACGAAGATGGCAGAGCATCCATTCTGGTCAATAATAATCTGATTGAGAGAATGGGAGTTACGCATGAGCAGCTTAGAGCTGACGCATTGGAAAATTCGCCGGAGATCAGACCTGTGGTAATACAGGGCATGAATGAAGTCATGAAGGAAATGATGGGACCAGAAGCCTATGAAATGTTTGGAATTCCTGATGACACAGAGGAAATGATGTTTATTGCAACAGTTCCTGATAAGAATTCCGGTGCCGGGGTGCTTGCATATCAGGATTTCATGGATCAGGCAGCTGAGAAAATCGGTGGAGACTTTTATGTGATCCCTTCTTCAATCCATGAGATTCTGTTAGTTCCTGATAATGGAGAAGTGCAGGCAGAAGGACTCAAAGAAATGGTACAGGAAGTAAATGCCACAGAGGTAAGTCCTGAGGAAAAACTTTCTGATAATGTATACCATTATGATTCCAAGGAACATATCTTTGAGCTTGCAGAAAAGTTCGAGGCAAGACAGCAGGAAAAAGAGGCTGCCATTGACGAAAAGGCTGAGGACAGGGGTTCTGTATTAAAGGATCTCAAGGACAAGCAGAAGGAAACAGCTGCGAAGGCTCCGGCAAAGGATGCGGTAGAAAAGGCAGCAAAATCAAAGGGCGGAGAAGCTCTTTAAGAATAATGTCGGATTGTGTCAGCCTGTGGCGATTGCCACGGGACTGGCACTTTTTTGACAGGAAATATCGGAGGTAAGAGAAATGTCAGCTAATTATAATTCAGCAGGGGCAACAGGAGTAACAGGAAAACCTAGTGGATCAGCAGTAGGAGCAAGGGAGCCATTGGCACACCCGGTCAACTGCGATCATGAGTGTCCTTATGGATATGGAAGATCATTCTGTTTTCCGTGCTATAAAAATATCATGGAGGACCACAGACAGAAGAAAAATGCAGCTTCACAGGGAGCCTGATATGGAATTCGGTTATTTTAGTGAGGTACAAGCAGAACAGTTTCCTTTTTTCCGCATGCCAAAGGTCATGTTTGGTGACAGACTGTTTAAGGGAATATCAAGAGATGGAAAAGTACTGTATGGACTTCTTCTAGACAGGGTATCCCTATCCAGAGAAAATGGCTGGATCGATGATGAAGGACATGTGTATGTAATATTTACACTTGAATCCATACAGATGACAATGGATTGTTCGGATAAATCAGCGACTAAGTATCTGTCTGAGCTTGAAGGATTTGGGCTGATTGAACGTATAAGAAGAGGTCAGGGAAATCCTGACATCATATATGTGAAGAACTTTTCAGATCCGAAGAATTTACAGGTCAAGACTCGTAATAATTTCGGTTCTGGACTCGTAAAGAGTCCGGTTCAAGACTCGTATAATTTACGGCCTAATTATACTAATAACAATAATACTGAATTTAATAATACTAATCCTATCTTATCAGCGGATGAGGAGAGGATGGGATATGAGGCATATCTGGATGAACAGCTCGGAATAGAAGCATTAAAAGCAGATTATCCGTATGATACCGGTATTCTTGATGGTATCAGGGAACTTATTCTTGATGTTATCTGCTCAAAGAAAAAGACCATTGTGATCGCCGGGGATGAAAAGCCGGTGAATGTGGTAAAGGGTCGGTTTATGAAGCTGGATATGGAGCACATCCGGTATGTGATGAACTGTCTGCAGGAGAGTACTGCAAAAATAAGGAATATCAAACAGTATCTGCTGGCGGCACTTTACAATGCACCAGCAACAATCGACAGCTATTACCGTGCGGAAGTCAGCCACGATATGGCAGAAGGGAAAATATAGGAGGAGAAGAAATTGAATAACAATAACATGAATTATATTATGGAACATCTGGAAAATGCAGTGACAGAGCTGGAGAAGATCATGCAGGTGATGCTGCCTACGGAGTATGCAGTCTATGTGGATATGGATCAGGAGCTTCACTATATCAGCGTGCAGGATGCATTATCACTGATTGATGATTTCGGAAAAAACTGCATGTCTGAAATGATCGGAAAGTCTGACTACATCCTTGTCTATGATGAGGACAGAAGGATTGTGGTGGATGGAAATGCATATCTTCTTGGCGGATTTATTGTAATGAGATCCGATTATGGTCTGAAAGGTCTTGGTAGGGAGGATATTGATAAAATTATGGAACAGATGGCTGGACGCATGAGCACATTTGCCATGGGTCAGTGCAGAATGCAGGCATACCAGCTGGGATAGGAGGATTTTATGAATAACAAACCATGGGCTTATGTGACCTCTGCATGGAGTGATGACAGGAGCAGGGCGAAAAGGTCAGCAAAAAGATACTGCCGGAAGCTGTATGAAGCAGGCTATACGCCGATATGTCCGCTGTTGTATCTGCCGGATATCATAGATATAAGCAATGCAGATGAATATAAGGATTATACGGATATGTCAGAAGATATGTTGCGAAGATCGAGAATCCTTGTAGTATGCGGCACAGCAGTAGATGAAACGGTACTTACGGATATCGCAATAGCAAACCGTTTTCATGTAGCATCATCCACAATGAGGGGAGTCCTTGGTGTGGATAAAAATAAAAAAGATGAGTAACTTTGTGGATGCAGCCTTAGGGCTGTTTTTTTGATGGAAGGAAGTGAGAAAAGCATTGCATGAGGAAGTTAGCAAGGAAATCACGGATAAGAGTGTTCATATTGCAGTGAGGCTGGCAAAACCGGTGCTGGAAGATTTTATGAAGGCACTTAAAGAGGTAGCAAAGAAACCCGTCAAAGCTGCCGGACACGCAATCGGACAGAAGATTCATCCGACAGAGGGAAAGCAGTCTGTGAAGACGCTGATCCGCCAGGGGCAGGGAGTTTCCTCTATTCCTCTGGCAGATGAAGGACTGAAGGACTTTCAGAAGATTGCTAAAAAATATGGTGTTGATTTTGCAGTGGTCAAAGACAAGAATTCAGAGCCACCGATATATACCATATTTTTCAAGGCAAAGGATCAGGATGCAATCACCAGGATTCTTGATGACTATGCTGCAAAACAGATAAAGAAATCATCTGTGGAAAAGACCAGTGTTCGGGAGAAACTGAAAAAGTTCAAGGAGATTGTGGCAGCAATTCCAAAGAAGGTAGCAGAGAAGAAAAAGGAGAGGTCGCGATGAATACGAAGAAGTTGAAAAAGCAGCTGATCCTTAATATTCCCTATATCATTCTGGGACTGGCTGCGACAAATCTGGGAGAGGCATGGAGACTGGCTGCCGGAGTGAATGCATCACAAAAAGTTCAGAGTCTGGTTCTGGATGGTGTATTTGCTGTGGCATTTTCCAATCCATTGCCGAGCCCGCATCCTATGGATCTGCTGGTGGGCGCTACCTGTGGTGTGGCACTCAGGCTTGCAGTATATCTGAAAGGCAAGAATGCGAAGAAGTTCAGGCACAATGAGGAGTATGGTTCTGCAAGATGGGGAAAGCACGCAGATATCGAACCTTTTGAGGATCCTGTATTTGCAAATAATGTGATTCTGTCCCAGTCGGAGAGGATTACCATGAGCAGCAGACCGAAGATTCCGAAGTATGCGAGGAATAAGAATGTTCTGGTAGTCGGAGGATCCGGTTCTGGTAAAACGAGATTCTTTATAAAGCCTAATCTTTTGCAGATGCATTCATCCTATGTGGTGACAGATCCGAAGGGCGGTCTGGTCAACGAAGTGGGAAATGCCTTGTATAAGAACGGGTACCGGATGAAGGTATTCAATACCATAAATTTCAGTAAGTCAATGCACTATAATCCATTCGCCTATCTCCATTCAGAGAAGGATATTCTGAAACTGGTAACAACATTGATTGCCAATACAAAAGGGGAGAGCAAAGGCGGAGACGATTTCTGGCTGAAAGCAGAGACATTACTTTATACGGCATTGATCGGGTATATCCATTATGAAGCACCGGAGGAGGAACAGAATTTCTCAACGCTGCTTGAAATGATCAACGCAATGGAAGTCAGGGAGGATGACGAGGAATTCAAGAATCCTGTGGATATGATGTTTGATGAACTGGCAGAGCAGAATCCGGATCATTTTGCAGTAAGGCAGTATGCCAAGTACAAGCTGGCGGCCGGCAAGACTGCAAAATCAATCCTGGTATCATGTGGAGCAAGACTTGCCCCGTTTGATATCAAGGAATTAAGAGATCTGACAGCTTATGATGAGCTGGAACTGGATACATTAGGAGATGAGAAAACAGCACTGTTTCTGATCATGTCAGATACAGACGGAACATTCAATTTCCTGATTTCCATGATCTATACGCAGATGTTCAATCTTCTGTGTGAGAAAGCAGATGATGTGTATGGCGGAAGGCTACCGGTACATGTTCGCTGCCTGATTGACGAGGCGGCCAATATCGGACAGATTCCCAACCTGGAGAAGCTGGTTGCAACGATCCGAAGCCGTGAGATATCAGCATGTCTGGTATTACAGGCAAAGTCGCAGCTAAAGGCAATCTATAAGGATAATGCAGATACGATCATCGGTAATATGGATTCGCAGATATTCCTTGGTGGTACGGAACAGACCACCTTAAAAGATCTGAATGCGATTCTGGGTAAAGAGACCATTGATATGTATAATACAGGGCAGTCAAAAGGTTCCCAGGAAAGCTATAACATGAATTACCAGAAACTTGGTAAGGATCTTATGACAATGGATGAACTGGCAGTTATGGATGGCTCGAAATGTATCGTGCAGGTCCGTGGTGTAAGACCTTTCTTATCCGATAAATATGATCTGACGCAGCATCCGAATTACAAGCTGACGGCAGATTATGATAAGAGGAATTATTTTGATGTAGTAAAATTCCTCAGCCACAACTTAATACTGAAAGCAGATGACGAATACCAGGTCATCGATTTAACCGAGTAAAGAGCTCTTTCCATCCGGCGATAAAGGCCGGGAGGCAGGAGCTTTTACTATATTCCCGAACAGGAAATAAAAGAATTTCCAAATGGGGAGCAAATATGCGCGCATAGCCGGGATCACTGCAGGAAGACCGGCAGTAACTATAAAACGCCCTTTGGTCAGGACAGAAGGAAAAAGTATATCACACAAAAATCATTTAATGGAGGAATTTGAATTATGGCATTTTTTACAAGCGCAGTAGGAACCTTACAGACACTTGTTATCGCTCTTGGAGCCGGACTTGGAATCTGGGGAGCGATCAACCTTATGGAAGGCTACGGAAATGATAATCCCGGAGCAAATGCTCATGTACGGCAGAGAAGCACAAAGCAAAACAAGGATAGCCAGCCCTGCCACTATTCCGAAGTCAGGGGAACGCAATAGAAAAATTCATAGCTGTATGCTATACTTAATTAGCATTTGAACATATCAAGCTGACACAGCAATCTCTTTACTTGCCGTTAATGCGCGTCTACCAATAGTCCGCACAAAGCAAGAGTAGCGTAAAGGTATAAAAATTTCAAACTTCTTTGTAACGAAATTCCGATTTCTCCGTCTAACCTATGAAGCTGAAGGAGGTGATGACAAGTATGGACTATGAAAAGCTCTATAAAGCCTACTATTTACAGGTATACTCGTATACTATTTCTC
>ERZ824575.1806-NODE-1806-length-18660-cov-4.462940_pt1 | contig 18660 bp, 22 predicted proteins | sample MGYA00519470_ERZ824575 | MGnify/ENA primary metagenome ERZ824575 (study PRJEB31778, sample SAMEA3449170) | human gut metagenome | biome: human gut; feature: human-associated habitat; material: faeces | place: United Kingdom | collected 2010/2012 ...
TGACGCCCTACGCGCGTCCGTCGATCATTTTGCTTTACACAAGATGCTGGATTTACGGCATCTTCTTTAATATTAACGAGGCTTTGCCGTTTCTTGCTTTCATCATAACCCCCTCTCCTGCCTCATCTCGCTTTGTACTGCCTCTCCCCGCCTCAACGTAGTAATTGACTTCTACATACAATCTATATTGCGAACGGCTATCTCTGCAAAAATACAGACGGGAAATACTCACGCTTTGCACGTTTTCCTGCTTTTCCAAACCCGAATAATACTCCCGCGCCGCAGCACATTCTTCCGACGTTCCTATAATACGTATTTTCATTTTTCACTCCTATTCTGTCGGTATATGAGTTTTGCTTTCTCTTATAAATATTTTTTATATCGCTCTTCAATCCCTTTGACAAAATCCGCATCGTACTTTTCTGCGGGGATGCTCCAAGCCTCTTCTAAACTGTTCCAATGCCAGCCGCGCTTTTTCAAAGCATAAATCATTTGCGGTTTCGGTTTGGTCGTGAACTTCATAAATACCCGTTCCCCGCTTTGGATTGTCTTTTGATAAGCGTTATAACTGTCGCTTTCCATCAACTTTTTCGGCGGTTTCTTTCCGGTGTATTCACCCGTTTTTACCTTTTCATATAGTTTTGCGGCGTTTGTATTCTTGCGGAAATGATATTCTTTGTCGTATTTCTCGTATAATTCCGCATATCGTTTCGGATCATACTGCGCGATCGGCGTCAACCATGTCGCCACAGTCGTTGCGCCCATATTCGGCATTGATTTCATTAAATGATAAAATTCTTCCTCTTTACGTTTCGCCTCGGTTTTTCGATCTTCTTGATACTGACGGCCGCTATTTTTTACGCTGCGCTCCACGCCCTTGAACCAATCGCTGATTTCCACGCTTTTTTGCATTGCACGCTCCGCGATCCCATTCATTTTTTGAGCGGGATACCGCGCCGGACCTGATACCGTCCACGGTACATACCGAGCATCAAGAGAGAGTTTTTCATCGTACTTTTTCTTTAATTGCCCGATTAACTTTTCTTTCTGCTTGACGCTGATATCCCAACCGTTGATCTCGTCCGCATAGGATTTATAGGCATCGACCGTATTATTCCCGCGATTAAACATACTGTTGTTATTCGCCATATCCCTATTCCAAGCCGACAGTTCCGGCACGGGCACTTGCCCTTTGCGGATCTTTGGTATTTTTGCCGCTTTCGATTTCTTTTCTTTGGCCGCGCGTTCTTCTTTCCGCAGTTCGTTCCATGCGATCCACGCGTCGCGCGGCGTCATTCCTGCCGTCGATACGCCCGCTTTCTGTAACAGCCCGTACGGTCTACGATAATTCGGCGTTGCGTGTTGCTTTTGCTCTACGGTTTTAATGAGTTTCGTTTCTTCGTCCTTGTTCCTCTTCATACTTTCCTCCTTTTCCTGTTGATTGGGAAATTATACTTCCGTCGATTCAAGATATTCCTGTTTCGTTATCTCCCGCGCCGTGCCTTCGATATGCAAAAACTCGCATAGCAATTTCGGATCTTTGGGCTTAGCGTCGATTTCCATATACATAACTTCGCCCGCGGCGTCGGTTATCTCATAGTAATACTTCTTCCTGTTCATGCTTTCCTCCTGTATTAAAAAACAGCGTTTTATGTCAGACAGAGTACTTTGTATAGTCGGAATTTTTTGGATTATGAAAAAATATTCTGTCTGAAATCGTTTAAACGGCTTTTTCATTTTCGGTATTTTTCGAAGATTCTCGTACTACCGAATAGTTTCGCAGGTCGTCCTCCGCACGCAAGGTTAGGCGATCCCATCCTTCCAGTTCCAACGGAAGATCCAGCGCCTTATAGGTAAACCTGTAAGATCTGTCGTCATAATCATAGATCAGGCGCGACGGCAATATGTAAGTGCCTTCCTTGCCTTTCAGCGCCCCGTCGTCGTGCTCCACGTTGCCCATGTTCCTGTAACTGATCTGACGGTAGCCTATCGTCCGCACGATCGCGTCGAAATAATACACGAACGTATTGAACCGGGGCTTATACTTTCCTGTTTCCTCCGAGCGGATCAGCCGCGCGCGCAGTCTGTTATCGAGCCGCAAAAGAAAGCCCGGTTTCAAGATCCATTTTTGCATTTTGCAATAAATGGTGTTATCCAAACATTTACGGATATATTTCCCAGCCCCGTCGTCGCCCTGCTCTGTCATGATGATCATGAAATCCCCGTAATGCCTTACGTAGCGGTAAAAATCCGCGACGTTATCATTGACTGTCGAAGAAGTATTCGCCCCTTTCGTGCTGCCGCTTTCGTCGTCGAAAATCACGCAATATTCGGGCACGCGCTGCATTTGCAGGAAAAATTTATTGTTGGCTTTGTACGCGTAACGTCCATTCACCCGCATCCCCAACGTCGTGGCAAGGCATGGAATATAACAGCGTTCACGCCTTTTAAAAAACAAATAGGATTCCTCGATCGCCTTGAACTTTTCCAATTCTTCCGTCATACCCATTTGGATACACGTGCGGATCCTGCGCTTGCGGGTATGATACTCGTATTTGAGATCTTCCCAGCGCCGCCGCGCCACACATACCGCCATATCCCCGCCGAGCGAAGTTTTTCCCGCGCCGGGCGGACCGGTGCAGCAGACCGAATGTTGGTTTTCCATATATCCCGCGCTTTGACTGTAATAGGCGAACTCAAAGTATTTTGCTTTGATCCCCTTTTTGAATAGCGTTATGACGGAAAACACGATCAGCACGATCCCGCCGAGTTGTGAAAGAAGTTTCCCGATCTTCCAGACCAGCGACCAATCCGCGCGGATCCCGTTGAACACAGACACGTCGAAAAACGTACATAATACGCCGTACCAGCCGTGATAGTAGTCGCGCGTGAGAAAGTATCCCAAAAGATACGCAAGCGCCAGCAACACCCAGAAACGGCAATAAAAACGCGTGTTCTTGAAACTTTCGGTGCGGCGGCGTTCCGCCCATGCGCAGATCTTCGAATACCGCGTCAGGCGGCGCGCGCCGTGCTGTAAGTCGCTGCGCCACTGCTTATATTCTTTTGTTGTTGCTATTGTTTTCATGTTTTTCTTCTTGACTTATTTTCTTTAATTATGTATAATGAATCCATAATCAGGTATGGGTTTAGCCCATACACCCTCGGACGATTAAATGTACCGAGGTTTTTTTTCAGCCTTTTTTAGGCCGCTGTTTTAATTTTGTTAATTTTTCCTTATTTGCACTTGCTTACAGTGGCCTCGGACAACTTTTTGAATTAAATTTATTTCATCTTTACTTAAATCATAAACCTTTGCGTTTTCAAGAAACTTTTCATCGTCCACCCGAATCGCGTTTCCGTCTTTGTCCTCTATTTCTACGAAATGTTTAAAATATGTATCGCGCCCATTCCCTTTTTTGTACGTCGCAAGATGCGTCGTATTCGCTTGCTTTTCATCTGTCAAACGGACTATTGCAAGTTCTTCATTGGTGTTTTTGTCTACTACGACCACCCAGCGTTTATCTTTCAACGCTTTCGACTTTTTTTCGTCGTACGGCAAATATTTATCTTTCGTTTTAATCGTCCTGCCGATAGGAACCCCGCGGTTTGGGCTTACGGTCTTTTTACTTTTTACGTTTTTTCTTTTCTTAACTTTAAACATAGTACTTTGCAAAACACCGCCGAAAGGTATTTCGGCGGTGTTCCGCCCTCCTTGTCAAGACCTTGTTTTGCCTGTTCGTTTTCCTACCCGCAACTTTCCGCCCGTTACCTTTTTGGCGATTGCTCTGTTTTCATCGTTTTTCTTGTAATAAGATGTGCCGCCCTTATCTACGACCGCGATATAATTCGGCGTTGCGTAGATATCACGAGCCTTTGCGAACGTTCTTTCCCTTGCTTGGAGTGCTTTTTGTTTTGCCGACAACTTTTCCGTTGCGGGCATCTGTATTCTGTTTCGGGGCTTTCCCGCCCGCATTGCCTGTTTTCCCGTGCGGAGCACTGCTTTTTGTTCCGCCTGTTTTGTTTGGCATTTTTTTGCCGCCATTTGCTTTTACCTCCCTTTCGATTTCTTTGGCGCTCGCTGCGCTCTTTTTTGCTTGTCGCGCTGATTTTTCCGCCCGGCCCGCAGCAAGTTCCGATCGCCGCGCGTTGTCCTTTGGCGGTTTTGCTTTTTCTTGTTCAGGCGGCATATACGTGACGCTTACGCTTTGCTTTCCGCCTATGGTTTTTATGATGCTTGTCAATACCCACGTAATTAAAATAAGCGCTACGATGATCAGGAGCAGCGTCAACGACATTCCCCATGCCGAACTGTCCGCGCATCCGCTCCTGATCGGATCATCCGGCAGCGACGGCGTCACCGGACCGAGAATATCGATCGGCGAACTCACTACGGGTATGACCGTGTATACGCCTTCCTTGTAAAACGTCGTTTCGATCAAATCAAAATCAAGGTATACCGTCTGTTCCGCCACGTATCCGTCCCTGAATACCTCATATCCGCCGCTTGACGGCTTTTCGTTATTCAGGTTATACACGGCGGGATATGCGTAATATTTGCCGGCGGCGTAGCGGAACAGTACGACGCGCTTTCCGCTCGCTTTTGCCGCTGCATATTCGGCTTTCAATGCCTCCACTTCGCTCTCGCCGATATACAGACGTTTCGAGATCTCCGAAGGCTCGCCTTTCAAATCGTCTTCTTTTACCGTTATGATCGCCTGTATATCCTTGTAAGTCGTGATTTCAATACTGCTCCCGCCGAATATCTGCTGCCAGAAATTTTGCGTCAGTTTATACGACGTGAGAGAGAACATTGCATCCGAATCGATCTTTACTTTCCGCTCTCCTCGGATATGCCCTGCCTCCGCCTCATCCGAAAACAGTGCCGCGCTGTATTTTCCGTTTATAAGTTCGCCGCCCAGACGGGCCGAGTAATCGAGCAGCGCTTTTTTCAGTTGCCCTTCGGATACCGTAAATTCCTCGAAATCCACGCCCATAGTATCGAATACTGCGGTTAGATATTTTCTCGGGATATCTTCTCCAAGCGACCCGATCACGCCCATATCCGCATTGTATACCCATGCGTAAACGTCGCGGATCAGTCCCCCTATTTGCTCTTGATCTTCCCATGCGCCGATACTGCCCGTAAAGCCCGTTTCGGTGATATCCTTCCCAACAAAGTTGTCAAAGATCGCCGCGCGGGCGGCATTCTCCGTCACGAAAATAGGATTGGTTTTATATTCGTACCACTGCGCCGTAATCGAACTGATCTCGCCGTATTCGGTAAAGAAATAATCGGGCACAGAGAAAAACACGCTGCTGAGTTGGTCTTGCTCGCCTTGATGAAAACCTCCGTCCGGGCGGTAGACCGTACCGTATACCGTCGTTTCGATCGTTTCCAGATCGGTGACTTCGCATTTCAAGGTGCTTTCCGCCGTATCGTCCGGCCCGTAGCCTTGGGCATATCCGCTGTATTTGTATGTACCGCCGCAGCCGTATTCCGTCGCATTAACTTCGCCTTTTGTCAGCAGTTCTACGCCCGATAGATCGTATCGGCGGATATTGCTGTTCACGCGCTCTCCCATCGTCTTGCCGTCCGCGCTTTCATGGTCGATCACGCGGAATTTGTAAAACAAATTGTTATAATCGCCCGTCGATTTATTGCAAAAATGCAGATCGAATTTTTCGAATGCAGACGTTTTCCCTTCGGCGTTATACGATACGGCAAACTGCGCCTGATTCAGCGGCGAGGCTGTGTCGATCTCTCGGCCTGTCGGGTTATAGAGATACAAATACAAAGCGTAATTCCCGCGCATATTTTCGGCATAACTGTAACAATATTCCGCAAGCGTTACGAGCCGTACCCGCCCGTTTTCGTCATATGGATAGTCCGTTAAATCGAAAGCGTTGCCATTTTCATCCTTCGAACTTGTCAGATCGTCCAGCACGTCCACCGAATCGAACTCCCGTTTTTCGTCCGCCAATGTTGCAAACGGCGGTGTAGTAACACACCCTAAAACAATGCAAAGCGCGATCAACAGCGTTATTATTTTTTTCATGAACGCGCCTCCTTAAAATATGATCTGCGGAGGATCGATCTCGATCCTGAAACTCGGTAGATCAAAGTAAATCTTTATCGCCGAGCCGTTGGATAAGGTTATGAGCATTAAAAACATTTCCGCGTCGCCGATCTCGCCTTCTATCTCGATCTTTGCATCAGGATATTTCTGTTTCAAAATATCCTGCAACATTGTTCCCGAGGGTATATCCAACTTAAATCCTGTTTCGGATAATTCCAGCGAGAAACAATCCGTCATATCCCCTAACCGGGAAAAAGATTGCGGGTTGCCGTCCGCGGTGAAATTAAATTTCGCCTCGGAATTTGCTTGGATACGAACGCTGTAACTTACTTTATCCGAAAACGGATTCATGCTTTTTATTTGAAATTCATTACTCCCGTTGTGCAACCTGAAATTTCTTTCGACCATGCTCAACTTTTGCCCGTTATATGAAACGTATTCAAACTGACTGAATCCATTAGTGGCAAGCGCAAAATAAATTGCGCCGCCGAGGATCGCAAGGATCAGAATCAAAGATATAATTTTTATGATCATTGCCGCTTTGTTCGGCGCAGCCCGCGCTGTGCTCGCTTTCTTCTTTGCTGCCATTTTACCCCCTTTTAGAAAATGATCTGCGGCGGGTTCAATTCGATCTCCGTCACGGGAATATCGAGATCTACCGTGCCGAGGGTTAAATCGAGCATAGTGCCCCAATAACTTACATAGTCGGGAGCCGTTCCGTCTGATCCGTTGGTGATCGTCGCGCTTATCTTGACGATCGCGCCCGTATAACCCGCATAGCCTTTGTCAAATTCCGTCCGTCCCGCGCTCTTCACGCCGTACAGGTGATACATATTCGTTTTACTGCTTATAAATGTGAGCGGTTCGTTTGTCGCCGTGACCGTGTTCGACGCCGCGGGGATCATTTCCAGACTGCCGATTTCCGTATACTCTTTTACCCAGTTGTAATATTCCGTATGATAACTGATACTGATATTCGTCTGCGCGTTTTCTTCTTGCATTGTGCCGACGCCCCAAACGATATTTTCTACCGAAAATACGTACTCTTTGCCCGACGCGCTGACATCCAGCGTTTCCGCGATCTCATCGCCCGAGCGGACGACAAGTTCCGCGCTTTCCACTTTCGACATATAGTCCAGTTTGCATACCGCCGTTACGTCGGGATATTTCCGCGATCGCGCGATCAGGTTGATCGGCTCGCCGAACGCCTGTAAGCACTCGACCGTTGCCGTCGCGCTCCCGTCGCTTTCGGGCGTTACTTTTGCATAATCCCCGACCGTTTTGCCGCGCGCCCATTCGCTTTCCGCATTCTCGAAGTCCACTTCCCAATCGATCGCTTTATTGCTCGCAGTGTCGGGTTTGATCGTCGCCGTTACGGTGATACCCGCGTCTGCCGTTTCGCTCTCCGACGTGGGAACGGCAAAGATCATGTTTGCGGGCAGTTCAAAAGTTTTGCCGCCGATCAGTTCGTTCCCCGCTCCGTCATACACGCCCGACGTTCCGAGTTCCTTTGCTTTGTCCGCCGTGAACAGCACCGTCGCCGCCGTCGCCGTCAGCGCAAGCAATCCCGCAAGCGCAAGCGTTATGATCTTGGGGGCGGCGCTCCTGCCGCCCCTGTCCTGTCCTTTCATGTTGCTCTCCTTTTAAAATTCCAACGTACTGTCGCCGAGCGTCACGCTTTCCACGCCTTTCTGACTTACGATCAACGAAGTATCGATCGTTATCTGAAACTGTACAGCCGCGTTTCCCGAATTGTTTAATTCAATTCCGATCGTATATGCCGCACCGTTGTAGCCCGCAAGCGCGTTGATGAGTTTGTTTCTTCCGGAGTCACCCGTTGCGCCTAACATTCCCAACCATGGTCCGTCTAAAATATTTTTTACCGTCGTTGATGACGTTCCGTCGATATGGGCCAGATTTTCAACCGCAGCAGGATCTAATCCCACACCGCCCAACACCTCATACAATTCGCGCGTCATTGTTATATCGATACCCGTTATCACCATGTCGGCCGCTTCTTTCGCAGGTAACGTGTATACGCTCGAAAACTCTACGCTCGCAGTGATTTTTGTATCCGTTTCGTCCATAAACGACGCTTTGACCGCGTTCGTTATTGTTTCTTTATCCGCTGAATATTTATCAGGCTGAAACCATTCCAAAGGCGCTTGGTTAAACCTATTTTCAAGCGTAACTTTAAACCCGAGGAATTTTTGTCGAAAATCCACCTGACACGTTGCCGACGCGTTTGTATTTGAACGGGATCTCACCGTGATCAAAACAGGCTCCGCAAATTCACCTTTACAGGTCACTTCCGCATCTTTGCTCCCGTCGCTCGTCGGGGTCACAGTCACATAATTCGTCACGCTTTTACCCTTCGCCCATGCGCTTTCGGGGTTCATAAATGCTACGCTCCAATCCACCTTCGTATCGATCGCATCGCTCGGCTTTACCGTCGCCCGCAAATTTACAGAACCCTGATATGAATCATTGACCCCGCCAGTAAACGATCTGGTAAACACCAACTGCGAAGGCAATTCATGTACTTTACTCGGGTCCAGTTCGTTCCCGTCCCCGTCCATAACGGGCGGAAGTTCCGCGACCGTCCCGCCTGCGCTCGGCTTTGTTACGAAATATCCGATCACTCCTGCGGCGAGCAGTAACATGACCGCCGCAAGGATCATTGATATTATTTGGGGGGCGGCTCTGCCGCCCCTGTTCGTTTTATTCATGGTTCCTCCTTATTCTCTTAGAAGATGATCGTGCCGTCCTCGATCTGAATGCCCGTGACCGCTTTGCCGATACTGCTTGCCGCGTATGCCAGATAATAGGTGTCCGTCACGTCCTCCGTGTACGTGCTCGTGGTCGTTACCGTCACAACGAACGGCTGCGCCACGCTCTTTTTATCCAGCACTTTGCCGAGTTCGTAAAGGTTGGGTACGGTCGCAAAGTCCGCGCCGAGAAGTTGCGAGAAAAAGTCCGTGTTTGCGGTGATCCCCGCAGTGGCGTCATACGTGCCGCTGACCGCGTTCGCGTTGATCTTTTTCGCGGCCGCCAAGAGCGCCGCGCTCGGCGCTATGCTCACCGTTGTGGTGTACGTATCTTCGATCGTGTAAACCTCGGTCGTGTTATACGTAAATGACGCTGCCTTTTGTCCGTCTTTCGACAGATATGCTTTGAAGATCGCCCAGTTCGAGGCGGTGCCCGTCGCTTTGTTCAGCGTTACAATCGTGTCGCCTTCCAATCCCGCGCCCGCCGCATACGTCACGTATGCGCTGCCGAGTTTCTGCGAGCAGTCCACCGTGCAGGTGTCCGTATATTCGGGGTTATCCTGCGACGTCACCATAATGATGATCTGCTCGCCGAACGCCTCTTTAAACGTGACCGTAGTCGTCAGTTCGTTCGTGTCCGTAATCGTCACATATTCCGAAAGCGTTTTGCCGCTCGCCCACTCGGACGCGGGATCCGCAAAAGCGATCGTCCAATCTACAAGTTGGTTCGTCGCGTCCAAAGGCTCGATGACCGCTTTGATCGTCACGCTCGTCGCGGGCGTCGCGCCGCGCAGCGCGGGGCGGAATACCATATTCGACGGCATATTGTACACCGTGTCGCCGTTCATCTCGTTCCCGTCGCCGTCGATGACGCTGCCTTTTTCCACGTCCTTTTTAAACCACGTGCTTGCGTCCCAATTCTTGAAACCTTCGGTTACGATCCCGAAAAAGATACTTGCCGCAAGCAGTATCGTCATGAATACCGCCCAAAAGCGGGCGAATCCACTGCTTTTACTGTAATTTGCCATTTTCTGTTTTCCTCCGTTTTCTATTTCCTGATTTTTAAATTTCCTGATTTTTCTTTTGCTCATAACCCGATATTTCCCAGTTAACTGGAAAATATCGGGTAAAAACTCGTTTTCCCTGCGGGCATGAGCGTACCCGCAGGGTTCTGTCTATGCCCCGTGGAGATTGTGCGGGGCGGGATGGGCTTTGTTATGGCGGGCGTTCACGCTCTTTCAGTATACGCACGTTTACCGCACCGCCCAATAAATTTTCATATACGCGCCGCACTCGCGCCGCGCGGGACGGCGATACACGTTTATAACGTTTCGTTTGGCCCTTATATTCGATTTCAACAGTCATCGTTCCCCTCCGTCTGTTCTAAAAAATATTTGCATATAGGCTCGCCGTTTTCCCATGGGATCAACTGTTTGTTTTGGCAGAGCATACACGCATACGCGCGCGGATTCGTCAATAAATACGCATTGATATCCTTGTAAAAACAGTAATAATTCAGTTCATTCTGCCTTTTTTCCAACTCATGCCGCGCGCGTTTCGTCCGTTTCCCGGTTTCCATAAGCGCGCGGTATTCTTCATATGCGCCCTCGATCGCTTTGGTTAAGGCTATAAATTCCTGATCCGCAGCAAAACTTTGACTGATCCGCTCCGACATTTTCAAGCATAGCGCCATGAGTTCGGCGCACTCGCGGCGGCTTTTCTCTTCCGGCGTTTCTTCCCGTGTTTCTTCTTCCTGCGCACCGTCCGGTTCTTCAACGGGCTTTTCGTTCTCCTTTTTCATCTTTCGATCTCTCCCAATACTCCATTATTTTCGGAAGGTGTTTTTCCACGCATACGCACGACTTGCCGTTCGGTAAATATCCCATATCACCGCAGGTTTTACACTGCACCTTTTTTTGCAGCGACGCCTGATCCATTCCGAATAATGCGAGTATCGCCGCGCGTTCGCGTTTCGCCGCGTCCAGTTTCGCTTTTAATATTCGGATCTCGATCGCATCGCCTCGGTTAAATTCCGCTTTCGCTATGTCGTGGAATAATACCGATATTTCTTGTTGGATCTTCTGATACCGCGCATCCGCTCCGAGTTTATCGTTCATTCGTTCGAGGCGCGCAGCCTCTTTTGCTCGCATCTGCGCATAATAGCCGCGGATCACCGACGCGGGCGGTTCGGGAATCTTGTATTTCGAATATGTACCGCTTTTTAATTTCTTGAACACGCCGAAATGTAAAAGAAAATGCAATCGGTTTTTTGTAAACTGAATCAGCGTGCCGTCCACGTCTACCGTGTAGATTTCTTTCCTGTCCCGTGCGCGGAACTCCGCTTTTTTGATCGTGTACACCGCTTTGTTTCCGTACAGCCCCACGAGCCATGATTCCCCGACTGCGTATTCGAATGTTTTATACACACGTTACACCCCCAGTTTTAACAGCAATTCGTTCTGAAATCTGATAAAGTCTTTCCTGCTCATATTTTTTATCAGTTCAACGTTTAGTGAAACGATATAGTTCATTAGCGTATTTTTACAGTCCATCGTTCCGAAAAAACCTTTTACAATAACTTGTTTTTCTGTTTCTGCGAGCAGGAGCACGCTTTGACCGCTTACACTCTTTACTCTTTGGTCGCCTTTGCCGTCGAAATTAGATATTATCATCCCGTTTACCATATTTCCCTCCTACACCGCTATTTTTACACGGATCTGCTTGCGCTCTTTTATAAACGAAAGCCATTGTTCGCAAAATCTCGCGATCTGCGGATCGCTGTCGTGGCCGCCGTTGTTGTCATAACCCCGGCACTGCACGATCCTCTCCGTATGCGGATTATATTCAAGCATATAAAACGGCTTTTTCGGTTGGCGGCGATCCACTGCCACAAAGATCATCGAATTACCCGCAGCGATCCGATCCGCATACCCCGCCGAACAGTTCGAAAATAACGTCGCATAGTATTTCAGTTCCGCTACCGTCCGTACCGGGCGTAGGGAGATATTTCGTTGACGGAAACAGTAACTTTGATATTCGGATGCCTTTTCTTCAAATTTGGCGCAAAGTTCTTTTGTGGTTTCATACTGAACGAGGCTCGATAGCCGAGCGTGCGCACGGTTCAAATTTTTCGGATACAGCACTTGTTCGTCCGCCATGTTCAGGTGCAGACGCTCTGCCTGCTCTATGTAATCGAAGTAATCGCCGAAAACGGCACGCTTTGAGATTTTCTGTCTGTTCAAATATTTTAAGGTTCGACGCAGACGCTCCGCATCGCATCTGTCCGCAAATTCATTAAAATGGTGATTGCGGCATATTTCGAGTTTGTCGCGCGTGATCCCGATTTCCGCTTTCACAAGCCGCCGAATAATGGGGATATCCTCTATTTTCAGCGAGGCTTTCTCTTCATTCGTCAGCGCGTCGAGTTTTGAGATCTCAATTTCAAAAAAGTCTTTGAGCGTGCGGCATCTTTTCTTGAAGATTTTCCTGAAATTCAATCCTCCGTCGGTAAACGAAAAAATATAGTCTTTCGCGATCCCGTCATACCCCGCCTTTATCACTTCTTTCAATGCGGGCGTGTCGAACAGAGCCAAAAGCAGTATCGCTTGCTGTACTTCGTTTGTAATGTACCCCTGCGATAATTCGAAATACTTTGTATAGCCTTCCAATAACATCCCTTTCGTTTCCTGCTCCAATAGGTTAAAATCTGCAATTCGTTGGAATAATTTTTTCTTGCGCCATTGCCTTTCCGTGATCGTTGTACATCCCGAGTACGGATTGTAATTCGATTTTAACCGCGAGTAGATTGCAACGGTGCGGTCGGCGTTATAAAAAATTCTAAGCCATTCGGTTTCGCTCATTTCCCCGTCGCGGCGAAGTTCGTACTTCTCGCCCGAAAAATCAAAGGCGACGCGGAACGCTCGCAATACGATCCCCTGCTTTGTGCGCTGGTAAAAGGCAATATCGCTCTTGCGGATCAGATCTTTATGTTCGTATACTGCATTTTTCAAGTAACATGATTGCGAACAGTTTCTTTCATACGGGCATACGTCCTGCATCCGCGATACGTTTCCCGCGTGACAGCCGCAGCCTTGGCTCATCAAAGCCTTTTTATCTTCTTCGAAAAATCTTCCGTGCTGCGGGCAATAGATCACGAGCCTGTTTTTCTTTGACATTTCGGGAAGAAAAACGTCGTTCTCATCGAAAACGTATTTTTGATCGAGGTAAAACGCAACGCCGAACGGCATCCCTTCGCGGATTCTGCTTTCATAATCCGCCGGTCGGTAACTTGCATCAAATTCGTAGCCTTCAAAGGTCATATGAAATCCTCCAAATTTACGAATTTTCGCTCGGTCATGCCGAGATGTTCGCTGATGAATTTTTTTGCATTTTCGGGATCGAACATATAGATATTGGAATGTGTATTTTGCTTCGCAAACTCGTACATTTCTTTCCATAATCCGTCGATCGTTTTATTCGGATCCACTTCGCATCCGGGATTTTCATTGATCAATGTTTCGACCGCTTGCAGCAGCATTGTCAGCACTTCTCTGTCTTTATGCGTTTCGATATCCTCGCGGCACATTTTTACAAATTCAGTTCCGATCATGACTGCCACCCCCGTACAACGGCGAGGAATGCCGCGCGGCTTTTCTCACGCAGTTCGTCTTTCATTTTTTCAAGTACGCCCAATAGATCGTTGCCGAGTTTTTGCCAATCTAAAAACTTGATCTTAAATTCCGTCATGGCCGCATCGTCGGCTATGAGTAGTTTTTTATTCAGCCGCTCGATCTCCGCTTGCTTTTCCGCGAGTTCCGCAATAGCCCTATCACGGGCCGCGACTGTTTCCGCGTTTTCAACTTCTTTGACGGGCGGATTTTTCAGTTTGGCGTTGAGTTCCTTTTTATCCTCTTCCAACTTTTTGATCTTTTCGCGCAACGCCTCCGCATCCGCGCGCGCGTGTGCGGCTTCCGCTGCCTTTGCTTCCGCCTCTTCGCGGGCGCGCTCTGCCTCCGCTTGCGCCTGCTCCGCCGCTGACTGCGCAGCGGTAAGTGCCTCCGTATTTTCTGGTTGATCGGGATTTTCTGCCGTTTTCAGCCGTTCCGCCTCGGCATTCCACTCCAATTCCGTGATCTTATTTTCTTTTTCCGCCACTTCCCCGCGCAACTCTTCGATCTTTGCCTTTAATTCTTTGACCGTCGTCGATTCGACGTCTGTCGTTTGCGTGAGTTCTTCCCGTTCCGTTTCCGTCAAATTCGCCAAAAGGCTGATCTTTGTGATGCCGATTTTTCCAGTCAACTGGAAAAAATCCTCACCGAGTGTATCCAGCGCTTTTATGTATGTGTACGCTTGGCTCTTTTTGATACCGAGCGCACTTTCCGTATACTCTTCGAACGTAGAATAACCGCCCGCTTTGAACAGTTTCTCATCGTTCATGCGCTTTAACCCCTTAGCCATCTGCAAAAGGTTTTCGCACGTTGCCCTGCCATATACCAATATTTCCGAATGTAATTCTAAATAGTTTTTTTCCTGCCACAGTTCCAACGGGGTGCTCTTTTCCGCTGGCGCCGCTACCGCTCCTGCGTTCCCGCTTGCTGCCTTTATAGGCTGCGCTTTGCTCAAATCTACCATCATGCTTATTAACCTCCATATTCATTTCCTATTAGTAACAGTTAGATTATAAAAAAAGGATTATGTTACCAACCGTTAATATAATATCATATATATTCCTGTTTGTCAACAGTAAATATAAAAAAAACTTTGAATTTGTTCCCGAATGGCAATATAATGAATTTGGAGGATCAACAAAATGATTGATAATACAAAATTCATAGAATTGTTAAATGCAGCAAAAGGCGAACGAACTCAAAACCAATTTGCCCTTCATTGTGGAATTGGTTCAAGCACAATTACTCGATTTATTAAAGGAGAGCGGAAACCCACTCCTGCCGTTTTAAAAAAAATAGCCTCCAAGGCATATAATGGTGTTACTTATGAAGAATTGATGCAAGCCGCTGGTTATTTAGATGAAGTTCAAATTTATGCACCTTGTAATCCTGATTTAAAAGAAAATCGGCAAGCCGCAGACTTACCGATTCCCAAAGAACGCTCTGAAATAATGGAATTGATTGAACACGATGATTATTTTAAACAGTTCGCAAACCTTTATAAATTGATGACCGAGGTGCAGAAAGGTATTTTCCTTTCTTATGTGATTACTACCTTGAAAAAAGCAGGCGTTAATACAGTTCCTTATATCGGATATTGATTTTGCTCTTTAAATACTTGTAATTTTTTGTTATAATTTTTCCCCCAAAACGCATCAGGAGGAAAGTCATGAACGAAATTACAAGAAGAGGTTTAACCACCATCGCCGAGGAAATGAATTGTATTTCAAAATCCTCACACAATATTGCCGGGACACTCGCGGCTCTGATCGGCGCGGAAGATGCTTTGCATTATGCAGATTCCGGCAACACAAATAATCAAGACATTTTTTGCTTTGGAAATGTACAGGGTATGATCATTGCAGATAAAAGCCTAATCGAGGAGGCGAAAGCAATGATTTTGCAAATGAAAATCGAAGGATCCGTGCGGGTTCGCTCAAACGGATTACTTGAATTTAGAAACCCGCTTTTTGGTTCTGTCTACGGACGCAGCGTTGAAGAGTTGCAAGAAAAACTTAATAAAAAAGTCCGGGAACAAAAAAGCCGTATTAAACAACCGGTTAAAAAAAACTTATGTCCGAAATTTTCCGAATTTTATACTAAAACATATCTTCCTTATAAAATCCAAACCAAACGCGCAAAAAATACTCTCGACGGATATCAAGCGAATTACAATTACATTGTATCGCATGATTTCGATAAAAGATTGAATACTTATACTACGAAAGATATCGAATCTTTTTTATTTTCGATTAAGGCTACACGCAAACGGCAAATCATGCAGGGTTTTTTGAATAACCTCTTTAACAGGGCGTTGGCACTTTCGTTAATAAAATCTAATCCTTGTAGTCCGATTGAAAGAATGGAGCATGAAACGGAAGAAGGAAAGGCGCTCTCCTTCGAGGATCAAATGATTTTCTTCTCCGGACTTTTATCTGCTGAAAATATCAGTTTCGATCGCAAGTGCTATTACTTATTTCAATATCTGACGGGTACCCGACGCGACGAAGGAAGAATGCTCACGGTCAATGACGTAAATTTCGAAAAAAAATTTTTGATGATCCGAGGAACGAAAACCGAAAAATCAAATCGGAAAATTCCCCTCTTCCCAATCGTCGAAAAACTGTTAAAATGCCTGCGTCCACAAGGAACGCCAGAAACTGAATAAAGTCATATCCCATAAAAAGCCACCTCCTGTTGGAAGTGCTAACCGCCTCTAAGACTTTTACCCTTGTTGCTTAACCATATTATACCATACTGTCCGACAATATTCAACATTTTTTGCAAGGATTTTATTTGTAAATCAGGCGAGAGCCGTACGTGTCCCGTATTGAATTTTTTTGAACTCGGAAGAATTTCACGAGTTCTTTTTTGTTCTCCATGTAATTTTTCCGTATGGCATAATCTACGATCTCTCCAAGCGTGATCTTTACGAACATATGCAGCGAGCAGCAATTTTGCCGGGAAAACTCCGCCCGCTTTTCATAAGGATATTGACGGACGGACAGCAAAATCTTGTCCGCCTTTTTTATATTCATCGAGTTCATCGCCATCGCGCCGAACGGCGAAAAAAATTCTGCATCAAACATTTCATAATTCGCCCATAACCGTTCCGACGTTGTTTTCGTCTTATACCTGATCCACTCTTTGCATACTTCTCCAAAGGATTTCGAAATAAACTTTTTTGTTTGTTGCCGCATGATTTAACCTCCAATTTTTATTATTTTTTTCCAGTTGACCGGAAATACCGATACCAAAAGCGATACGGCGACCGCACAAAAATCGCGACACTTTACCATTGATCGACGATGCTATCATCTACGGCGGATTGTTTCTTCCGACCAGCCCGAGGCTTTGTTTCTTTATCCGCCTTATCGTTCTACTGTAACCGCATTTCTGTTTCAGCCACCGCCGAGATTGATTGACAGGCTGCGACTGTATGGCTATTTCAGTCCTTCTGTCGCGCCCTTTTGGGCGCGGGGCTCCCTGCTCGCATGAGATACAGCATGACACTCGATTGTGCCTTCTGTGGGATCAGCCAGCGAAAACCGCGTTCCCCCCGATTTCCGATTACCCGACTGAATCCTGCGCCGCCTCAGCCACGGCAGCGCAACGCCCTCCAATTTTTTTGTTCTTCGGAAAAAATACAAACCGCTTTCTGTGCTTGGCTGCACGCGCCTTAATTCGTGCAGGTTCGTCAACGTCATTTTTCACCTTGCTCGAACGGCAGACAAGACCACGGACTTTTTGAGCGGAAGTCGCAAAGGCAAGGACGAGGAAACCGCATCTATGACGTTAAGGGAAAGCGCCGACGTTATCCCGTCGGCATCTCTACAAAAATATCTTGCAGCACGGTCAGTTTCCCGCCCGCCTTCGATATCAGCCCGGCTTCCGCCAGTTTGTCAATGTTGTATTTGATGGTATTCCTCGAATATCCGAGTTCTTCCGCGAGTTCTGCATAGTCCAAGCGTTTGCTTTCCGTTCCGAGGCGGTCGATCAGGATCACAAGGACGTTCAGTTCCGCGACGTGTAAATTTTGTATCGATTCCAGACGGATCGCTCTCATGCCTTTTTGCCTCCTCTTTTTTTACTCTTGAAATTTTGCCCGAAAATTCTCGGCCGCAACGCCAAAAACGCGCGGGTTCAAAAATTTGCGACAAGCGCAAATTTTTGAAATAGATGCGGTCGTATTTTTTATACGGTCGCATGGTCGCACACGTTGTTATGCTTTATTATTATCACTCCCCGCATCTTTCCGCAGGGCTCGGACGCTTCGCGGAATCCGCACGAGCAGGCGCGCATACGCGCACCTTCTTTTCCGCGCGGATCCCGCGCCCCGCCCGACCTTTTTCCTGCGGAAATTTGCTATACTCATGGGCAGAGACTGTGTGAAAAGGGGATGATCCCATGGACAAGATCGCGCTGGTGACAGGCTCCTCCCGGGGTATCGGCCGCGCTGTGGCGCGCCGTCTGGCCGCCGAGGGCTACGCCGTGTGCGTCAACTACCGGGAACGGCAGGACTGTGCCATGTCGCTGGTGGCGGAGATCAGCGCCGCCGGCGGCCGCGCCATGGCCGTGCAGGCGGATGTGGCGCACCGGGTACAGGTGAACGAGATGGTGCGGCGGGTGGAGGGCGAGCTCGGCCCCGTGTCGCTGCTGGTGAACAACGCGGGCGTGGCGGGACAGGCGCTGTTCCAGGACATCACCGACGCCCTGTGGCGCCGGTATTTCGCCGTGAACGTGGACGGGGCGTTCCACACCATACAGGCGGTGCTGCCCCATATGCTCCACGAGCACGCCGGGTGCATCGTCAACGTGTCCTCCATCTGGGGCCTGCGCGGCGCCAGCTGCGAGGTGACGTACTCCGCCACCAAGGGCGCGCTGATCGCGCTGACGCGGTCGCTGGCGTCGGAGCTGGCGCCCACGGGCATCCGGGTCAACTGCGTGGCGCCGGGCGTCATCAAAACCGATATGCTGGACGCTCTGCCGCCGGAGGTGCTGCCCCAGCTGGCGCAGGAGACGCCGCTGGGCCGCCTGGGTACGCCGGAGGACATCGCCGCCGCCGTCAGCTTCCTGGCGGACGAGAAGGCGTCGTTCATCACCGGGCAGGTGCTCGGCGTAAACGGCGGCATTGTGATTTAACGCGTC
>ERZ824575.1823-NODE-1823-length-18487-cov-2.301649_pt1 | contig 18487 bp, 10 predicted proteins | sample MGYA00519470_ERZ824575 | MGnify/ENA primary metagenome ERZ824575 (study PRJEB31778, sample SAMEA3449170) | human gut metagenome | biome: human gut; feature: human-associated habitat; material: faeces | place: United Kingdom | collected 2010/2012 ...
CAAGCTCCGATCTGGGAGCAAATCCGCGCCAGACCTTTGTCAGGGTGACGCTTCCGATGTCACTGCCGGGTGTCATCAACGGCATTACGCTTGTCTTTCTGCCGGCAGTCAGCTCGTTCTTTATTCCGAAGCTGCTTGGAGGCGGTCAGTATTTCCTCATCGGAAATATGATCGAGAACCAGTTCATTACGGTTGGAGAGTGGAACTTCGGAAGTGCCATTTCCATGATCATGGCGGTCATTATGATGGTACTTATGATGGTTGTCCGTAAGATCGAGATTCGTAACCAGGGCGGAAAGGGGGTATAATCGTTATGAATAAGGGAAAACGTCCAATTGGGAAGATCCTTATGATACTGTCGGTTGTATTCTTCTACCTTCCGATCCTGTACATGATTATATTCTCATTTAACGATGGAAAATCACTTACAAGCTTTACCGGATTTTCGCTGCGCTGGTATAAGCATATGCTGGAATCGGCAGATATGATGGATGCACTGTCGACGACATTCAGTATCGCGCTGCTTGCGACATTTATCTCAACAGTAGCGGGAACAATTGCAGCGATCGGAGTCAGCAAGTCGAAGAAACTGATACGTGACCTGATGGAGCAGGCGAATAACCTGCCGATCATGAACCCGGAGATCGTAACTGCGATCGGATTCATGTTATTATTCATCACATTCCATGTGGAAAAAGGATACGTTACCATGCTTCTGGCACATATTGCATTCTGTATACCGTATGTTATGTTATCGGTAATGCCGAAGATCAAGTCACTTGATCCGAACCTCGCAGATGCGGCGATGGACTTAGGTGCAACACCGTGGCAGGCACTGACAAAAGTTGTCGTGCCGCAGATCACGCCGGGAATCGTAGCCGGGGCGCTGATCGCATTTACCATGTCGGTGGATGATTTCATCATCTCTTACTTTGTAACCGGACGTGGTGTGAAGAACTTAAGTATCATGGTGTATACAATGAGTAAACGTGTCAACCCGAGTATCAATGCAATCTCGACACTGGTGGTTGTGATCATCACGATCGTACTTGTGATCATCAATGCTGCACCGGCACTTTTTGCAAAACGTGCGAAGAGAAACAGCATCGGCAGACGAAATGTACTGTTACCGGCAGTTGCGGTTGCGTGTGTACTGGCGATCGTAGCCGGAGTTGTGACATATAATAACAAGAAAGAGCCATTGCCATTCGAGGGGCAGACGCTTCGTATCTACAACTGGGGCGAGTATGTAGGTGAACATATTATCCAGGATTTCCAGAAAGAGACAGGGGCAACGGTACTTCTTGAAAATTTTGATTCGAATGAACAGATGTATATTAAGGTTGCAAATGGAGAAGCTTACGACATTCTTGTACCAAGTGATTATATGATCCAGAGACTCATTTCCGAAGGATATTTACAGAAATTGGATAAGTCGAAACTGAACTGTATGGATAAATTATATGATGCGGTCAAAGGACTTCCGTATGATCCGGAGAATGAATATTCTGTTCCGTATTTCTGGGGAACAGTCGGAATCGTGTACGATAAGACAAAAGTCGACATCAAAGACCTGGAAAAAGAAGGCTATAACATTTTCCTGGATCAGAAATATAAAGGGGACATCTACCTGTATGACTCAGAGAGAGATTCCTTTATGATGGCACTGAAGGCATTGGGATATTCGATGAATACGTCTGACGAAAGCCAGATCCAGGAAGCGTATAACTGGCTGGTTCAATGTGTACAGACCATGAAGCCGGAGATCGTTACCGATGAGATCATTGATAACATGGCACAGGGAAGGAAGGCACTTGGTCTGATCTATTCCGGAGATGCGACATATGTGATCAATGAGAATGAAAACATGGGATACTACATGCCGGAAGGCGGAACCAACCAGTGGTCCGACGCCATGGTCATTCCGAAGAATGCGAAGAATCCGGAACTTGCACATGCATTTATCAATTATGCAAGTGATTATGACGGAGCTTATGACAATTCAAGTTATGTAGGTTATACATCGGCGAATAAGAAGGTTATGAAAGATCTGTATGGCAAGGGCGGAGAGTTCGAAGGAATTGATGCATATATACCAAGAACAGATAATAAGAATGATGAAGTCTTTGAGTATAATGAGGAGACGAAGAAAGAGATCAGTAATCTTTGGAGTAAGGTGAAGATTGCGGCTAGTAATACGAATTAATAAAATGGGACGGGGGATTTTAAAAAATCCCCCGTCCCATTTTTAAAATAAATACGCTCGAATCACATCAAACGATGCCGGCCCAACATCCAGAACCGCCTTATGAAACCGCATCTGCGTAAAGTTATCACCCCATTTATTCACCGCATTTTTCTTAAGTTCCAGAAATTCCAGATACCCAATATAGTATTTCAGATAATTAGCCGGATCGGCAATGATCAGATCATAGATATCCTCAATGGTCGCGTCATCCGTTATCCCATAAGTGTGGAAAAATGCTGCCGCATCGGCAAGTTTCCAGCCGTCATAATGAATTCCCATATCGGCAAGTGCATATAGTCCCAGAATGACAGATGAGTTGCGTTGAAATAATGTAGCCTGCTCTTTCGTCAGTGTGGAAAAGTAGTAGCTCATCATCTCGCTGTAAGTGGCCCATCCCTCTGTGTAGCCGCCGTAGTTCAGTACACAGCGGATTGGATTGGGATGAAGGCTTGCGTAATAGACATTCTGGTATAAATGTCCGGGGTAGCCTTCATGGGCGAAGGTGGTGAAGAGAGAAAGGTTGTCGGTGATGTGCCCCTTGTTAATGTAGATTACATTTTCGGAAGTATTGTCGATGGCCGGGATCATGTAGAAAGCCGGACTTAAGTATTCTTCCATGGATTTCTGGACGTATTTGATCTGTGTATGAATCTGTGGATATGGTGGAAAATCTTTCGTAATCTTGCCTGATAATGTGGATAAGATCTTTTCCGGGTCAGATTCGGCGAGCAGTGTACCCTGGGGGCTGAAAATGTCAGAAGTTACGGAGGATGAGGCGGAAGAGGAATCACCAGTCAGCACCCGTTGCATAACTGTAAGATCCGAAAGTATCTGTGTATTTGCAAGATTTTGCAGCTCTGCAATACTGCGGGAGGAACCGGTCTCACTTCTTACCAGATATTCGTAATAAGTCCGGCCATTCGGAAGATAGCACAGCCCGTTATTGTTTTTGCCGGAGCTACGGAGTTCGGACAAGCCGGAAATAAGCTGTTCATAGGCCGGAAAAATATATTTTTTTATGTAAAAATGAAAAAGCCCCGGCAGTTAACCGGAAGCTTTTTCTGGAAATATTAGGAGAAGTAAATTCTTATAAACTTATTTATCGAATGTCTTCTTTCTCTTTAATTCAACACATGCAATTCCTGCTGTTAATGTCATTGCAGCAATATACCATACCATATGGTATGAATCACCTGTCTCAACACCATTATTGTCTGATACCACTGGATCTGTAGCTGGCTGCTCTGCCGGTGTCTCTGGTTTAGCAGGCTGCTCTGGTGCTGGATTCTCTGGTTCGCCTGGTGTTGGATTCTCTGGTTCACCTGGTGCTGGATTCTCTGGTTCACCTGGTGTCGGATTCTCCGGTTCACCTGGTGTTGGATTCTCCGGTTCACCTGGTGTTGGATTTTCTGGTTCGCCTGCAGATGTAATCTCCTTACCATCAACAACAAGCTTAACATCTGAAAATGTCACATCAGCACTTCTTGCAACATACATTCCAACATATACATATTCTGAATCTACAGAAGTTAATTTAAAATCAAAACCACCTGTAATAGTTTCTTCATTACCAAATGTACATGCATAACCATCTGTATTACTTTCGATTTTAAGGTTATATGTCTCACCAGCCTTAATTTCATTAGCACATGTTCCGCCCTGTGTAAGAGCGCCACTCTTTCTTGCAAAACAGTTCCATACAGAATCTTTCTTAGTAAGCTTAAGTGGACCAGCTGCAACATAGTCACCCATTGTACTGTTAATATACTGATCTACATACATATCATCTCTTGCCATAAGACCGAATGATACCTGATCATTAGATGTAAAACTGTTTACAGTCGCCTTTGCTGTAATTGTAAAATTACTGTTTGCTGGAACTCTGTAATAATACATAGCAATTCCATCAGCAGTACTTGCTATCTTTCCTGCTCCATTAACAGCAATATTAATATTACCATTGTCAAGACTCTCAAGCTTAAATTTAGATGCTATCTTATCATTGCCGCCAACATTTCCAAATACAGTTCCCTTAAAGATTCCTGCATTAGCCCATAATTCGCTGTCTTTTAAATCATTTGAATATTCTGACTCTTTATAATCAGGATTAGACTTTAAAACATCACTCTTAGTTGGTGCTTTAGCATCAATAATATGCTCTGCAAGTCCTGCTACATTAAGTTCCTTAATTGTCTTAGTAACAAGATATGCATTATATGTTCCGCCCCAGATATTAGTATGCGTATTGTCTACACTTTCTGGCTTTGATGATGTCCATGCATGTAAATTAACTGTCTCGGCTGCTCCTAATGAATCATATAATTTCTTAGTAAGAGAAGTCATATCAACCACTGGAACATTAAGATCTTTTCCAAGATTAATGATTGCCTGTGGATAACTTCCTCCTTCAAACTCTCCTGAAGCAGCTGTAACATGAAGCTGACTGTCAGACCAGTTGCCATCAGCAGTTCTTCTTACAATCGGTGTACATAAAACAACTGTTGTTCCTGCTGCCTGTGCTGGCTTTATATAATTCTCATATAAAGAATAAGCAAATGAACCTGCTGTTTTATAATCTCCATTAGGGTTAGTATATCTTCCGCTCTCCGCTTTTTCATCATTGTGGCCGAAACCAACAAGAAGAAAATCTCCCTTTTTCATTCCAGCTATAAGCTCACCATACTCCTTATCCGCTGTATAGCTTGTTGAACTTCTTCCTGATAAAGCAATATTCTTTACCTCAAAAGTTCCATCCAGATACTTATCAATCTGTGTTCCCCATCCATATCTAGGATAATAATAATTGTCTGTGAAAGCACTGACTGTCGAATCTCCCACAATCCAGACAACAGGCTTTGATGAATCTGATTCCTCAGCTCCTGCAAATGTGCCAAATCCAAAACTCATAACAAGCAAAAGAACTGCACTAAGCAGACAACTGATTCGTCTTCTATTTTTGTTTTTCATAACAAAGACCATTCCTTTCTTTTATTTGTTCAAATTGTAAACTATGAACCAGTGTCAAGGTCAAGTCTTTGTGTATATTTTACCATAAAATGTTTTTACAAAAAAATCCCCGCACTATGTGCGGGGAAATTCACAAAATATTAATACGCTATACCATTAGATACTTCTACATAATAAATATTAACTCCACCAGATTCTGATACAATATAATATTCACCTGCCTCATCTAATCTGAATGATACTGACTTAAGTGAAGAACCAGGTATCTTAGCTGTACTTGTTACATCATTACCGTTCTTATCAATAATCTTAATAAGTCTGCTTGTATCTGTATCTGAGCTTGTTGCATATATCTTTACCTTAGATTCACCTGCTGTCTTAAATGCAATTGCTCTTGCAGATTCGCTTCCTGCACCGCTAAGCTTGATTCTCTTTGTAAAGCTGATATTCTTGTAATCCTTATCACTCTTATCAACTGTTACAGTCTTTTTGCTTGTTGCAACAATCTTAAGACCATCAACTACAGTTGAACTCTTAATCTTTCCTGTTGAAACATCATTAGCATTAAGAATTAATTTTTCACCCTTTGTTGATACTGAAGAAGCTTCTGTTGCCTTTGTTGTTGCCTCTGTCGCCTTAGTTGGAGCCTGTGTCTCCTTTGTTGTGCCTTCAGTAGCTTTAGTTGTTTCCTGAGCCTTTGTTGTCTCTTCTGGCTTAGTTACCTCAGATGATGAATTCTTTGAAGATACACTAATCATCTGATTAGCAACATTGAATCTTGCTCCCATTGAAGCATAGCTTCCTGTTGTCTCATAAAGGCTGTTCATGTTAATTGTTCCATCAGCATTTCTAAGCTGTTTATCTATATTTTTGCTCATATCAATTGCATTAACAGTGTTCTTAAACATTCCAGCTGTCTTAGCAGGGTCAGTTACAACAGTTCCCTTCTTATCTCCACTTACTAAAGAAGTAAACAAAGAACCTGAAAGATTATAATACTTACCTGAATTGTAATATATTGAATCAGCCATTTTACCAGTAAACTTATCTGAATCAATTGCACCAGCTGATACAAGTCCCTTAAATATTGCTGCACTTGATGTTCTGTAACATAAGAAGTTACCCTTCTTAGCATACTTTCCATTGCCCCATGCTGTAACATTTACAATTGTAAGACCTGTTGGGTTATTATTATCTGTAAATCCTGTTGCACCATTGTCAAATGACAGACAATTCATTACATTATGTGGAGTTCCAACACCTGAACCACCAAGCTTAAATCCATTCATATCTCCATTAGCATAATGAACACCATTAGATAATGTTCCGTTGTTAAATGCAACGCAATTTCTTATTGTAATTACACCTATAGGACCTGTTGCACTCTTTGCAAATAAATCCCATCCATCATCTGAGTTGCTGTATGATATACATCCGTCAAATACATTGCCTTCACCACATGTAAGCTTTGCAGCAAATCCATCTGCATTCTCACCTGTACCACCCTGGTCAGGGAAATCACAGTTATCATGTGATGTACAGTTGATAATCAGGTTATTTGATGGCCATAAATCTTTAGTAGCAGCTGTTGTGTCATATCTTGAAATCTGGAGTCCTGAATCTCTGTTTGCTTCAAATACACATTTTTCAAAAATGTTGTTATTACCAGCAAGTAATACTCCGTTATCTCCAGCACCATAGAAATTAATTCCCTGGAAATACCAGTAATCTCCATCTACAACTACACCTCTGTTAGCTCCGTCAAGCTTCTGTGCTGAAAAATCAAACTTAACTTCCTTGCCACTTTCAGCCTTTACAATAATATAAGAGCCTGATTTTCCATTCATGGCATTATTAATTACAATTGTATCAGAGAACTTATATGTTCCCTCTTTTACAATAATTACATCGCCAGCCTTAGCTGAACTGATTGCATTAAGAATTTCATTTGAAGATGATACATATTTTGCATTCTTGAAATCTGCATCTTTCTTCTTACTGATATCTGTATACGCACCTGAATAAGAAAGGCTTGTCTTATCATATGATGTTGTTGCATCTGAACCCGTTGTTTCCTTTTCAGTTGCCTTTGTTGCGCTTTCTGTTGATTTAGTTGTTGCCTGTGTTGCTTTTGTTGTTGTCTGTGTTTCCTTTGTTGTTGCCTGTGTTGCTTTTGTTGTACTCTCTGTTGCCTTAGTTTCTTCTGTTGTTGGATCTGGTGATACAATCTTCGCATTAGTACCACCTACAGAAACAAGGTCTGTATTCTTGTAATTAGTAACTGTTGCCTTTAATTCCTTATCAATGGCATATACAGAATCATCTTTATCAGAGAATGTCCATGAAATCACTCCACCACCAAGGCTTCCTGCTCCCTTTGCAGATGTTACTACTGAAGGTACATCTTCTGCATTATTAAGACTTCCTGATTTAACTCCGAGATCCTTAGTTGTATCAAAGTTATCATAAGATGTTGCACCTGCTACAGTCTTATATGAAGATGGAACTTTCTCATCTGCTGACTTTGCAAGGTATGCATCAAATGATGCCGCATTTGCAGAATCACCTGTTTCTGAAACAGCATTTGCATAGATAATCTTCTGTGCACCTACGATAACATTTCCATATGCTTTAATGATACCACCGTTCTCACCTGAGAATGTACCCTCACCAAGTGCATCTGTTCCCTGATTAGATGAAAGCATTGGATTCTTACAGTTTCTAAAATAGTTATTCTGTATGAATAATGAAGAACCCATTGTTGAACCAGCACCATACTTTGCATTGCCATCATAGTAGTTGTTATACATATGCACTGACATTGTTCTTACTCTTGCATGTCTTGAATCAGAATGATCAAACCAGTTATGATGATATGTAATATAGTTAGGACCAGACTCACTCTTCATTCCACATAATGAGCACTTACCTGAGTCATAAAAATGTACATATGAAACTGTTATATACTGTGAATTACCTTTAATGTCAATTGAACCATCACCCTTTGCCTGGTCAGCATCCCCACCTGCTTTACCATAGTACAGATCAACATTGTGAATCCATACATTGCAGTTTGCTGTATCGAGAGAAATACCATCATCCATGAAATTAATAATTGAAAAATTTCTCATCTCAACATTTCCTGCATTTCTTAAGAGGAAACCGAATCCATTGATTGTTGCATCATCTCCGATACCCTCTATTGTCATATTAAGATTTGAATAAGCACTAGCTCCTTTAATCTGTACTCCCTCAGATGAACTTGAAAACTTATCCATTGCAGTATCTGTAACACATCCGATTACACGAACATCAAGTGCTCTTGTTTCTATCCCCTTGCTAGCACTCTTTGTATATGCATCAATTATTGTCTGAAGACCTGTATATTCCTTCTCTCCCTTTGCCTCTTTTACTGATGCCTTAATTGTCTTTGCATTATCGTTAGTAACATAAAGAACAATTGCATCTTTCTTAAGTGTTCCATTCTCATTGTAAGCACCTGAACCTGTTTTATATTTTGATTCAGATGAAAATGCAAATCCGGATCTGTCATAAGAACTTACATTGAGTGTCTTAGTAACCTGTGCTTTGTCAGTAACTTCCTTTCCGTTCTTTACAGGAACTACCTTAATAACATAGTCACCTGCCGCAAGTCCTACTGCATCAACCCTGTAGTAGTTCTTATACTTTCTGATAAGTTCATTGTCGATTCTTGCATAAGCAGAATCTGCCTGGCTGGCTTTCTTGATATATGCTGTATATCCTTCTGCCTGATTATCAATGGTCCACTGTGCATATGCTGACTCTAACCATCCTGCCGCACCATCAATAAATTTAACCGTTCCAACATCCGCCTTCGCTGTAAGAAGTGATGTAGGAATCACGATACTCACAATCATAACCAATGCAAGTACCCATGCCCATTTTCTACGAGCTGCTTTGCTAATAATAGCTTTCATGTTTTGATTTTCCTCCTCAATACATTTTTTTGTGCATTTTGCTTTAACCAGCAAGGGTTTATGTCGTTATATTAGCAACTTTTACTCAAAAAGTACATGTATGTTAAGTAGGAAATAGGTACCATATTCATAATTTTTATGTATTTCATGTGAAAATATGTCAAAAATATGTAAAACACCGTAGCACATTTGCTATTAAGCTAATATGCCACGGTGTAGATTAAGCATCCGGATATTCCAATATATATCTCTCATAACCATTAATTATCTTAGTATTCTCATTATACTCATATTCCTGCTTAAACTTCATCTGGTAGGTCTTGTGGATATGACCATGGATGAAATACTTAGGCTTATATTTTTCCAACAGATAATTAAAGCCCTCAAAACCCTTATGCGGTTCGTCAGGTCCGTCACCTATTCCCGCAGCCGGAGAATGTGTAAGCAGTATATCAAAACCTTTATTTTTCTTTATCGAAAACCACATTTTATTAATCCTGTGGTTCATCTCTTTCTGTGTATACTGGTTCTTTCCCTTCTTATAGCGTATAGAACCACCAAGTCCCATAATACGGACACCTTTATACACATATATCTTATCCTCAATATTGATACATCCATCCGGTGGCTGTATATCATAACAGTCATCATGATTGCCATGCACATAAAGAATAGGTACTTTCGAAAATGATGCAAGAAACGACAGATACTGGGGCTTTAAATCCCCTGCTGAAAGTATAAGATCTATACCTTCCAATTTTTCCTTTTCGAAATAATCCCATAAGTACTTTGATTCAACATCCGCTAACACAAGTATTTTCATTAATAATTCCCCAGCCACCACTGCAGGCAGCATGCTTTCTATTCTTCTTCTTTGACAACACCCTGAAGTGCCATTTTTAATTTAGCATTATCTGTAAGTTCATTATACCGAGGCAGTCTGCCAACCACATTATCAAGCAGCCAGTCCATAGTAATTATATGTTCAGGATCAATAAGCTTCCCTTCTTCAACCTTTATATTACCATGCTGATCTTTTAATTCACCCTCAAACACTCTGAACCTTGCTTCCTTAAGTTCTTTCTCAAAGAGCTTTACAAGTCTCTTAGTTGCTGATGGCAGACTCTCTGAATATATAAGATCAACAACTCCTGCCGACATTCCCCACCAGTAATTAAGTGCAACACCGTCTGAGCCTGCACTGTCCCATGCACCATTTTGCACAGTCTCGACAAGCTTTTTATAAAGCGCACCCCAGTTCCATATCACAGCTGTCAGATTTTCCGGCTCATCCTTTTCTATATTGACCAGTCCAAAATAGCGTGACGGTGAATTAGGTACAATCATCTCAAGACATGATACAAGATTTACTTCATTTGCCTTAAAGTCTTCAAGAATTTCCTGTTTGCTGCGCACTGTCGTCCACTCCAGCTGAATCGTTGCATTTGGATTAACCATCTTCACGCCAATCGCAAATGCATTGATATTAGCAATCATTCCACAGATCGGATAATCAGCCATATAGCCAATCTTTCCATTTTTACACAATGCTCCTGCTACAAGTCCTGATAAAAATTTTGCCTCAAACAAGCGCGCATAGTAGGTACGAATACACTGATGATTCGTGTCAACAGAACAATTTAAAATCTTGACAGATGGATTTTTTATTGCTGTCTTTATGCTGCCTTCAAGAAACTGCGGCGTTGTTGTAAATATAATGTTGCATTTTTTTTCAATTGCATCATCAAGTGTATTTTCAAGTTCTGCTCCCTGTGAAACATCATTGTAAGAGATTGTTTCAACCTTTCCCTTAAATTGTTCCTCAAGATACATTCTTCCAAGTTCATGACCATATATCCATGCAGAATCCTGTGGATTTTTATCATGTACAAATGCAATCTTTAAATACTTTGTTCCTGGAGACAACAGATAATCAAACAGATTTTTCTTTGGTGCCTCCTGTGGCTCTGTCTTAATCTCAGAAGGATTTCCCTTTGCCTGAAGCAAAATCTCATCCCACATCTTTACAAGCTCTGATTTGATCTGAGATGGGAGCTTTTCCTCCTGATGAGGATCACATGGATATAGCTCCAAATACATCAAAAAGGCATCTGCTGTCGGAATCGGCGGTTGTTCTCCTCCCTTTTCCTTATACACCTTTTCAAAGCGCACATACAAAGAACGAACCTCCATACGGTCATCATCTGTCCATTTATAATCTACTTCAAATCCAAGCTTTTCCAATAAAGTCCTATAGCTTCCAAGCTTACTTAACACAATGTAATTAACCTTAGAGCACTTATAAAATGCCAGAAACTCAAAGTACAGGCGGTTCTCTGGCTCATCTGTCCTCTTTGGAATAATACGAGTTACATTACCCTGCACACTAGGTGCACCGCAAAACTTTAATACACTGACACGCTTATTACCCTCTAATACATAGTAGCGGTTCATAAACTCATAACACTTAATCGGATCATGTATTCCCTCTTCCAAATGGGCATTATAAAGAGTCTGCCACTTGGCTGCAAACTCCGATTCATCATCGAGCAGCGGCATAAAGTTCGGTGCAAATGCAGTACGTCTTCCTGCCGTAAAAGTTCCCACAATCATTTCCGATGGAATGGAACAAATTCCCAGATCTTCCTCTGCCACCACATCCGTATGAGACAAAAGCTCCTCAAGCACCTGCAAATACGGATATTTTCCTTCCGACAGATATCTTGCATAGCTTCTCTCACCCTTTTTCAGCGCCTTCTGATAATCCTCTCTTGCCATATTCAGCCACACACCTTTCTGTTCTCTAAGTCTCTTGTTCTTTGCAACTTTATTTTACATCATTTTATCTGCTGTTACAAGTATTCTTAAGAAAACCTTTCAATCCTTATGAATCCGTGTTTTTTCTTGCTTTTTTTTTAGAAACAAAGTACAATAAAATTAACTTATGCATCAGGAGGACTTATTATGAAAAAATCTCGCTTCATTCCTGCTTTTTTACTTTCTGCAGCGCTTTTATCTGGACTTGCAGGATGCAAAAAAGAAACTGAATATTATAATCCAAACGCACAGACCTCATCTGTGACAGAAACACAAACTGAACTGCAAACAGAACCTTCCACACAAGCTTCTACTGAAGAATCTACTGAGGCATCCACTGAGGCTTCTACTGAAGAAAGCACCGAAGCTTCCACTGAAGAATCCACTGCTGCCCATGTTGTTTCCAAAGAACTTGCTGTAGGTGACATTTGGTATGTAAATACCGATTCCCTTAATATCCGCGATTACCCTTCTACTGAAGGCAATAAAATTGGGGAGCTTTATCGCGGTGAGGAAGTTCGAATCCTTGCTCTTGCAGAAAATGGATGGGTGCAGATTCACAGTGCAACAATGGACGGCTATGTAAAAGCAGATTTTCTTGTATCTTCTCCAGATCAGGTAGATGGTGCAGCGGCAGATGCCGCTGCATCTGCTGCGCCAGCCTCAAACGAAACATCAAATGCAAACACATCTTCTTCAAACGGACATATTGTGTGCATTGATGCAGGTCATCAGCAGGCAGGCATCAGCGAACAGGAACCAAACGGTCCAGGCTCTTCTGTAATGAAGGCTAAGCTTACTACTGGAACGAGCGGCGTAGCTACTGGTCTTGCCGAGTATCAATTAAACTTAGATGTCTCTCAAATGCTTCAACAGGAGCTTTTAAACCGTGGCTATCAGGTTGTGATGATTCGTACAACAAATGACTGCGCTATGAGCAATGCTGAGCGTGCTGTATACGCAAATGAAAGCGGTGCTGAAATCTTTGTCCGCATCCATGCAAACAGCTCCAATGATCCTTCTGTAAATGGCGCTATGTTCTATGCTCCATCATCAGCAAATTCTTATCTGTCTGCTGATGTAATATCTGCAAGCAACACACTTGCTTCTACGATGCTTTCTTTTTATTGCTCCACAACAGGTCTTGCAAACAAAGGAGTTCTTCAGGATGATAATATGACAGGTATCAACTGGTGTACTATTCCTGTCACAATCGTAGAAATGGGATTTATGTCTAACCCTGAGGAAGACCAAAAGATGGCAAATCCTGAGTTTCAGGCTGTAATTGCACAGGGTCTTGCAAACGGTATTGACGCTTACTTTGGGAGATAATTGATTATGGCTGTTCAGATCTATTACCAACTGATCCGTGACATCGTAATTGACGAACAGCTGCTTTCCATGCTGCAGCCGCAGCGCAGAAAGCAGCTGTTTTCTTTTCGTTTGGAATCTGATCAAAAACGCTGCGCAGCAGCCGGGCTTCTTCTTTGGAAACATATTTATCATAAGCACCCAGAGCACTTCACCGTCTCTTACAATGCATCCGGAAAGCCCAGTGTAGCAAATGCGCCTTTTTTTAATCTCTCACACAGCAATGATTTTGTCATGCTTGCCGTGAGTGACACCCCTGTTGGATGTGACATTGAAAAGCTTCATAAAACTGTCCTTTCACACCATGTTTTTCATCCAAATGAGCTTGATGCACTTTCTAATCTTCCTTCAGGAGATATACAAAACCATGAGTTTCTTCGCCTGTGGACAGCAAAAGAAGCCTTCTTAAAAGCCATAGGCACAGGTATTGATGCAAAAGCTTCCTCATACGATTTTAGTAAAAGCAATACCATCTCTCTTGATGATGGTTCATTTTGGAAACTCGAACATCATACAGTTTGCGATTTTCCTGACTATCTTTCATGTGTTTGCTATAAATGCTTGCAATAAAAAGAAATATCATTTACACTTTAAGCATTACAAGTCAGGCGTTCACATTACACCTGCCCTATGTTTTATTATTCAGAAACGAGGATTGTTTTTATGACTGCTTATGCTCATCTGTTACTGTATTTCTTTTTCTACAGCTTTGTCGGCTGGATTTGGGAATCCAGCTATGTATCTATTCTCACAAAACGGCTGACGAACCGAGGTTTTTTAACTGGTCCAATGCTTCCGATCTATGGAAGCGGCGCTGTAGTCATGCTCTGTGCCACCTACCCGGTGCAATCGTCCGACATTGGTATTTTTCTGCTTGGACTTATTGCTGCCACAATACTTGAATACGTTACCGGTGTCGTTATGGAAACACTTTTTCAGGTGCGTTACTGGGATTACAGTGACAAAAAGTTTAATATACAGGGACATATCTGCCTAAGCTCCTCGCTTGCATGGGGTGTTTTTACACTTCTTTTGATACGCGTCGTTCATCCACGCATATCAGCTTTGGTGGAAAAGATTCCTCAAAACGTATGCTTTGGTGCTCTTGTTGTAATCACGATAGTATTTGCCATCGACTTTGCTTCCTCCTTCCATGCTGCTATGGATCTGCGTCAGATTCTTGAATCTATTACTAATCTAAAATCAGATGCAGAAAAGCTTCGTGAACGCTTTGTTGTACTTACTGATTCCGTAAGCGAGACGCTTCGCGATAAGATTGGCACTATAAAAAAGCCGGAGAGTTCTCGTATTGAGGAATTTCAGACTTCTGTTTCTGAATATCTCGAAAAGCTTTACTCTCTTGTTCCAAAGGAAAAAACAGCCGATGTTATTCGACTCAAAGAACGCTTTGCCTATTTAGGTGAACTGAAAAATGCTATCTCAAAGCGTATGGATTTTCGTAAGATTATCCTTTTAAAAGGAAACCCAATGCTTACTTCAAAAAAATATGCCGATGCCCTTAATTCCTTAAAAGAGCAGATTGGACTTAATAAAAATAAATAAGAAAAAGACATGCTGCCCATCATTATTACGATAGGCAGCATGTCTTATTTTTCATCTACAACTTAGCAACACCATTTACTACATTATAGGTTTTTCCATTACAAATAACCTTTCCGCTATAATTCCACTTTAACACACCATTTATTATATAATATGTCGTTCCATAGTAGTCACAAACACCTGTATAATTCCAATCAAGCGCACCCTTCTTCACATAATACCAGGTTCCTCCATACAGACAAAGTCCTGTATAATTCCAGTCAAGCGCACCCTTCTTTACATAATACCAGGTTCCACTATACAAACAAAGTCCTGTATAATTCCAGTCAAGAACACCCTGCTTAATATAATACCAAGTTCCATAGTAAAGTACCAGACCAGTATAAGACTTATCAACTTTTCCTTTCACCACATAATACCATTTATTTTTAATATTTAAAAGATTCGTAAAGGAAGTATTCTGAACACCATTTTTGATATAAATAAGATCATTTCCGCATTGAACCAAATCAGTATAATTTGAATCAATTTGATTGTTCTTATAATAAGACCAACTTCCGTCTGTATTTTGTACCAAACCCTCCTGAACAACTGAAATATTTGATTTATATACTGTAGTGCTTAAAATCGGATAGCTAAATACACAATTTGCACTAGTCGTCCATTTTCCACTTGGAATATGAGTAGTTACAAATTTCTTTGTTCCAAATGCTGCTGATGAGTATGTTTCTGAACCTACTAAGAAAAAGTCGTACATAGTGGTAGACTGATCATCCCACGTAGCATCCACTGCATACCATACGCCATTTTCCATTTGAACATAATTCCACATATGATATTCTCCACTGTCTGTTACACCAGTAACAAGCACACATGGAATACCATATTTATTGCACTGGAGCTTCATCATCTTGGCATATCCAGCACAAACAGTTTCAATCTTTCCATCACCATCTGCGTCATAATATAGACTATATGGCGTCTGATAATACGGATTTCCGATATTTTGCATATTATTTTCATAGCTGACCATACTGCAAATCTTGTCATGAACTGCCTTTACTTTATCATATGTAGTTGCATTTGCTGGAAGCATAGCATCAATCTGTGATTTTGTTCCATCAAACAATGGATTTACTTTACTTCCTGTAAGTACCCCAGTATCCTTAGTAGGTGTTATGGTAAATGTACTTCCTGCAAGCTCAAGATCTGTTATAATACTTATTTCACCTGACTCGAACAGCGGTGTATATACGCTATAACCAATAGTATATTTTGCACCTGAAAGCCATACTAACTCTGGATGATCATATGTCAATGCTAAATATGCTGGAGTTACATAACTGCTAAGCCATGCAAAAATTGCTTGCTTTGTTTCTTCTGAATATACAGCCTTACCATTGGCTCCCTTTGTTACCTTCTGATTTTCAAAAATTTTTGTCAGGTTCAACTTCATCTTTGCTGTACTGGCACTACTTTTATTTGCTTCGTAAATCGCATTATAGATACGCTTAGATGTTGCATCAAGCTGATCATAATAGTTTCCAGTTGCTGTACTGATTCCTGCCATTCCTAAATAAATTGGATTTCTGTCTACTATCATATCAAATGAAAATGTCTTTAAAAACTCATCTCCAATTTCATAAATATCAGAATCCATATCTTCATCAGTTGAATCTACAAATGCATCCGTTGAGCACTCAGTTGTCTCATCCTCACTATTAGATTCCTGTACCAGTTCTGGTAAATTCTCATTTACTGTTTCCTGAGTCTGTTCTTCTATACTTTCACTTGCCGTTTCCTGAGTCTGTTCTTGTGTACTTTCGCTTTCTGCTTCCTGAGTCTGTTCTTGTGTACTTTCGCTTTCTGCTTCCTGAGTTTGTTCTTCTATACTTTCAGTTATCGTTTCTGACGTCAGTTCTAATATCTCGGGATCAGTACCATTAACTAGTTCCTCTGATAACTCAGAAGATGATTCTGACAACATTTCCTGACTTAGTACTTCCTGCGATGTCTGTTCTTCTTGTGCATAAGTTGCCGATCCTGCCAACATAACAAAAGCAATAAACAACGATGCGGCTCGTTTCAATAATGCCTTATTTTTTCTCATCCAGTACTCCCTCTTTCTATTGTATCTCTAGACAATTACTTCTTAATACTAAAAAATCACAGAGTTTCCCCTGCAATTTTTAACTGCAGCTGGCTGACATTTTACAGTCCCTATAGCTTTGCGTCACTGCCTTTCGACAGCTTTGCCAAACTTTTTTTGTGAAAAATCATCAAATGACTCTCCATTGTAACCTATCTCCATTTTTATTAGTATCACGCATCGCCTTTTCTGTCAATAACTTTCTTCCAGATTCTTAACAATATGACTCTTTTCAGTGCTTGACAGGCAATTTAAGCTTGTCTTATAATAAATTATAATACAAGCGCACACTTCACTATGGGGCAAAAAGTTTCACCCTATTTTTCATTATATCATTTTTCCCCTGTGAAAAAAAGTCTTATTTGCGCGGAAATGAGGTTTTTATGAAACATTACGATATTATTATTATCGGCGCCGGTCCTGGCGGTATTTTCTCCGCATACGAACTGGCAACCAAACGCCCTGATTTAAAAATCGCTGTATTTGAGGCCGGAAATCGTCTTGAGAAAAGAAAGTGCCCAATTGACGGCAAGCGCGTAACAAAATGTATACACTGCAAAACCTGTGCTATCATGAATGGCTTTGGCGGTGCCGGAGCTTTCTCTGATGGAAAATATAATATTACGAATGAATTTGGCGGCACACTTTACGAGTACATCGGAAAAAACAAAGCAACGGAACTTATGGAATATGTTGATGAAATCAATATGGCCTACGGTGGCGAGGGCACACGCCTATACTCTTCTGCAAATTCCAGCTTTAAACGTGTCTGTCTGCAGAACAACCTTCACCTTCTTGAGGCATCTGTCCGTCATCTCGGAACAGACAAAAACTATGAAGTTCTCAGTAACCTTTATAATTTGTTAAAAGACAAGGTTAGTTTCTATTTCATGACACCAGTTCAGAATGTTGCAATCATGGATAATGGTGACTATGAGATTATTACAGAGAATGAGACATATACATGTGAGAAATGTATTATCTCCGTTGGTCGAAGTGGAAGCAAATGGATGGAGCAAATCTGCCATAACCTTGAAATTCCAACAAATTCAAGCCGTGTTGACATTGGTGTTCGAGTAGAGCTTCCTGCTGAGGTATTTGCCCCGATCACAGATGAGCTCTATGAAAGTAAGATTGTATACCAGACTGAAAAATATCAGGATCGTGTGCGTACCTTCTGCATGAATCCAAAGGGCGCTGTAGTTACAGAAAACACAAATGGTATTATCACAGTAAACGGGCACAGCTATGAAAATCCTGCCCTTCACACAAAGAATACAAACTTTGCTCTGCTTGTTTCCAAACACTTTACTGAACCGTTTAAGGACAGCAATGAATACGGTGAGAGTATAGCTCGTCTGTCTAACATGCTTGGAGGCGGCGTTATGGTTCAGCGCTTTGGTGATTTGATCC
>ERZ824575.1826-NODE-1826-length-18460-cov-13.299701_pt1 | contig 18460 bp, 17 predicted proteins | sample MGYA00519470_ERZ824575 | MGnify/ENA primary metagenome ERZ824575 (study PRJEB31778, sample SAMEA3449170) | human gut metagenome | biome: human gut; feature: human-associated habitat; material: faeces | place: United Kingdom | collected 2010/2012 ...
AGCAAGTCAAAGAATACGACACAATGAAGCGAAACATAGACCTTATTTTGAATACCCGACAGGGACAAGCGAAAAAGAAAGAAACCATTCTGTAAACGCAAGAAAAGATGGGGCGCGGCAGCTGTATTGGTGCCGCGTCCCGTCAGTTTATTTGGGTATGCTGTGATTTGTTTTGGGCACGTTTATCTGCGCTGTGTGCCTTTGCTTGTTTGCGACGCGAAAGGCGCGTAAAACGCGCCCCCCGCGCTTGTGGGCATTTATTCCTCGTCGTCAGCCGTGTACACGTCAAGTTCCGCAAATTCCTCGTCGGTCATAGCGCGGAGCTTTTCAAGAGTGCGGTCGGCAAGCCCGCGCATATCTTCGTCCATATACGGGAGCGCGTCACTCATTTCCTCGATAAAACTTTTCCGATCTTCGCAAACGTATATGCCGATAAGGTTCAATTTCTCAACCGTAAACCGTGTGTTCATGCTCATACCTCCAAATCGTTATTTTTCTTTTTGGTTGCCGCCTTTTTCGGGGCGGCTTTTTCTTTGCCTGCGTCCTTTTTCAGTTGTGCGCGGATAGATTGCTTTTCTTCTTTCCGTTTGCCCTTATCGCTCTTTTGCTCTGCCTTTATCGCATTTGCAAGGTCAATCAGAGATACGGCTTCTCCCGCATTTACCTTTGCTTCCAAAGCGTCAACGGTCGGCGGCGGTGTGTTGTTGATAATTCCGTCAAAGTGATTGTCGTTCTGCTCCACAGCGTCCTCAACGTGCTTTAAGGGATTCTCTTTTTCAGGCTGCGGTTCTGCGGCAACGGCGAAAGCCCGCGTACCGTTTCCCATAATCAGGTGCTTGCCGTCCTCGGATGTGTGATGTACGCCATAGCCTGCCGCTTCCATTTGTTCGCGGGTCATATCGGTAATGCCGAAACTGCCGCGTGGTGTAGTGATTCTTTCACCCGTTGTGTGTTTGTCGGGTATCATAGCTTCTTGCGCTATCTCTGCCTTGACTTGTTCCTTGTAGGCTTGCAGTTCGGGGTCAAAGTCGGAACGCTTCGGAGCTTCGGGAAGTTCATAGCTTCCGCTATTGAGCATAGCGCGGCACTCCGCAACATACTCGGTAATTGCCGTATAATATGCCGTGTCAATGGGTGTCAGATTTGCGGCGTTATGTAGCGCACTTTTCGCCGCTTGTTCCATTTCCGAGAGGTTACAATGAAGCCGCAAATACGGTACCACCTCATTCACCAAAAACTCGCGTGTGGCGTGATCGGCTTCCATAGCTTCGCGTCCCTCGCTTTGTAATAGCTGATTCTGCCATTCCTCATTATTGAGATAATAGGCGTTGAATTTCTCTATGTGATCTATCAAAGAGCCTTCGCCGTCGCCCAAGTCCTGCCGCCCCTCATACTGTTCGGGCTTGCCGTCAAGGGTGAAGTCAAGACGTAATTTTGTTTTATCGTACCCCGGAGTGTCTTTGTTCTGCGCGTCAAGAGCTTCAAACAAAGTGTTAGCGCGGGATAGGGGCATTGTTTCGCCGTCGCGGAGCTTGCCGTTTTCACTCCAAATGATCGTAACCGTCGGCTCTCCTTTCGGGTCAAGTTCGGGGGCTTCGGCTTCGCGCTCCTTTTGAAATTCCGCAAGGTGTGCGTCAATGCTGTCTATGATCTCGGCAGCAGTTACACGTATCGTTTCAAGGGAGCTTTTCAGTTCCGCCATTTCGCGTCCGCTGCTCCAACCCGCAACGTAGCCGAAAGAATAGTCCGACGTGTCAAGCCCGTAATGCTGACAGACGGTATAGGCAACGCTTTCCGCTTCTACCTCGCGGGTGCGTTTGTCAGGTCTGCTCTCTCGTTTCTCGGCGGAAGCATTCAGGTCAATATCGTGTAGCTTTGCGTGTGCGATTTCGTGTATCGCCGTTTTCAGCGTTTGCAGCTCGCTCATACCCTCGTCAAGCGCAATTCGCTTGTCCTCAAGGTGATAATAGCCGTGTGCGCCGCCCGCAATCTGTTCAAAAGCAATCGGAACGGGAGAGGTCTTTTCAAGTGCGGCAAAAAAGTCCTTGTAATTTTCTACGTTGCCGAACAATTCATTTGCTCCAAGCGTCGGCAGCTCTTTTCCCTCGGTCTGCGAAACGTCGTAGACACATACCACCTTAAAGGCGGGTACGGTGATCTCCTTTACCTCCGTAATCGGCTTGCCGTCCTCACCTATAATCGGCTTCTTTGTTTCGGGATCGAGCTTTTCCGCTTCGGTCTTGATCTTATACGGCGCGGGGGCGAAAATACGTATGCCTTGCTCGCCTTTCTTTACGCTTCGTTCGATTCCTTTTCCTTTCCATGCGTTAAAGCCCATAACAAGTGAAGCGTCGGGCTTCTGCAAGGCAATCAGCACCGTATTGTTAAAACTGTAATTGTGGAATTTCGACATGACGTTCAGATACTCTTTGAAACGGTCGCTGTTAAAGAGGTCGGCAATGCCCTGTTCCAAGCGGTCGGTAATTTCTTTGAGCTTTCCGCCCTGATCGGTTGCAGACGGAATGATCGGTTTTACGGGAATAGCCTCGGGCGGCTCTGCGGAAAGTACCGTTGCTTGCCTTGTGGCAATCGTATCGTATTCCACCTTTTCGGAGTCAAGCCGTGCCGGCTGCGGATAGCTCATAATGCGGTATTCTTCGGGAACGTCCCGCCCTTCAAAATGACGCTCCCATTCGTCGCCGCTTTCTGTGATATATACGTACTGCGTAAATGTGCCTCCCTCGCGCTCGGCAGCGTTTTGTCCGAATGCTGCAAGGTCAATACCGCCTTTCCATTCTTCGGGCATTTGCACCGCGCCCGATTGGTTCAGATAATAGTCGCCAAGCTCCCGCGCGGTATGTACTTCGGGAATATGAATGAAAAAATCTGTGTTATAGGTAAAGTCGATGATCTGACCGATGTTTTCAAAGCCTGTTTTGCTCTGCAAGGCGGCATTGAGTTTTTCGATTTCAGCATGGTCAAGCCCGGCAAGCCGCGCCGCGAGAAAATTCAGCTCGTCAACGCTTGCGGCACAGACCATATCATGCGGCAGAGCTATGTGGTTCTGTTCATTGTCGGAATACCCGTGAATGACAAAATCCTGCGGGTTATCTGCCGTAATGCCGACGCTTTCCATAGCTGCGTGCAGTTGTTCTTTTGTTGCGGGCATATCAAGCCATGCGCCGCCCGTTGTGCCTGTTTTACTGTCAATCAGAATTGCAAAAGTTTTGTCCATTAAAAGCTCCTTTCATCATTGTTTATATAAGGGTTTGGGAATACTCCAACAAGCGAAAATCCCCGTTCTGCACTTATAGCACAACGGGGATTTGACGGAAATGGGTACCCATTTCCTATGCTTGCTGCGTTTCTTTCGTTACCGCGTTTTCTCTATGCGATAGTTGACATATTTGCCGCCTGTGTCAGAGAGCAGCACGGTTCCGTCGTAGGTTTTGCCCGTCTTTGGAGAATACAGCTTTTTGATCTTTGCTTTGCCGTCCTCCAACAGTTCGGCGGCAATTTTCGGCGTGAATTTTACCTTGCGTTCTTCAAAGAAGCGGTCATTTTTCCACATCACAAAGCTACATTCACGATTAGAGCAATAATAGTTCTTCCTGCCCTCAAAAACGGTTTCACCGCAACGGGGACATTTGCCGATAATGGGCTTCTCCTCTTTGAAAAGGCTTTTGTCCCTGTCAGAAAGGAACGGGTAGGCTTTCACGAGTCCACGTGTCATGTCCTCGATTCCGCGCATAAAGTCGTCAGCGTCGGTGTTGCCCTTTGCAATCTGCTTCAGACTGTTTTCCCATTCCGCTGTTAGCTTGGGGCTTGTCAGCACATCGGGGAGAATGCATACAAGGTTGTTGCCGTCCTTGGTCGGAATCAGTTGCTTTCCTTTGCGCTCAACAAATCCCGCACGAATCAGTTTTTCAATGACGGCGGCGCGTGTGGCGGGCGTACCCAATCCCTTGCGCTCGGCATCAGCGGCGGTGCCCTCGTTGCCCGCACGTTCCATAGCCAACAGTAATGTATCTTCGGTATGTGATTTTGGCGGGGTTGTGGTATGCTCGGTAATGCTTGCGGCGAGAGCGTCAAAACGTTGTCCCTCGGTAAAACTCGGCAAGTTTTTTTCGCTCTCTGTGTCCTCGTCGGGCTTCTGTTTGAGTGTGTCGCGGTATCGTCGTTCAAGCCCTTTCCAACCGTCACAAAGTATTGTTTTTCCCGTTGCTGTAAATTCGGAATCCGCACATTTGAAAACCGCCTTGACCGATTCGTAAATATGCGGCACAGCGGTTGCAAACAGCAAACGCGCACCAACAAGAGTTAAAATATTTCGCTCGGTTTCGGGAAGTGCCGAAAGCTCGGTCTTTTCAAACTCGGTTGTGGGAATGATCGCGTGGTGGTCTGATACCTTTTTACTGTCAAGCACACGGGAGAGATCGGGGGCAAAATCCGCGCCTTTCATAAATGGTAGTTTTGCCGCGAGCAAAGTGGCGACGCTTGCCGCCGTTTCGCTCATATCCTCGGTAAGATAAGAGCTGTCCGTTCTCGGATATGTAAGCAGACGTTTTTCATAGAGAGCTTGCGCGAGATCAAGGGTCTGCTTTGCTGTGTAGCCGTACAGCTTGTTTGCTTCTCGCTGTAAGGTGGTAAGGTCAAAGAGCTTGGGCGGCGTTACTGTCTTTTTCTCACGGCTGACCGATACGCAAACCGCGCTTGAATCCGCACAGGCTGCTTTCAGCTTTTCGGCGTTTGCTTTGTCGGGGACTCTTTTGCTTATCGCCTCGGCACCGTCAAAAGCAAGGCGCACAAGATAATATTTTTCTTTCTTGAAATTCATAATCTGTGCTTCACGGTCAACAAGCATTTTTAAGGTCGGCGTCTGCACCCGCCCGACATTCAACGTCTTGTGATACAGGCAAGAAAAAAGACGTGTCGCATTGATACCGATAATCCAATCCGCCTTTGCCCGACACAGGGCGGAAGCATAAAGCGCGTCATATTCTGCGCCGTGCTTCAGATCGGCAAAGCCAGCGCGGATAGCGTCGGCTTCCATAGAAGAAATCCAAAGGCGGCGCATAGGCTTTTTACAATCCGCCATGTTGTACACAAAGCGGAAAATCAACTCACCCTCACGTCCTGCGTCGCAAGCATTGATGACCTCGGAAACGTCTGCGCGGCGCATAATCTCTTGCAGGATTCCGAATTGCTTGCCCTTGTCGGCGGCAATCGTATATTGCCATTCTTTCGGGAGAATGGGAAGCGTGTCATAGCTCCATTTTGCGTACTGTTCGCCGTAAGCGTCAGCCGCCGCAAGTCCCACCAAATGACCGACGCACCATGAAATGATGCAGTTGCCGCCCTCTATATATCCGTCCTTTCTGCCGTCCACATTCAGCGCGGCGGCGATATTCTGCGCAACACTCGGTTTTTCTGCGATAATAAGCTGTTTCAAAAATTGCTCCTTTCCAAACGAAAAAGACAGCCTTTTTTGATGGCTGCCTTTTCGCAAAAACATATTAAATTTCAGAATTGACTCGGTGCATACCGTACTGTGACGATATGTACCTCTTTCTTTTCTTTCAGCACACGATAGACGATGATATAACGCTTTACAAATAGTTGACGGTAATCGCTGTTTGCATAGGCACCGATACGTCTGATTGCACCGCGTTCGGGAAGATACTCCAGGCTGTATATGGCTTCTTCCAAGGTGTCTATCATATTGCTTGCAATCGTCGGCTCTGACAGGTTGTTTGCAATATATTCGTATATACCGTCCAGGTCCCGATACGCGCGTGCATAGAGCTTGACAGTGTATTTATCCAAAATGCTTTTTCCGTAAAGCCGTCAGGGATTCTCTTGCGTCGAGAAGTACACCGTCTTTTTCAAATTCTGCTTCGGCGTCGCTGATCGCCGCATCGGTTTTTGCCGTTTCTATCAATTCTTCGTATGCTTCAATGCTCATAACAACAAGATCGCCGTAACCGTTTTTCGTGATAAACAGCGGCTCTTTTTTTGCATGGCAAATCTCGGAAATCTCGTTCGTATTCCGTAAGTCTGTAATCGGTCTGATTTGTGGCATATTACGCGCCTCCTCTCTGTACATCATTATAGCATTATTCTGTACATTTTGCAAGCGGTCTATGTAAAATCAGGTTGTTAATTTTTTACGTTTCGGTTCCGTCCTCCGTGTCGTCATTTTCACGGTTCATTTCGTCCGCGATTTCTTCAAGTGCCTCGGTGTATTCCTCGTCCTCGTCGTATTCGTCATATTCAAGCTCGGAAAGCTCTGCGCCCTGTGCCGTTTTATTTCCCTGCTTCTTCGGCTTCAATACTTTGAAATAGTAGAATAGTCCGCCGCCCGCAAGCACGGCAACGACGATAATTCCGATAATCGTACCCGTACTCAATCCGCTTGCGGGCTTTTCGTTATCGTCTGCGGGCGGCTCGGTTTTATCGGACGGCGCATCTTCCGCACCCTTGCAATCCGTCATTGTTACCTTGCAGACGGGACAAGCGGTGTTGATGTTCCCGACAGTGCATTTATCGGTACAAACACACTCTGCGGGAGCGATGGTCTTGCCGTTCTCGGCTAAAATCTCCATAAGATCGGCTTCATCCACCTGATTCAGAAAATGCACCGTATTCTCACCGTCTGCGGCATGGTCGATGATGATGTAAAAATAATGACCGTTCTTGCTTTTTACGATGATAAACTGCTTCTGCCCGTCGTTTTCGCCCTCGATATTATCCACAAGCGTCATGTTGCCGTCGGGTGTAAAAGCGTTCGGCTGTTTTTCACTGATCGGCTCGTCGTTTGTGGTCTGTTCGGGAACGGTAATTGTCGGCGTTTCGCTCGTGATCTCACCCAGCACGGGTTCCGGACATTCACCGCCATCGCTTGCATAGGCATTGAGTGAAAAGCCACATACAAAAATCAATAGTACAAGCAATGCGCTCGTTATACGAAAAATGGTTTTATTCCTCATAATCGCTGTCCTCCTTGATTTCATTTTCTGTGGGTACTGTCACCATGCCGGGAATCCCGCCGCCCGCAAGCAAAGCGGAAAGCTCGGCAGGGGTCATGTGCATAGACCGCACAAGCTGTACGATTTGCAAATTTTCGGCTTCTGCCTTTTGCGCTTCAAGTGCGCGTAATCTGTTCTGATACTCGCTGATCTTCTCGCGGGTTTTCAGAATATCTCTTTCGATACGGTCAATTTTGTTGTTTGCCATAGGCTGTATTCTCCTTTCAAAAATCATGGAAAAAGGTCGGGGCGGTTTCCCTTTGTCTGCATATACACAAGGTAAGCGTTAAACTGCTCATCACTCAAAAGATAGGCGGTCAGCCCCGCCATATCCTCGCTTGAAAGCGTGACATTCAGAATGTCGTGGTTGTACGGCACTTCCACCTCGTATTCGTAGTAAACGGTTGATACCTCACCCGTTTCCTCGTCTGTCACTTCATAGCTTCCTGTGCGTGTTTCGGTACGATAACGCACTTCGGTTTCGGCGGCAAGCGTAAGACTGTACTGCATATCAAAAATCGTCTGCAAGGTGTCCTGCACTCCCGCACGGGTGTAGTCAAGGTACAAAGCCGTCAGAATGGAAGTCAGCACATACGGGTCATGTCCGATACTGTCAAGCGAATAGTGGTACTCGTCGTAGCCGCTATATGTATGCTCAATATTGTCAATACGGTTTTGCAATGCCGATTCTTTTGCCTTGTAGTCAGCTTCCGCACCGAGCATATCCGCGTCCTCGGCAACGTAAGAGCTTCCGATAACGCTTGACATAGAACCCGTGAAGATAGACACACACGCGGTAACGCCTGCGGAGATCATCACAAAAAGCAGCAGCGCACACACAGCAATCAGAACACCTTTCGGATGCCGTGCAATAAAAGAAACGGTGTTTTTCGTTGCTTCAACCGTTTTCTTTGCGGCTTTGCCCGCATTCTCGGCGTTTTTCTTTGCCGTTTTGATACTGCTTTTCTTCGCCGCTTTTGCGTAGTTGCGTTTGATACGCTGTTTTTGCATATAGCGGGAACACGGATTGGATGCGGCGATCTGCGGGTTATCCTGCAACGCCTTTTGATACTTAAATTCTGCGTTTGCCTTGATAGCCGCTTTTTCGGCTTTTGCGGAGGCTCGATAGGGTTTGAGCTTGTGGCTGTGATACCCCTCCTTGAGCTTTTGTTTTCCGAACCTCGCCGCGCTCTCGGCAACTTCTTCGCTTTTGTGTGCCGCTTCCACGCCCGAATTGTCTTTCTCAACCTCGTGAATCTTGCCGTGAACGTACAATTCCGTTTGAATAATGGGGTGCAAAGGGCTTTTGTGCTTGCTCTTTGCGTCGCCCGGCGGCTTGTCCTGTTCTTCAAAGTGAAGTCGCATCTTTGCTTTGCCCGTTGATTCGTCAAAGGTGCGCTCCTTGACGATTTTCTTCTGCTTCGGGATTGCTGCGCTCACTTTGTCGAAACGGTCAGCCGCCATGTCCGATTTACGGATATACTTTTCAAGCTCGGGGCTTGCCCGTTCCTCATCGGTAAATTGCAGACGGTAGCTTTTCGGCATTTGCGGCTCGCTCATAGTTTCGCACCTCCTATCCGTGCCCGCGCAAGCTCACAATATGCGGCGTTCAGTTCGATACCGATATAGCGGCGGTCGTTCATCACTGCCGCAAGCCCCGTCGTCCCGCTTCCGAAAAATGGGTCAAGCACAACGCCGCCGCGCGGACAGCCCGCTAAAATGCACCTTTCCGCGAGCTTCGGCGGATAGGCGGCAAAATGCCCGCCTTTATATGGCACGGTGTTGATGTGCCATACGTCGCGGGCGTTTCTCACAGTGGATATATCCGCGTCGGTGATCGATCCCGCCGCCCGCGCTTGATTGATTTTCTGCACCTTGCCTTGTCCGGGGATTCCGTCAGCGTATTTGCCGCCCGCACTGCGCCCACCCTTATACCGTGCCGCTGTGCTTGCGGCAATCGGCTCGGCTATGGCAAGTGCGTCATAATAATACCGCTTTGACTTTGTGAGCAGAAAAACGTGTTCATAACAACGGCTCGGACGGTCACGGCAGCTTTCGGGCATGGGGTTGGCTTTGTACCAGATAATGTCGCTTCGCAAATACCATCCATCGGCGCGGAGCGCAAAGGCAAGAAGCCACGGAATCCCTATCAGGTCCTTTTGCTTGCAATCGCCCACGCGACGCGCAAGCGACACGCTTTGTCCGTTTCTGCCTTTTGGGTTCATAGGGTCAAGGTAACTGCCTTTGTTGCCTGTGCCGCAATAGGTGTCAGCGATATTTAGCCAAAGTGTACCGTCGCGCGTCAGTACACGGCGCACTTCACGGAACACAAGCACAAGCCGATGTATGTATTCTTCGGCTGTGTCCTCGCGCCCGATCTGTGCGTCCATGCCGTAATCGCGCAAGGCGTAATATGGCGGGGACGTTACACATGAATTTACGCTTTCATCGGGAAGTTCGCGGAGCGCGGAAAGGCAATCACGGTTGATGATTCTGTTTTCACGCATGATGTTTTTCTCCCACCTCATCGGGTTTGGTCGTCATGACGCGGTATAGCTCGGTGTCCTTCGGGAAGCGGTCAACGAATGGAAGTATGACGTTTCCGTAGAAAATCAAGCCCTCGCCCGCGTCCGCACCCGTCACATACTTCATCTGTCGCGGAGAAATATTCAGTTGCTTTGCAAGAATCGCGCGGTCTCCCGCCGCCTGATTGAGCATGAGAATAAAATCGCTGTTTTCAAAGATGTTTTCCACTTCCTTTGACGTAAGCAAATCCTTGACATTCTGCGTAAGTCCCGACGGAATCCCGCCCCACTTTCTGAAACGCTTCCAAATCTCCACCGTATAGGCGGCAGTCTGTTCTTCTTTCAGAAGCAAGTGCATTTCGTCGATATAGTACCGTGTTGACTTCTTCGCGTCACGGTTGACAGTAACGCGGTTCCACACCTGATCTTGTACAATGAGCATACCGATTTTTTTGAGCTGCTTTCCAAGCTGTTTGATGTCAAAGCAGACAAGACGGTTGGTAAGCTCCACGTTAGTGCGGTGGTTAAAGACGTTTAGGCTTCCCGAAACGTAAAGCTCCAACGCCGACGCGATACGTGCGGCCTCGGGTTCGGGCTGCTTCAAAAGCTCGTTGTAGAGGTCGCCCAAAATCGGCATTTTTGCGGGATCGGGATTTGCCATAAAGGGACGGTACACTTTCCGCACGGCGCGGTCAATGACCGTCTTTTCCACAGGTTCAAGTCCCGATTTTCCGCCGACAATCAACTCACACAGCGAAAGAATAAAATCCGATTTCAGCGCAAGTGGGTTTTCGTCGTATTCAAGGTTAATATCCATCGGGTTTATGTACTGCGGCTTCCCGTCATTGCCGACACCCGACGGCGAAAGACGGATCACCTGACCGTGCAAACGCTCAACCAATGGGAAGTATTCCGCTTCGGGGTCACAGATGATAATATCGTCGTCGGTAATCAGAAAAGCGTTTGTCATTTCACGTTTTGCCGAGAACGATTTGCCGCTTCCGGGGGTGCCGAGAATCAGACCGTTCGGATTTTTGAGCTTCTTGCGGTCGCACAGTATCATGTTATTTGACAGCGCATTTAAGCCATAGTACAGAGCTTCGCCCGTCTGAAACAGTTCTTGTGTGATAAAGGGAATGAAAATTGCCGTGCTTGACGTTGTAAGCCCGCGTTGAATTTCGATCTGATTATCTCCGAGCGGAAGACTTGAAAGAAATCCCGCTTCCTGCTGATAATCAAGACGGGTCAAGGCACAGTTGTATTTCTGCGCGATACCCGATACCGCAAAAATTTCATTGTCGAGCTTCTGTTTCGTATCGGCAAGATTAACGACAAGGAAAGTAAGCAGAAACATTCTCTCGTTGCGGCTCTGTAATTCCTGCAACAGATTTTTTGCTTCGTTTCCGAACGTCGCAAGGTCGGACGGAATAATATCCATGTCATACCCGTTGCGCACCGCCTTTTTCTGCTCCTCAATCTTCATCTTGTCAAGGTCGGTGATCTTGCGCTTGATGGTCTTGATTGCTTCGCCCTGGTCGATACTTCTGATGTGCAGATTGACAATGATTCCCGATTCAAGATCGAGAATGTCCGCAAGCATACGGTCGTTCAGTTCGGGGGCGAGGATTTGCAGGAAGGACACCGCGCCGAGCTTCCGTCCCATGTGGAACGTGCGCCCCTCACCGAAACGGAACGAGGATGGCGCGATAAAATCCTTTGTGGACAGTCCCGACGGGGCAAGCATATTCCAGGAGAACCGGAACGGCTCGCCGTCCGGGTGCATTGCTCCATGCAGCACCTCCAAACGATCATAGCCCGTCATGGGCTTTGCCGCCACGCCAAGCACCTTGAAATTGCCTAAAATATCGGTTTCAATGCGGGCAAGCCGCGCCCTTGCCGCCTTGATGTTTTCCGCTTCCACGGAAAAGGTAATGTATTTTGCTTTGACAATGCCATTGTTGCCTTTGGAAAGCTGACTTTTCAGCATATCCGCGTATTCTGCGCGTATGCCGTCAAATTCGTCGCCACGCGGCGGAATCTCAATCACTTTCTCGGCTTCGTCGCCCTTTGCGCCCTGATTGATGAAAGAAAGCTGCACCGAAACAGAAGCGTCAAAGTAATTAAGAAAATCGCACCAATGGTCGAATATCGCGCTTTTCTCGTCGGGCTGCGCAAGCTGATAATTTATATCCTCAAACTGTACGCATTTGCTGTATTTTCTCCAGCCGATATAACAAACGCCGTCGCGGTACATCCGCCGATACGGAATTGTCTGTTGTGCGGATTTCTTTTTGCCGTCGCCTTTGGCGCGTTTGATTACGGCGGCAATCTGACCTTGCTCCGCGCGGGTGAGTTTACGGTTTGGAGTTTGCGTCTTTGTTTTTTGTACCATTGACAATATGAGATACCTCCTTTTCAAGATTTCTTTGCCGTTCAAGGACGGCATAAAAATTCTGCGTCTGATACGGTCGCTCTTTCGGGCGGACGAATTTTGTTTGTATGATGTTTCGGAGTACCTTTTCAAGCGGCATACCGTTTTTCTCATACATAGCAAAAAGAAAACACGGAAGCATGACAAGTATCATTGCAAATGCCGCAACCGTCGTATCCGTAGCTCCTTTGAGCAGGAAGAAAAGCGGCAAGCCGACCGCTGCCGCAAGCCCGAAAAAGAGAATCTGCCTCTTCGTGAGATTAAACGCGAATTTGCTTTTGACTTTGGTTAAATCCTTTGGAACGGGAACATAAGCCATTATTTGACCTCCTTTCTGCGCCGTTCAGTGCGCGTTGAAGATTGATTTTGCGAGTGCGCCCGACTTGAACAGCGAGAAGCAAAGAATCACGGTGTACGACGCAAGGGAGAAAATTGCGCTGTGCAGATTGTTTGCTATAATCATGCTGTTTACAAGCACGGCGTAGATACCCACGCAAATCATGATAAGGAAGCCTTGAAAGCCGAGCGCAAAAAGGCTTCGTAAGTAGTTGTTTCCGATCTGTCCCCATTCACGGTTTGTCATGGCCGCGAACGGAATGGGAGCGACCGAGCAATAAAGGTAAATTTCTATCATGCGCCCGTACAGAATGACCGTAATCAGAATGGACATGATCTTCATGCAAAGACTGACAAGGCTTGTTTCCATAACGAGCAGCAGCAGTTCGGGGATTTCCATTGAGCCAAGCTGTGATTGCATGGCGGACAGTGCGGCATTGACATTGATACTTGTGCTGTTTCCGATAACGCCCGCCGCACCTCCCACAACGTGCTGTGCAAGCTCAAAGACCGCCATTGTAATATCAAATGTGTGGGTAACGAGATAAACCGCTACCCACGATTTGAAAAACCACTTGAAAAACATGAACGTGTCAACGTCGTGCATATTGTTCTTGTCGGTTATCATAGTGATAAGCTCATAACAAAGAACGTAGGTGATGACAAGCCCCGCAATCGGAACAATGATGTTTTCCGATAGTGTCCGTATCATAGAAAATATACTTGCGTTCCAACCTTGCGGGGTTTGTCCTACCTCTCCTGCGATGCTTCCGACCTTTTCGTTCACGTCCCCGAACATAGTTGACAGATTACCGTTGATAGCTCCGATCAGGATTCCTTTTATCCATTCGTTAATCGAGTCAAGTATGCCCTTCATAAATGTTTACCCTTGCCGCGATCAGCTGAACAAGCCCGCAAGAAGCGGCACAAGGGTAAGTCCGATAAGCGCGACACCGCCGCCCGCCATAAGCTGTTTCATGCCCTGGCTCTTTGCACCGGGGTTATCGTTGCCGTAGCCCTCCATAAGGTTTACAACGCCCCAAATGGCAAGACCTGCGCCGAGCGCGATCACGAGCGTTTGAAGTACACCGACTGCCGAAGTAAAAAATGCCATATATTTTTCCTCACTTTCTGCCGCTTTGCGGCTGTAAAAATTGTGTTTCTGTGTCTGAGCATAAGAAAACCGCCGTATTTCTGCGGCGGTTGCGGGTAAGAGCATGATATGCGCTGCCGGGTGGGAGCGCGTTCCTCATAGCCCGTATTGATTTGTTTCAAATTGTCCTCCTTTCCCGTCGGTATGCGGGTTATTCCGCGTCGCCAACGTCAATTTCGTAATAATCAAAAACTTCGTTTTGCCCGACGATTGCGGGACGACGTCTTAATTCCTTTTCGGGGTCAAAAGCGTTTTTCTTATCGAAGTCGGAGAGGTATTTGTAATTCGGGTGTGCGGTAATATCGAATTTGTCCGAGAGGAAAGGACGTACACCGCGCACTTGCAGAATACATTTGCTGCCATCCATTGTGGCGATTTCGTCCTGCGTCATAAGCTCCTTGCCGAGCTTTTGAAAATTCAGTCCGTGTGACACCTCGCGCCCGCGGTTTTCGCTTTTGTTGAAGCTGTCGATTGTTTCCTTGCCCAAAATTTCGGATATTTCTTTGAGCGTCGTTTTCTCTTTACCGCCGAGAAACAGCATGGTGTCACAGTTGCCGACTATGGTATCGGCGTGATCCTTGTAAATGGCTTTCAACTGACTTTGCGACTGCACCACAAGGGAGCAGGAGATTTCACGGCTTCGGAGTACGGCGATCAGACGCTGCATATCGGGAATTTTTATATTCGCAAATTCATCGAGCAGACAGCGGACATGAACGGGAAGCCGCCCGCCGTACACATCATCCGCTTTGGTACACAGTACGTTGAAAAGCTGTGAGCAGATCAGCGCATTTACAAAATCAAAGGTGCTGTTGGTATCGCTTGAAATGATAAACAGTGCCGTTTTCCGATCTCCGAGTGTGTCAAGCTCCATTTCATCGGTTTCCATAAGCTCGCGGAGTTCCTTTATATCAAAAGGTGCAAGCCGTGCACCGCACGATATGAGAATGGATTTTGCCGTTTTGCCTGCTGCCAGCTTGTATTTTTTATACTGCTTGACGGCAAAATGTTCGGGTTCCTTTTCTTCCAATCGCTCAAACATAAGGTCAACGGGATTCTGAAAATCCTCGTCGTCCTCGCGGGCTTCCGACGCATTTATCATATCAAGCAGAGTGGAGATGTTCTTTTCGCTTTCGGGGGCTTCGTAATGAATATATCCGATCAGCGCACAGTAATAAAGCTTTTCGGCTTTTACCCAAAAGTCCTCGCCACTTTTCTCGCCGTCGCCTTTGGTATTCTCAATTAGGGTGTTGACGAACTTCAAAATGTCTGTTTCGTTATGGATATACGCAAACGGGTTATAGTGCATGGATTTTTTGAAGTTGATCGTGTTCAGCACCTTGATTTTATATCCTGCCCGTTGCAGCATTTTTCCGCACTCAATGAGAACCGTGCCTTTCGGGTCTGTTACAACGTAGCTACTGTGCATTTGCATTAAGTTCGGTTTAACGTAAAAGCGGGTTTTACCGCTTCCGCTGCCGCCTACCACAAGCACGTTTTTATTTCTCGCATATTTCGGATGCGACGGACGGCTTGACATCATCAACCGTTCGGTGTTGGTGAGAAGTACGTTATTTTCAAACATCGGGTCTATGTACGGGGCAATATCCTCGGCATTGCCCCATGAAGCGTTTTGTCAAGTGCTTTTTTGAGTTATTGACGCAAATCATCGTGAAAGTGCGAAAGTGCAAAGTGCAAAGGGTCTGCGTTTTGCACTTTCAGCTTGCGGGTTCGGGTGGCTGCTTCTTCTTGATGAAGTTGTACCATTGACCGCCGACACGCCTTGCGCCTAAAATGCCGCCCATGTTGCGCTTGGCGTTCTGTACCGTCCTCTCGGATATTCCGGCTTCGGCTGCGGCTTTTACAATGTCCTCGCTGGCAAGCTCTTTCCCGTCTGCAAGCAGGTCAAGTATCAGCCTTTCAGCCTGTTCGGTTTTGGTGGCGTTGTTGCCGCCCGCGCCGGACAGCAGCTCGTCGGCGGTGATGTCGTATTCGCCTATCCACGAAAAGCCCGTTTCCGGGTCAAGGCAAAAGGCAACGGGCTTGCCCTCCGGCGCAAGGGAAGATTTGTCATGGACGATTACCCGCACATTCTGCTCCCGCTTCACGCGCCCGATCAGCAGGACGCTCCTTGCTGCGGCGCGAAAGTCGATGGAGCCTAAACCCCGGTATGCGCTCTGTCCTCCGGCGGCTTTGTTGAGGTGTCCGATTAGGATAACGGCGCACCCGGTACGCTCGGCAATCTCGGCAAGGCGGCGGAACATGGGGCGTATCTCATTGGCCTTGTTCATGTCGGTTTTCTCGCCCACATACGCCTGTATGGGGTCAAGGATAATCAGCCGCGCCCCGGTCTGCCGGATAGCTCTCTCTATGCGCTCGTCGGAAAGGGAAAGCCCCTGATTGCTCTCGTCGATGACAAGAACGCGGTCAAGGTCTGCTTCGGCTTCCATAAGGCGGGGTTTGATGGTGTCCCCCAAACCGTCCTCGGCGGTCTGGTAAATCACATTGAACGGCTCATGCGCCGCCATGTGGGGGAACGGCTTGCGGTTGGTACAGGCTGCGGCAAGGCGTAGGGCAAAGGTGGTCTTGCCCTCGCCGGGGTTTCCCTGCACAATGGTTACTTTCCCAAAAGGGATATACGGCTCCCATAGCCATTCAACGATCTGTGTGTCCACCTCGCTCATGCGGATAATCTCAACGGTTTCTTCCTGCGACGGCTCTTTCAAGCCGTAGATTGCTTCCCGCAAATACTTCCCGTCTGTGATTTCTGCCCGGTGCTGCAATACCTCGTTCCAGTCCTTGTAAAGCGGCACAAGGCGGTGGACGGTCAAGCCCTCCGGCACAAGCTCTGCAAGGCGGCTGCAAGCGTCGTTTCCGGCTTGGTCGCTGTCAAGGCAGAGATATACGGTCTTGATGTTCGGGCGGTCAGAGAGAAAGCGCATAAGGGCTTTATCTCCCACGCCACCCAGCGCAAGATAGCTTTGCTTTTGCCAGTCCTTTTTGAACAGACAGAGAAAAGATAACAGGTCAATAGGGGCTTCAAAGACAAACAATCTTTCGCCATCGCCCCGATAGCAGAAGTTAAAGGCTTTGTCGCTGCCTTTCACATCAAGCCGGAAGTTCCCGGCTGTGCCACGCTGGTGGGCGTAGCGTGGTACTCCGTCCTCGTCCCGCCCTACGAATACGGCGTTATGGTGGGCGGCTTCCTCGTAAATATCCCCGGTGGAAAAGAAAAAGCCCGTCACATCTTCATCAATGCGGCGGGCTGCTGTGAGGTAGTTCCTCGCTATGCGGTTGTCGGTGCTGCGGGGCGGCAATCGGAATTGAGGGGAGTCCTGCGGCGCGGCTCCCTTTTCTCCTGTGAGAAGTTCCACGGCTTCGGTGAAGCTCTTGCCGAAAAACTCCATGACAAAATCAATGGGTGCACCGCCCTTACTCTGGCTGTGCCTGTACCATTTGTTTCCCCGGACGGTCAAGCTGTTGTGCCGTTTCCAGCGGTATTCCTGTCCGGCGTGGGTAAGCTGCTCGCCCTGTGATTGCAGGAAAGAAACAATGTCGGCTTGGTTGGCGCGGTCTATTTGTTCTTGGGTGTAATACATGGTTGATACCTCGCTTTTTGTGGTTGAATTGTTCATAGTTATCAAGTATAATGAAATCGATAAATCGGAATTTTGGGGGGATTATTATGTTGTTAGCAATTCATTTGGGAATGACATTGATGTTTGTCATTCTTGGAATTGTTTTTTCAAAGGGCAAGGGCGCTTTTCTAATTGCTGGATACAATACCGCTTCAAAAGCGGAAAAGCAGAAAACAGATGAAAAAAAGCTGTGCAAGTTTATGGGAAGGCTGATGTTTTTGTTGGCTGCGTGTTGGTTGGTCATTGCTTCCAGCGAAATTTTCAAAGCGCTTTGGTTGCTCTGGGTGGGCCTATGCCTCTTCTTTGCCGTGTGCGTCAGTGGCGTTATCTATATGAATACCGGGCATCGGTTTAAGCGATAACTTCCCATTTATCGGAGATTACATCGGACGGACAAGTAGAACAGCTTGCCCGTCCTTTTTCTTATCGCTCCTGTTCGTGCCGCTTGGTGCGGGTCTGCGTCCGCTCCGGCTGGTCGGCGCGGAGTGCAATATCCACGCATTTGCGAATTTTTTGAAGCTCGGCAACCTCGGCGCGGGTTTCTTTCAGTTTGGTATAATCGCTGTCCCTTTGTGTTTTGAGGTCAGCATATTCCTGTTCCCATTCCGCAATAGGCAAGGTCTTTGTTCCTTTCGGCAGATTTGCATGGAGATAGCGGTTTGCCGCGTCCCATAGGGTAAGCTCGGCGCGGCGGGCTTCCGCAAACTTCTCCTGTTTTCCTTTCCAGCGGATTTGCCGATACTCGTCCTGTATGGGCTTGTAGGTTTGATAATTTCTGCCGTACTCCATGAGCTTTTGCAGTTCTTTCATGCGCTGCTCGGCGGTTTTCATTCCCTCCCGGATTGAATAGGCTCTATCACTGACAGAGGAAAGAGAAGCGTCCAGCTCGTCAAGATTAGAGATACCATGCTCGGAAAGATAGTTGACCGCCGCCGCTATGGTTTTCAGTTCATCGGCTGTGTGCTGTTGTTGCCAACGCTGCGAATACTTCCGGCTCTTTTCTCTCTGAACGCTCAAATACTTCATCAACAGATTTGCGAGGTTGGGAGATTGCGGCGGCTGTTCCGGGGCGGTTTCCCGCGCTTTGAACAGGTCGGCAATCCATTCTTTGAGCTTCCCAATCTGCGCCCGGATTTCCCGGATAAGGCGGTTTGCCTTTTGGATATTTCGGTTCAGTTCGCCTTTCTCGGTGGCGATACCTTTCTTCTCCATCTGGCAAGCCGCCACGCCCATGTGGACGGTGGGTATCTCGTCAATGCCGCGCTCGGCGTTGCTGCGGTGGTCGATACGCTCCGGGCTTCCGTTCCTCTCCAAAAAGTCGTTGGTAAAGTCAGCCCATGCCTTGCGCC
>ERZ824575.1838-NODE-1838-length-18344-cov-14.933293_pt1 | contig 18344 bp, 17 predicted proteins | sample MGYA00519470_ERZ824575 | MGnify/ENA primary metagenome ERZ824575 (study PRJEB31778, sample SAMEA3449170) | human gut metagenome | biome: human gut; feature: human-associated habitat; material: faeces | place: United Kingdom | collected 2010/2012 ...
ACAGTATCAGACTGTACATTAGATCCAGTATTTAATAGTGCTACTACAGAATATAGTTGTAAAGTTCCAAATAGTGTATCAAGTGTAACAGTAAATGCAACTGCTACTAGTACAAAAGCGAAAGTAAGAGGACTAGGAACAAAAGACTTGGTTGAAGGAAAAAATACCCTACAAATTAGAGTAATAGCAGAAGATGGTAGTGAAAAGATATATAATGTTAATGTTACTAGAAAGAATCCTGTAGAAAGTGTATCTATATTTAAAAAAGAATATGAAGTAATAGATGCAGAACCAACTTTAACGACATCAAGTAATAACTCTAATGATGCAAGTGGATTATATAAATCAACTGATACAAATACAGGTAAACCTACTTACTATTTTAGAGGGAATGTAGAAAATAATTATGTATCATTTGCTGGATTTACTTGGAGAATAGTAAGAGTAAATGAAGATGGAACAGTAAGAATCGTAATGCAAGATGGAATAAATAATAATGATAACTATGCATTCAATTATAATTATAATAACTACACTTATATGTACTATTCAAATAGTCAAGCTAAAACAACATTAGAAAGATGGTATCAAACAAATATTGGAAGTAAATCTGATTTATCCAAAAATGTAGCAAGTGGAGCTTATTATTGCGAACAAGCAAGAGTAAAATATGATTCTAGTTATGCAACAGGAGATACCGTAATGAATGTGTATAAAAACTATATACCAGACTTTAAATGTAGTAGTGATGGAAATGGAAAAGGTGTAGTAAACGCAAGTATAGGATTACTAAATTATGATGAAGTTGTCTATGCTGGTGGATATGTTGATAACAAAAATAATAATTATTATTTATATAATAATGATTATTTCTGGATAATTAGTCCAAATGGTAAACCAACAAAAGCTAATGGTTTAATGGCTTGGCGTATAGATAGTCAAGGTCAAATAAATGCTACTCTTGTTAATGCAGATATACCTATTCGTCCAGTTTTGATCCTGAACGCTGATACTAAAATTTCATCTGGAAATGGCACTAAAGAAAATCCATTTGTTGTAAGTTAGACTAAAAATAGTTATTAAATAAAGACATAGCTTTGGTTATGTCTTTTCAAAACTTGAAAAATGGTGTAGTATATATACTGGATTGGAGATAAATATGATAACAATAAAAAGTGAAAGAGAAATAGAACTAATGAGAGAAGCTGGTAAAATGGTTTCTATGACTCATCAGTATTTAAAAAATTTTATTAAACCGGGAATTACTACAAAAGAGTTAGATAGATTAGCAGAAGAGTATATTCGTAAAATGGGAGGAGTTCCTACTTGTAAAGGATATGAAGGTTTTCCTGCTACTTTATGTACTAGTGTAAATGATACGGTAGTACATGGTATTCCTGATAACTACAAATTAAAAGATGGCGATATTATTACGATCGATATGGTTATTGGTTATAAAGGCTATCAAGGAGATGCTGCTTGGACTTATGCAGTAGGAGAAATTAGTGATGATAAAAAGTATTTAATGGAACATACTGAAAAGGCTTTATATGAAGGAGTAAAACAAGTAAAACCAGGTAATCGTATTGGTGACATTTCAAATGCCGTCGAAGAATATGCAAATAAGTATCATTTAGGTGTTGTTAAAGAATTATGTGGTCATGGAATAGGTAGAGAAATGCATGAAGACCCTGAAGTACCTAATTATGGAACTAAAGGAACAGGACCTAAACTTAGAGAAGGAATGGTTATTTGTATTGAACCTATGCTTAATTTAGGAACAGCCGATATTTATATGCTTGATGATGAATGGACTATTAAAACAGATGATGGTAAACCAGCTGCTCACTATGAACATACTATTTTAGTTACAAAAGATGGTTATGAAATCTTAACACCTCGTTTAGATAAATAATATTAAAATGGCTCTTTAGTCATTTTTCTTTTGATTAAAAAATAATGTTTTAAGCCATACTATAATAGTAGGTGATAATATGCGTTATTTTTATTTAGCTCTTGCCTTATTTTTTGCTGCTATTAATTTTAATTTTATTTTAAAACCGTTAGAATTAGTAACTGGTGGAACTCAAGGCCTTGCTTTATTAATTCATTCCTTTACTAAAGTAAATCCATCTACTTTAATTTTGATTATCAATTTTACTACCTTGATTTTAAGTGTTTTTCTTTTACCAAGGAGTGTTACTTATAGCTCGTTAGTTGCATCAATTTTATATCCTTTATTCGTGAAGTTAACTAGTTTTATTCCAGTATTAGAAGTGGTATCTTCATTAGAATTTGTTTTTGTGTTAATAGCTGGTATTATTTGTGGAATTACAGGAGGATTTATTTATAAACTAGGTTTCTCATCTGGAGGAACAAGTACCCTTAATTTATTAGTTAGTAAATATTTTAAAATTAGAGTGGCTCTAGCTAACTTTTTGATTAACACTTGTATTATTATTGGTGGAATGTTTGTATTTGGAATAAAAAAGGGAATTTATTCTGTTATCGTAATTGTAGTTAGTAGTTTTTTAATTAATAAGATTATGGGCGTTTCTAGAAAGTAAAAAAATATTGTTTTTTTGAATAAATTTAAGACTTTTTGTTAGAAATCTGATACAATTTTATTAGAAATGAAATAGATGTAACTAATAAAAATGTTAAAATAGGAATCATTTTAACTGGAAAGGAAAATGTTAAATGAAATTAGATGCTAAAGAAATAAAGAAACTTTCAGCTATTAAAAATTCCTTTTATGATGATTTAAAAATTGAATTTTTATATAATTCAAATCTTTTAGAAGGTAGTACATTTAGTAAAGAGAATATTGAAAAGTTACTTGTAGACAAAAAAATAGAAGGTGAGCACTATTTAGCTGATATTATTGAAACAAGAAATTCATTAAATGTATTTGATAAGGTAATAAATGATAGTGATAAAGAATTAGATAAATTTATGTTGTTTAATTGGCAAAGAGAATTAAAACGAGATTCTGTTGATGAAGAAATTCATAATACTGGTTGTTGGAAAAAATATGAAAACAGATTAAGGAATGTTGATTTAAAACTAGCATATCCCAATGAAGTTGACAGTTTGATGTTTAATTTATTGATGGATTGGAAAGAGGCAAAAAACAAAACTATTGAAGATATAGCTAAATTTCACTATCAATTCGAAATGATTCACCCTTTTCAAGATGGTAATGGTAGAATAGGTCGCTTTATTATTTTAAAACAATGTTTAGAAACTAATATTGACTTAATTGCAATTGATAATGAATATTCAGATGAATATAAAGAGAATTTATATAAGGCTCAAAAAACAGGAGATATTTCTGGACTTGTATATGTGTTTAAAAAATGTCAGCAACGTTTAGATGAAAAGATGAAAGACTATATAAATACAATTACTTTAGTAAAACAAGAAATATCTGAAGAACAGAATTAATAATCACTTATAAATAATAAAAATTATGAGAATGACTGAGGTTATTCTCTTTCTTAGTCATGTTGAAAAAATTAAAATTTTCTTGACACCTATACCCCCTACCCCTATAATGAGTATAGGGTGATGACATGAAAAAAGTATGTAGTGAATGTATTCGTTCTAAACATAGAACAGATGAAGAAAAGAAAAATCTAACTAGAAGGCTTAATATTATTGCTGGTCAAGTTAGTGGATTACAGCAGATGATAGATGATGATAGATATTGTGATGATGTATTATTACAGATAGCATCACTTACTAATGCTTTAAAAAGTTTAGGAAATGAAATCTTAAGAAGTCATATGAAATCCTGTATGGTAGAAGACATTAAAAAAGGTAATATGGAAGTAGTAGATGATGTTTTAGACCTATTTGGTAAATTAAAATAATGAAAAAGCTTTATGTAAAAATAAAAGGAATTCATTGTAGTCATTGTATAGATACCATTCGTAAGAGTTTATTAGAAATTTCTAATATTAAAAGTATAGAATTTGATGGTTTTATTGCTTGTATTTCTTATCAGGGAAAAATAGAGGCGAAAAAGATAGTAGAAAATATCTTAAAGTGTGATTATATTACCAAAGAAGAATGGATTTCAGATCATGAAGAAGATTTAAAAAAAGAAGTAACCATAAAAGAATTTATCGTTTTACTTGGAATTATCTTTCTAGTTTTTTATCTTCTTACTAAAATTCTAGGATTTAATCCGTTTAATAAAATTCCTACCATTGATACTAATATTACGTATGGAATGTTATTTATAACAGGATTATTTACTAGCATTCACTGTATTAGTATGTGTGGTGCGATACAGCTTATGTTTTTCTTTCCTAATTATAATTCTGATAAAAAGAGAATTCTTATTTTTCACTTAGGTAGAATCTTATCTTATACCATAATTGGTGGAATAGCTGGCCTAGTAGGAAATATTTTAGCAATTAATACAAAAGTTTTAGCTATTCTTATCTTATTATCTTCTTTTTGTATGATGATAATATCACTAAATATGCTAGGTATCCTTTCTATCAAGAAAATTCATTTTTCTAAAATAGCTAGTAAAAGTAAAAATCCTTTTTTAATAGGATTATTAAATGGTTTGATGCCATTTGGACCACTGCAAGCAATGCAAATATATGCTTTATCCACTGGTAACTTAGTAAGTGGATCTATTTCTATGTTAATCTTTGGACTTGGTACCTTACCACTTATGTTAGTTTCTTATACCGTTTTTCAGTTTTTTCATGGCAAAAGAAAAATTTTAGTAAACAAACTGGCATCCATTTTGATTTTTATTTTATCTATTATGATGTTTAATCGAGGTCTTTCTATGTTAGATATAAATTTATTTCATGTAGATTCTAATTACCTAACAGCAACCATTGTAGATAACTACCAAGTAGTAGAATTTGATTTAGATTATGATCATTACCAAGATATCAAAGTAAAAAAGGATATTCCGGTTAAAATGATTATTCATGTAGATAAAAATAAATTAACTGGCTGCAATAATGAGATATTAATTTCTAAATTTAATATTAAGAAGAAGTTAGAAGTAGGAGAAAATATTATTTATTTTACGCCTGATAAAAAAGAAAATATTACTTATACTTGTTGGATGAATATGATAAAAAATACGATTAAAGTAGAAAATTAGGAGGAGTTATGAAAAAAATAGTTTTAAAAATTGGTGGAATGAGTTGTAGTGCCTGTTCAAATGGTTTAGAAAAATACTTAAATAAACAAAAAGGTATCATTCATGCTAGTGTTAATTTAGTGCTTGCAGAAGCTATCATTGAATATGAAGATACCCTAACACTTGATGATATTAATTCTATTATTAAGCAAGCTGGTTTTAAAAGTTTGGGAAAATATGAAGAAGCAAAACAAAAGAAAACAAAAACAAATCATCTAACTTTTATCTGTTTTTCTATCTTATCTATTTTCGTTTTATATATTTCTATGTCACATATGTTAAATCTACCAACTATTTATTATTTCAACATGGAAATATTTCCTAAAAATTATGCTATTATTTTATTTGTTTTAACTATTTTTTACCTTGTATATGGCCTCGATATTTTTAAAAATGGCTTTAAAAATCTTATTCATTTTGTACCTAATATGGATACTTTGGTAACAATTGGCGTGTTATCTAGTTTTTTATATAGTACTTTTGGAATGATTATGGTACTACTTGGGCATTCCTCTTATATAGAAAACCTATACTTTGAATCTAGTTGTATGATTATTTTCTTTTTAAAATTAGGAAGATATTTAGATTCTAGAAGTAAAGATAAAACGAAAGAAGCAATTGAAGAATTAGTAACCATTACGCCAGATGTTGCCTTACTTAAAACTGAAACTGGTGAAAAAGAGGTAACCTTAGATGAAGTAAAAAAAGGGGACATCTTATTATGCAAACCTGGTATGAAAGTAGCAGTAGATGGTAAGATTACGAAGGGTAGTTCCTATTTTGATGAAGCTTTTATTACAGGAGAGAGTACGCCTATTAAAAAAGAAGAAGGAAAAATGGTAATAGCAGGTAGCTTAAATACTAGTGGTTATATTGAATATGAAGCACTAAATATTGGAAAGGATTCTACTATTTCTAAGATTGTTGCTTTAGTAGTAGAAGCAACTAATACCAAGACTAGACTTTCTACTCTTGCTGATAAAGTAAGTAGTATTTTTGTTCCTTGTATTATGGTGCTTTCCATTCTTACTTTAGTGGTATCTATTTTATTTGGTGCCTCTATCAATGATAGTTTTATTCGTTTTGTGAGTGTATTAGTAGTTGCTTGTCCTTGTGCTTTAGGACTTGCTACTCCCTTAGCTATTGTAGTAAGTGAAGGGGTATGTGCTAAAAATGGTATTTTCGTAAAATCTAGCGAAGTATTAGAAAATGTATCTAAAGTAGATACAGTTGTTTTCGATAAAACAGGAACAATTACCTATGGTAATTTAAGAGTAAGTGATATTTATAATTTTACGAGTGATGATGATTCTGATAGAGTAATGCTTTTATTAAGTAGTCTAGAAGATAAATCTACGCATCCTATTAGTAATGCTTTTAAACTAGAAGATAAAACTAAACTACTAGCAGTAAGCAACTTTCAAAATATAGATGGAATTGGATTATCTGGTATTGTTGATAATAAAAAGTATTATGTAGGAAGTAATCGTTTGTTTTCTCTTTTATCACTTGAAAATCCTTATCAAAAAGAAGAAAAATTATTACTAGAATCTAAAAATACGATTTTATATTTAATAGAAGAAAATAAAGTGCTTGCTTTAGTTGGCGTAAAAGATGTCGTTAGAAAAAATATGAATGATGTGATTCACGAGTTAAAAAAAGCAGGAAAAAGTGTTATGATGTTAACGGGTGATAATGTTATCACTAGTAAAAAAGTAGCAGAAGAAGTAGGAATTAATGAAGTAGTAGCGGGTGTTTTACCAGCTGAAAAAACAGAAAAAATCAAGAAGCTAATGAATGATGGACATACTGTGATGATGGTAGGAGATGGGATTAATGATGCTCCTAGTTTAGCTACTGCTAATATTGGTGTTTCTGTTTCCAGTGGTACCGATATTGCTAATAATTCTAGTAGTATTATCTTAATGAATTCTGATCTTTCATCTTTAGTAAACTTATTTACGATTAGTAAAAAGACGGTTTTAAACATTAAAGAAAATTTGTTTTGGGCTTTTTTCTATAATATTTTAATGATTCCAATTGCGATGGGTCTTTTATCGAGATTTTCTATTGCGATAAACCCAATGATAGCTGGATTTAGTATGACACTTAGTAGTTTAACAGTTATATTTAACGCTTTACGTTTAAGAAAAATAAAATTAAGGAGAAATGATTATGTTTAAAAGAATAAAAACTGTTATAAAAATAGAGAAAATGAGTTGCAAACATTGTAGTAATAAAGTAAAATTAGCTCTAGAAGAAGTGGAAGGTGTAAAAAAAGTAAGTGTTTCTTTAGAAAAGAAAGAAGCAACTATCTTAAGCACAAATATACTAGAAAAAGAAAATTTAAAAAAAGTAATTGAAGAGTTAGGCTATCAAGTAATTGATATTATTGAGGGTTAAATGAAAAGAAGTATTTTATTCATTACAATATTTTTTAGTATTTTCTTAGTAACTGGGTGTACACATCATACAAAATATGAAATGGAAGTAGTAAAACCTAATTATGTTTGGGTAAGTGATGATAATGGTACTATTACGATTGATACCCAAGATGTTACTGATAAAATGACTTTAGTAAATTATTCTATCAATGATACGATTATTCAGTTTATGGTAGTAAGAGGAACCGATGGTAAAATAAGAATTGCCTTTAATACTTGTCAAGCGTGTAATCCATCTCCAAATGCTTACTTTATTCAAAAAGGAAGCTATATAGAATGTCAAAATTGTGGAAATCGCTTTCATATTGATAGAATTGGAGTAGAAAGTGGTGGGTGTAATCCAGCTACCATCGAAGAAATGGAAGAACTAGAAGATAAAATTATTTTAAAAACATCATATGTTGATACTTTTAAAGAAAAATTTGAGAATTGGCATGGACCAACAGAGTAGGAGGAGTTATGATTTATTTAGATTATGCAGCAGCAACACCACCAGATGATAGTGTATTAGATACTTTTTATCAAGTTACCAAAAAGTATTATGCTAATCCTAATTCTAGTCATAAGTTAGGACTTGATTCTAAAAAATTAATGGACGATACTACTTTAGAAATTTCTAATTTACTTCATGTATCAGAAGAAGAAATTATTTATACAAGTGGTGCAAGTGAAGCTAATAATTTAGCGATAAAAGGAGTAGCAGAGCGTTATAAAAATCGTGGTAAACATATTTTAATTAGTGCATTAGAACATAATTCTATTGTGGCAAGTGCTACTTATCTAATGGAAAATGGCTACGAAGTTGAGATTATTCCAGTTACTCACGATGGGTATATCGATATTACTAGTTTAAAACAAATGCTAAGAAGTGATACTATTTTAGTTAGTATTACTTCCGTTGATAGTGAATTAGGAATTAAACAACCTATTGAAGAAATTGGTTTACTTTTAAAAGATTATCCTAACTGTATTTTTCATACAGATTCTTCCCAAGCCTTTGGAAAAGTTAATATTAACTACCAAAATGTCGATTTAGTAACGATTACACCTCATAAATTTTATGGTTTGCAAGGAATAGGTATTTTAATTAAGAAAAAGGAAATTAGTTTAAAGCCTCAAATTCATGGTGGCAAATCAGTAAGTGTTTTCCGTAGTGGTACTCCAGATTTAGCTAGTATTGTAGCAGCAGGTATCGCTATTAAAAAAGCATTAGCAAATGTAGAAGAGAGATATAATTATGTTTTAGCTTTGAATGAAAAAATAAAAGATAGTTTAAAAAACTATCCTAAAATTCATATCAATAGTACTGTTAATTCTATTCCTTATACGATTAATTTTAGTATTAAGGGAGTAAAAGAACTAGATATTCAAAATAAACTAGAAGAAAAAGGTGTTTTTGTATCTACCAAGACATCATGTTGCCCTATCATGACACCATCAAAAATAGTATATGCCTTAACAAAAGATAAAGGATTATCATCATCTTCTATTAGAGTGAGTCTTAGTCATTTGACTACTTTAAAAGAAGTAGATTCTTTTTTAAATAGTATAGATGATATTTATAAGGAGTATGAAGCAAATGGAAAAATATAAGGAAATAGAAAGAAGCATTATTAAAAAGTATCGTAAAGAAATATGGAGTAAATTCGTAAAAGCAGTAGGCGACTATGAATTAATCAAAGAAAATGATCGTATTATGGTCTGTATTTCTGGTGGAAAAGATTCTTTTTTACTAGCAAAATGTATTCAAGAATTAGAACGCCATGGAAGATACCCTTTTAAAGCCTATTATGTCGTAATGGATCCAGGGTACAATGATTATAATCGTGATTTTATTTTAGATAATGCGAAAACTTTAAATGTACCTATTGAAATGTTTCAAAGTGATATTTTTGATGTAGTAGCAAGTGTTGATTCTAAAAGTCCATGTTATTTATGTGCTAGAATGAGAAGAGGTTACTTGTATCATAAAGCTCAAGAATTAGGCTGTAATAAAATTGCATTAGGGCATCATTTTGACGATGTGATTGAAACAACTTTATTATCTATGTTTTATGGCTCTGAAATTAAAACCATGATGCCTAAACTTCATAGCGATAACTTTGAAGGAATTGAATTAATTAGACCACTTTATCTAGTGAAAGAAGAAGATATTATTTCATGGCGTAATCATAATGAACTTACTTTTATCAACTGTGCTTGCCGTTTTACAGAAGGCTGTTCTTTAATTAATGATGGTACTAGTAAGAGAAAAGAAATGAAAGAACTTATTAAGAATCTTCGTAAAACCAATAAAGAAGTTGACCATAACATTTTTAAAAGTTTAGATAATGTCAATCTAAACTGTGTTTTAGGAACCAAAAAAGATGGTAACTACGAAAGCTTTTTAGATCATTATGATTAATATCGGAGGGGTAATATGAATGAAAAATATATAAGTGATACGATTAAAAAGATAAGAGAAGATAGTAAGTTAACACAAAAACAGTTTGCTGATAAATATTATGTTACTCCCCAAGCAGTTAGTAAATGGGAAAATGGTAAAAACCTTCCTGATATTAATTTACTAAAACAAATTTGCAGTGATTATAATATTTCACTTGATACTTTATTAAATGAAAAAGTAGAACTTGATAAGAAAAAAACTACCAAAGCAAAGTATTTAATAATTGCTGGTATCTCTTTATTTATCATACTATTTATATTTTTTATAATTTCTTTTATACCAAAACATAATAATTTTGATTTTAAAATGATTACTACTAGTGATACCCACTTTAAAATTACGGGTAGTGTTGCTTATGATCAAGATAAAACTTCTCTTTATATTTCTAATATAGAATTTTTAGAAGAAGATAATACTATCTATCAAGAATTAAGTTATGCTGTATTTGAAGATTATCAATATAAAATTACGAAAATTGTAGCTGGTAAAAAAGAAAGTAATTTAACGCTTAAAGAATATTTAAAAAAATTAAAAATCAGTGTAGATAATTATAATCAATCTTGTAAGGTACTAACAAAGTCTAACTTATATATTGAACTTCATTTACAAGATAAAGATAAATTAACTACTTATACAATTCCTTTACTTTTAGAAGATAACTGTTAAAACTAGACTCAACTTTAGGTTGAGTCTTTTTCAACCTCTTGTTGCTTGCTTATCTTATAAATCTTAGGTAATAATAATGTCAGGAGGAATAATTATGAAAAGGAATTATAAGATAGCTACTGTTTTATCAGTAGCATTTATCATGGTTAGTACTTTATTTATATTAAATCAAAAAGCAACTAATCATAACGAATTAACAGAAAAGGTAAGTATGGTAGATAGTGAATATGAAATAGAAAAAAAGTTTAAAGTAAATGGTTATACTTTAGATAATCCTAATATTATTTTAAACCCTTATGGAAATTCACCACTTACAGCTTTAATTTTATTTGAAACAGAACAAGAGTTAGATGTAAAAGTTACCATAACTGGTAAAGATAAACTAACTACTTATACACATACTTTTTCTAAAACCAAAGAGCATTATTTACCAATTTATGGTTTATATGCAGATTCTAACAACAAGATTATCATTGAGTGTGGTAATAATAAAAAAGAAATTTACATTCAAACAGAAAAACTTCCAGAAAATATGATACTTCCAACTAGTATCAAAGCAAATAAAAGTAAACTTACAAATGATTTATATTTTTATACACCATCTAGTAGTGGTTATACAGTAGCATATGATGTTAATGGTGAAGTTAGATGGTATCTAACAAATTATGCACTATGGAAAATAGATCGTTTACAAAATGGACATTTATTAGTTAGTACAGAAAGATTAATTAATAATCCTTACTATATGACGGGATTATATGAAATTGATTTACTTGGTAAAATTTATACTGAATTTAGTTTAGAAGGTGGCTATCATCACGACTATTATGAAATGGAAAATGGTAATTTATTAGTAGCAAGTGATGACTTCAATAATGAAGATGGTACAGTAGAAGATTATATTGTGGAGTTAGACCGTACAACTGGTAAGGTTATCAAAACTTTTGATTTAAAAAAAGTTTTAAATATGGAAGATGGACAAAGTGAAAATTATACAAGTTACGATTGGTTTCATAATAATTCGGTTTGGTATGATAAAAAGACAGATTCCATTACTTTATCAGGAAGACATCAAGATGCTGTTATCAATATTAGCTATCAAACAGGAGAACTTAACTGGATTATAGGAGATTCTACTAATTGGAGTAGTGAGTACCAAAAATATTTCTTTACTCCCGTTGGTAATAATTTTGAATGGCAATGGAGTCAACATGCTGCTATGATTACACCAGAAGGATATGTCTTCTTATTTGATAATGGAAATAATAAGTCTAAAAATAAAGACGAATATGTTGATGCTTCTAATAGTTATAGTAGAGGCGTTATGTATAAGATTGATACTGAAAAAATGACGATAGAACAGGTTTTTGAATATGGAAAAGAAAGGGGAAGTAGCTTTTATTCACCTTATATATCTGATGTTGATTATCTTGATAAAAACCACTATATCATTCATTCTGGTGGTATCGTTTATGTCGATGGCAAAAATTCTAACCAACCTGCAGGATTTAGTAAAGGCGCAAAACTAGTATCAGATACAGTAGAGTTACTAAATAACGAAGTAATATTTGAAATTATACTTCCTACAAATAATTATCGTGTAGAAAAAATGAGTTTATATAGTGAAAGTGAAAACTTTACTTTAGTAAAAGCAAATCGTTTAGGTAGTCTTGGTAAAACAGATGTTACTAAGAAGAAAGTAGGCCCTATTATAAATAGTAAAAAAATAGATGATGAATATTCTAAATACAATATAGAGTTATCAAAAGAAGTAGATAGGCTAGTAGTAACTGGTACATTTCAAAAAAGTGATAAGGTAAATATTATTTTATATCAAAATTTAATATCTAATTATTATTACACAAGAATTAGTAAAAAACCTTATACAGCTTTATGTGTGGATTTAAATACTGAAGAAGATAGTAATGGCCTTCTTATTACTAAATATATTAATCAAGAGGGATTAAAAGGAAAATATTCTATCTATTTAGAAATTAATGGTAATTTATATAATACGAATTCATATGTAGAAATTTAAAAAATAGCTTTTTTCACATAGACTTAACATTTAGTGTTTATAACTAATAGTAAAGTGGAGATACTACTAACACTGAAGAATCTGAGTTTTGTGGTATTAATGCTGGTATCTTAGTTACTAAAGCATCAACTACGACTATTAAAAATATTAATATCACAACCAGTGCGAAAGGAAGTAACGCAGTATTTTCAACTGGAGAAGAATACGTTACTGTTACAGATTCTAAATTAGAAACAAATGGAAAAGGTTCACAACTTATTTATTCTACTAGCCTTATTTCCGTTACCAATACAAAAGGTGTAGCAAATAACTCACAAAGTGAATGGGGTAATAATGGTAGTAACGGTGGAGTAGTAACCTTAAACGCCAAAAATCAAAAGTTAAAAGGAAATGTTTTAGTAGATTCTCTTTCTACTTTAACCTTAAATTTAGAGGATTCTACTTATGAAGGAGCAATTAATAATGGAAAAGCTATTAATGAATGAAAAACTTTATTAAACTAGACTGGCTATGCTATCTAGTTTTTTTTAGTGATAACTTTTTTCTTATAAAATATAGTCAATTATCAAAAAAATTCCACTTTTTGGAATTTAATAACGAACAATTTTAAAATTATCATTTCAAATATGAATGATAATTTTTTTAGTTATTGTGGATTAAATTTTTAAAATTATCGATAAACGATAAAAATATATTGACATTTGTTAAAAAATTAACATATAATGATGAAGAGAGGTGAAAATATGAAAAAAAGTAGAATTGCTAAGTTAGTTTCAATTTTATTTATTATTATGCTAATAGTTGGAGGCATTTGTTTATTTTTTCTAAACGATTTATATGATTTATTTAAAGAACCATCTGTCCCTTTATTTAATCAACATTCTATTTATTATAGGATCGCTTTTTATAGCTGTTATATTATCTCATTAATTATTATTTATTTTTTAATGAAATTATTTAATCAAGTCTATAGAGAAAGTCCTTTTGATAGCAAAATTGTTTCTTATTTAAACTTAAGTGCCATTTTATTTATGATCTTATCTATCATTGTTTTAATAAAAATTTATTTTATTCCAACATTGTTATCATTGGTAGTTGCTTTGGTTTGTTTTATGGTTAGTTTAAGTTTTTATGTTTTAAAAGAAGTAATGAAAGCTGCTATTTTATATAAAAAAGAAATTGATTATACAGTGTAGGTGATAATATGATTATTGTAAATTTAGATGTCATGATGGCAAAAAGAAAGATTTCTTTGAATGAACTTAGTGAAAGAACGGGAATTACTCCCCCTAATCTTTCTATTCTCAAAACAAATAAGGCCAAAGCAATTCGTTTTTCTACTTTGGAAACTATTTGTCAAGTCTTGAATTGTCAACCTGGCGATATTTTAGAATATCAGGAGGAAAGTCATGAAAAATAATATAAAAATTAATAATAGTATTCTTGTTGGAATTTTAATAGCTTCTTTGTGTAATGTTTTTATTCAATATTTACCAATTAATAGTTATATCAAAAATTTTACCTTTCCCATCTTTAATTTGCTTATTACTTATTTAATTCTATTAAATAATCAGAAAAAAATTGTAAATGTTAAAGCATACTATTTATTAATACCAATTATTTTAATTTTAATCAGTAATTTATTATTAAAAATAGATGATAGTAATTTATTTTTAAATGTAATTATTTTACCAATTTTAATGACTTTGTTTTTTTCACTATTAACTAACAAAAATTATAAAATTTCAATTCAAGTTTTTTCTTGGGTGAATCATTTAATTTTTACCAATATTTTTAGTAATTTATCACTCATCAAAAATATAAAATGTAAAAATATAGAGACAAAAAATAAAACTACAAACATTATTCTAGGTATTTTGATAGGTTGTGGAATAGGATTAATTATTTTACTATTATTAATGAGTGCTGATACTTATTTTAAATTTTTTGTGAATAAAATTTTCTGTTTATTTAAATTCGATTTAGGAAAAACTTTCATTTTTATAATTTCTTTTATTTTATTATTTAGTATTTATGTAAATATTTTATTGAACCAAAGTTGTAACATGAAAAAGAATAATAATAAAAAAATAGATGATATTATGGCAATTACAATTATTACTATTATAGATATTATTTTTGTATTATTTTTAATTTCAGAATTATCTCGTCTTACGAATAATTTTTTACAAGTTCCTGTTCAATATACATATTCCAGTTATGCAAGGGAAGGATTTTTTCAACTGTTAGTTGTGACTACAATTAATTTTAATATTATTATGTATCTTTTATATAAAACACCTTTGATCAAAGAAAATCATGTTATAAAAAAACTAATTTTGCTTTTAATTTGTTTTTCTATTTTTTTAATTTTTAATTCTTACTATCGTATGTTTTTATACATTTTCAATTATGGTTATACAGTTTTAAGACTTCAAGTTATTTTATTTCTAGCTATGGAGATGATTTTGTTCTTAATTTTAGTAAAAAAAATAGTAAAGGAATTAAAGATAAATGATACTACTTTATATTTTGTTATTATGATAAGTTTTTATATTTTAAATATTTATTTATGTACTAATAATTTTGTTAGTTTATTAAATCACATTATGCATTAAAAAGTTAACTATGATATAATAAAAAAGAAGTGGTGATTAAAGGTGAGTAAAGTAGTAGTAATTGGTGGTGGCGTAGCTGGTATGATAGCTGCAATTAGAGCATCACTTAAAAATGAAGTTATTTTATTAGAAGGTAATGATAAATGTGGGAAAAAGATTTTACTAACTGGAAATGGTAGATGTAATTATTGGAATGAAAATATTTCAATCGATTCTTACCATACTGATAACTTGAAAAAATTAGAAGAAATCATTTCTTCTAGTAATCAAAAAGAGGTTCTTACTTTTTTAGAGAAAATGGGATTATTTCCTAGAATTAAAAATGGTTATTACTATCCTTTTTCTAATCAAGCAAGTAGTGTTCGTAATTTATTAACCAGAGAATTAGAAAAAAGAAATGTTGAAGTTGTTTATCAAAAAGTAAAACATATTTCTAAACAAGAACATTATTTTTTAATTGATACTAGTAAGCAAACTTTCGTAAGTGACTATGTGATTTTAGCAACTGGTTCTACAGCTTCTCCTAAAACAGGCAGTGATGGAAGTGGCTACTTACTTGCTAAAAGTTTAGGACATACCGTATCAGAAATAACTCCTGCTTTAGTTCCTATGAAAGCTAAGGAATCTTGTTTAAAAGACTGGGAAGGAGTTAGGACAGATAGCAAGGTATCTTTAATTGTTGAAAATAAAAAGATAGCTGAAGAATTAGGAGAAATTCAATTAACGAATTATGGAATTAGTGGTATTTGTGTTTTTAACTTAAGTGGTCTTGCTAGTAAAAATTTAAAGTTAGGAAAAAAAGTAGAAGTAGAAATTAACTTTTTACCATTTTTAAATGTTTCCTTTTATGAATGGTTTAGTGAGCGTAATCAAAGAATTCCTAATCACTCAGTAGAAGATTTATTAGAAAGTATTTTTCCATATAAATTATTATTGGTTTTATTAAAAAAAGCAGGTATCAATAGAAATGATTATTGGAGTCGTTTATCAGAAGATAAAAAGGAAAAGTTATCTAGTTTTGTTTCTAATTTTCCTTTAGAAATTACTGATGTGGAATCTTTTGATAGAGCTCAGGTTGCAACAGGCGGTGTTCCTCTTAATGAAATTAATCCTAATACTATGGAATCTTTACTATGTAGTGGCTGTTATCTTACAGGAGAATTATTAGATGTTGATGGTAAATGTGGTGGCTTTAATATTGCGTTTGCTTTGATGAGTGGCTATTTAGCAGGTAGGAGTGTAGTAGATGCTAAGAATTAGACAAATTAAGATAGAAGTTACGAAATTTAGTAATGAAGTATTAAAAGAAGCAATTTCTAAAAAGTTAAGAATAGATTTATCATGGATTACTTCTTTTCGTATCGTGAAAGAGTCGCTAGATGCTAGAAATAAAAACGAGATCTTTTATGTTTATGAAGTAGATGTTTCTGTAAAAAATGAAGAAAATGTTTTAAAGAAAGTTCATAGTCAAGATATTTTTATTGCACCTAACGAAGAGTATGTACTCCCAAAAGAGGGAAATGTTACTTTAAAAGATAGACCTATCATTGTTGGTAGTGGTCCAGCTGGACTTTTTACTGGTTATCTACTTGCTAAGAGTGGTTACCGTCCTCTTATTTTAGAGCGTGGTGAAAAAGTAGAAGATAGAATAAAAACAGTAGAACAGTTTTGGAAAACGGGTAAATTAAATACAGATTCTAATGTTCAGTTTGGAGAAGGTGGAGCGGGTACTTTCTCTGATGGAAAATTGAATACTTTAGTAAATGATGCTTACTTCCGTAAGAAAAAGGTTCTAGAAACTTTTGTAGAGTGTGGAGCTCCTAGTGATATTTTATATAGTTATAAACCTCATATTGGTACTGATATTTTAACTAGTGTTGTTAGAAATATGCGTAATAAAATTATAGAAATGGGTGGTGAGTTTTTATATAATACTTGCCTTACCGATATTTTTATTACATCAGGAAATGTTACTAGTATTGAAGTAAATCATCAAAAAATAATGCCTTGTAGTTGTTTAGTACTAGCAATTGGTCATAGTAGTAGAGATACCTTTCAAATGTTATATGATAAAAAAATTCAAATGGAAGCAAAACCATTTGCAGTTGGACTTAGAGTAGAACACTTACAAGATATGATCAATGAAAGTCAGTATGGAAAAAAGTATAAAGATTTATTAGGAAGTGCTAGTTATAAACTAACTTATAAAGCTATCAATGGTAGGGGTGTTTATTCTTTTTGTATGTGTCCTGGTGGTTATGTTGTAAATGCTTCTAGTGAGAAAAATAGACTAGCTATTAATGGAATGAGTAATCATGCTAGAGATAGTAAAAACAGTAATAGTGCGATTATTGTGACTGTTTATCCTAGAGATTTTGGTAGTCATCCTTTAGATGGTATTCATTTTCAAAGAGAGTTAGAAGAAAAAGCATATCAGTTAGGAAGTGGTAAGATTCCTACTCAATTATTGGGTGATTTTTATTTAAACAAGGTATCTACTGATTTTAAAGAGGTAAAACCAATTGTGAAAGGAGATTATGCTTTTTCTAATTTGAATCTACTATTGCCTTTGGAGATTCAGGAAGCCTTAAAGGAAGCTTTTTTAGAGTTTGGTAAAAAGATAAAGGGGTTTGACCGGGAAGATTCTATTTTGTTTGGTATAGAAAGTAGGACTTCTTCTCCTGTTAGAATGATTAGAAATGATGATTTTGAAGCAAATATTGGTGGCGTTTATCCTTGTGGAGAAGGCGCAGGATATGCTGGTGGTATTACTTCTGCAGCAATTGATGGAATAAAAGTTGCTGAAGCAATTATTAAAAAATATAAGCATTTTTAGTTAAATAATTACTATTAGAAAGTGTTTTTTTCTTTTTAATAGTAATTTTTTTAACTTTTTTATAGTTTTTGTAAGTATTTTCGAAAGTTTTTAAAATAATATTAATAGGTTAACCGA
>ERZ824575.1846-NODE-1846-length-18267-cov-8.279870_pt1 | contig 18267 bp, 13 predicted proteins | sample MGYA00519470_ERZ824575 | MGnify/ENA primary metagenome ERZ824575 (study PRJEB31778, sample SAMEA3449170) | human gut metagenome | biome: human gut; feature: human-associated habitat; material: faeces | place: United Kingdom | collected 2010/2012 ...
TCCTGCAAAAATTCCAGTATTTGAATCAGGATGGCGGGATCGTGGCTCAGGCGGGTTAAATCCCGAACAAGCACAGCACGGACATGGCCGTCTTTCACAGAGCGCATCATTTGTTGTAATCCCATCCGAGCCATGCTTCTGCCAGTCCCCATATCCTGTGAAGTGCCTACAACCGTGTAACTGCGGCGCTGGGCTTCCTCCGACAACTCGTGCATCTGCTGCATGAGAGCCGATATTTTTTTATCGCTGCTTCGGCTGTATAACCACATAGGGCGGTCTATATAAGGATATTTCTTTTCCGGTTCCGTTTTCTCATTCATATGTATCAATCTCCTTATTGGTAAAAATGCAATGCAACAGCTCTCATCTGTCCCAACCTTTTTTCATGTGTTGTTGCTGCTGTTTCAGAAGGTTTTCATACTCGGCATATCCCTTATCATCCAGTTCTTTCAGGCGTTCTGGATGAAAGTGATATTCCGGATAAACTACAAATCCGCTTTGCTCATTTCGGCCTGTGGGGGAACCCAGCCCGTTTTTCTCTATCCACGAAAGAATGTCATTTCCAAAATTGTTGACGTCAATAAAAGCACAGTCCTTTGCAATGGATTTTCCCAAATTTACGCTCAGATCTCCCCATGGCTGCGGATCGCCTTGACTCCAATCCACTAACAGCAGAGCCAAATTTCCGCCGCTGTAATAAGAGCGTACTTGGAGTTCCAAGGATGTTTTTTCTCCCATCCAAGACATTTCCAAAAGAGCCTTTCCGCTGAGAATATCCTGATATTTCTTATCGCTGTATCCTTCCCAGCGCAAATAGTTCCAGTCCGGCTTGGGACATTTTTCGGCAAGAGCTATTTCTTTGGGGACGGTTTTTAATTCCGGGACAGGAATGTCACCCATCTGAACCTTGGCATAAATGGGAAGAAGCTTTTGCGATAAATATGCTTGATCAGGGCAAGTGTCAATAAGTCCCATTCTTGCAGTTAAAAAAGATCGGTCGTCCACAGTTCCAATGGCAGACATTTGTGCCCACTGGTGCTGCATTAAAAATGCTGTGATATTTTCGGGAGTCGCTTCAAAAAAGACAGCATCGTTTGGACTTTCCATATTGCTGGAAAGTCCCTGTAAATATTTTTGATTCATAGGTGGTTCTCCTTTACGGCATAAAATAATCCGGGCTTTTCTTTGTCCGGATGAAATCTTCTACATCTTCGATTTTTCTGGTCATATGAAGTGGAGGCAGGGTTTCCAGCACAGCTCGGTGATATCGTTCTCCGGGTGCTGCACGATAGTCCAGAATGCTCACCACACAGGTATCCGTTTCAGTACGGATAGCCCGTCCGAACCCTTGCCGGAATTTTACCTGCATATCCGGGATAATGACTTCTCGGATATAGTCCTGCAGGGTGGGATACTGCTCCCGTTCCGCTTCGCTGATAGGATCAGGAACAGGAAAAGGCAGGCGTACAATGATGAGCGACGATACCATATCGCCGGGAAAGTCCACACCTTCCCAACAGGAACCCGCTGCGAACAGCACCGCATTCTGCGCCTGCTTGAACTGGTGGATAATATCCTGTGAATGCCGCCATACCACCATTAACGGAAAGGACAGCTGCTTTTTTAGCTGGTTATAAACAGCGCCCATCAGGGAGTAGGAAGTAAACAGCACCAGAGTGTGGCCATGAGTGGCTTCCACTAAGCGGCAGATCTGCTCTGCCAAACACTTGGCTTCTTTTTCGCTGCCCATTTGCGCTTTTGGCATATCATCGGGAATGTAGAGGAGACAGTTTTCTTTATAATTGAAGGGAGAAACCGCAATATAATCATCCAGCCGCTTGTTTGCGGACAAACCCATGAGCTGGCGGGTTCTGTCAAAACTGCCCCCGGCCATAAGGGTACCGGAGGTCAGAATCGCTGGCGTTTCCTTCGACCACAGTGCATGGCGAAGCTGTTCCGGCATTTCCCGGCTGGCGACGCACAGGCTGGGATTTCCATCCCTGTCATACTGAATATAAAGAATATATTTCCGGTCGCCGGTAAAAAACAAGTTGAGGGTTTGCTCTGTTGTTCCCAGCCGGTAAAGTATCCACGGTGGAAGGCGAGGTGCAAGCTGTTTTTGGATCTGCCGAAGAAGGGAGAGACAATCCCGAAGGGCGGCTTCCCGATCCGGCGTTAAGACAAAGGCGGTACGCTGCGCTTCTTCCAGCAGTTCGCCCCGGCAGATAGCACCCATAAGGGCAGTAAACTTTTCTTTCAGCCGCTGGGCTGCGAGAACATATTTTTCTTTTGCCAGCAGAGTGCAGAGCTCACTGAAATCTTCTGCCGACAGGCTTCTCCCATACATCTGCTGAGCTGCGTCCGGCAGCTTGTGAGCTTCATCGATTACCAAAGCCCGATAGTCATTTAAAAGAGGGCGGAGTTCCTGCAAACGATGGGCAGCATCTGCCAATAAGTAATTATGATTGCAGATCTGGACGAAAATCTCCGCACTTCTGGCTTCCTTCAGGTATTGATGATACCGGCAGGCGCTTCGCAAAGGGCAAGTTTTCTCGCAAACTTTGGGGACGCACACCTGCCGCCGGTCAAATCCACTGAGGCCGGTTACGGAGTCCAAATCATAATAAGTGCGAAGGGAAAGCAATGCTTTGAGCTGTTCCGCATTCTTATTCTTATCTTTGACCGCTTCCAATCTTTGAGAAAGCCGGGCGTCACAGACAAAACGCTCTTTTCCTTTTCTTACGATTGCTCGGATGGGTTTGGAAATAACACGATTCTCCAGAAAAATCCGGGATAAAAAGGGAATGTATTCTCCGATGATAGCGTCCTGTAAAGCAACGCTGGAGGTAGAAATCACCACCGGCTGAGAACCTGCAGGTCCATGCGGGGCAAACTTTTTCAGTAAAATGCAGGCGGTCAGGTAAGCATAAGTTTTGCCGATCCCAACGCCTGCGTCGCACAGAGCGATATTGTTTTTGAGCAGGGTATCCAGCATGGCGTGACAGAGGGTGATTTGTTCTTCCCGAACCGCCAAACCATTTTGAGGCAAAAGAATTCTGAAAATCTTTTCAATCTCTCCGTGGGCCTGCTCTTTCAAAGTAGGCTTATTCATTTCGGCACATTCTCCTTTGAGCAGTTTGCTCGTATGTGTTGGCGGCAAACTAATGCGGCGCAGCTTTTAAACTGCGCCGCACGGATTCGCCGTCAACGGCAATCTGAAAAATTAAAAGGTTTGATTTTGATGTGCCGTATTTGCTGCTCGCCCCCCCGGCAACCTTGGGAACCATACGGGCAGGCTTGCAGTTTACAAACCGTTCACTGGCTCCCCAAAGGTCTTGCTGATTACAACCCAAGGTCGACCAACCCATCTGACGTGTGGGCAAACGATAATGCGTATCATAATACCCCGCCCAAGGTCGTGGCGAAAAGGGAAACTACTCCCTCTTTCCGGTCAAAATGCATCGCTCAAAACCAACAACACAAACCACCGTCCCACGAATAAATGGGAGGCGGTTTGTATGCGGCTCGTCATGGCGCTTTTTCCTGCGTCGCTCACTTAGGCGGGAATGTACCCGCATGGCTGGTATTCACTTTTCAAGCTACAAGGCGAACGTTTCTTTTTCCCCGTTCGCCCCATAGCCCATGAAAAGAGGCGGAATATAACGCAGGTCATAAATATTTTTTTATTTTTTTTCGTAGGCGGTAAATTCGCATATTGACAGCGTACTCATCCATTCCAAAAGCAGACGCTATTTCTTTGCTGCTATATCCATCCATTTTCATAAAGAGAATTTCGAGGGTGAGCTTGTCCACAGTATGTAACAAAGAAAAAAGTTCCATGTCCTCGATACTATCCAGCAAGGATTTAGTATCCTCAACAGGCAGTTCCAAATCCTGTGCCGATACCCAGTCCACATAGGGCGACCATTCCACCTGTCGCTGTAGGTATTGGCGTTCCTTATTAAACTGAGCCCAGTCGTATGTATGCAGGCGCTGGATGGTTTCCTCATCCACGCCGAGTTCTCTGAGTTTCTTTTCTTCTGCTTCTTTCCAGCGGAGCCATTCTTTTTCCGCTTTAGCTTTGTTGTATGCCATAGTTATTTCCTCCGATCAATCTGAAATTTTTTGAAAATTCAGATTGTCGGGGGAGGCGACCGACCGCTATGGGTTATCAGCCAGAACTTGCTCGATGGAAAATAAAAAAAGCGCAATTGTCCGTAGACAAAAGCGCTTACTGTACATAAATTATATATACCCGATATCTCTAAATGAAACACGGTAAAACTCCCCTAATTGGAGGAGTTTTATTTTGCTTTCCTTTCTTAACCTCCTTCAGGATAAGTCATTTCATATGTTAGCGATTACCATTGGTTTGTTTAATAGTCTTTACCCGGAAAACAAAGTAAAGGATATGGAATACCCAAACACAAGCCAGAACGATCCTTCCCACCGGAACAGCATGCATCATAATAAAGCCGATCGACATTAGAACCGTCACGGTAATCATAATCCGGATTTTGGTCTTCCACGTCATGCCCTGTCCTTTTACATAGCTTTCCAGATTATTTTTATACAGCTTTGTTCCCGTAAACCAACGGTGCAGTTTTTCGGAACTTTTGGCAAAGCAAAACGCCGCCAAAAGCAAAAACGGAAAGGCCGGAAGAAGCGGCAGTATGGCCCCAACGGCTCCGAGTGCCAAACCGATACAGCCTAAAATCACATATAAAATCTTCTTTATTTTCACCTTGATTCCTCCAGTCGTTTTTTCTCTTTTTTCGATTCTATTACATGGGAAATAGCCATCACCGGATGGGAAAACAACATCCTCGGTCCAGAAAACCGCATGACTTCCCGGATTTTCTCCCGCATAACCGGTTTGTAGCAATGCACCTTGCAGTTGGAGCAAAAGGTTTTGGTCTCCATAAACGGGCACTTGTCGCTGCGCATCCGGGCATAAGATTCCAGCTCTGCGCATTCGGGGCAAAGGCCGCCTTTGGTGTGATGTTTTTTGCGGCAGTACAGGGCAATCATCTCTGACACCATCCGCTTTTCCCGTTCGCGCTTATTGGCTGTGCTTTTCATCAGCTCATCCTCCCGTGTTCCACCGAATAGACGGTATCGGCGATGCGCATGGTGGACTGCCGGTGGGAAACCAGCACCACGGTTTTGCCTGTCCGTTCTTCCCTGAGGGATTTTAAGATTACCGCTTCGTTTAAGCTGTCCAGATTGCTGGTTGGTTCATCCAACAGCATGAAGGGTGCGTCGTGCAAAAATGCCCTCGCCAGTCCCAGCCGCTGACGCTCGCCGCCGGAAAGAGTATCGCCCAATTCGCCTACCGGCGTGTCGTAGCCTTTTGGAAGCGTCATAATAAAATCGTGGACGGAAGCCTTTTTACAGGCAGCTTCGATCTCTTCGTCGGTGGCCGACAGTTTGGCAATCCGCAGGTTGTTTTTGATGCTGTCGTGGAACAGCTGAGTCTCCTGGGTGACAAAGCTTTCCAGTTCCCGCAAGTTTTTGGTGTTGATCTCTTCTACCGATCTGCCGGAAAGCTCCACGCTGCCTTTCTGCACCTTCCAGAACCGCATTAGAAGCTTTAACAGGGTGGATTTTCCGCTTCCGCTTCTGCCCACAATCCCTACTACGGCGTTTTCCGGAATGGTCACCGATACATCCGAAAGAATAGTCTCATTGCCGTAAGAGAAGGAAACGTGTTCCGCCTTTGCGCCGGAGAATGTGATTTCCGGTTTCCCGGTGATTTCTTCTACTACCGGCATTTCGTCCAGAATATCCAATACCCGGTTGCCGGCGGCAAACGTGTTTTGAAGCGTACTTCCCAGCGCCGCCAGAGCGATCACAGGACCAAAGGAGGAAAACAGCGCCAGGGTAGGGATCAAAACGCCGTCAAAGCCCACTGCGCCGCTTTGATACAGCAAGGCCGAGGCAAACAGCATGATAAGATCAAATGCTAACACCACCGTATTGGTAATTGCCGTATTTCGACCGGCGATCCGTTTCATTTTTTCTTCGTCTCGGGAGAGTTCATCCGTCTTTTCGTTCATCTTGGCAAGGCGTTTTTTCCCCTGCCCATACTGAAGAATTTCGGAAAGCCCCCGCAGACTATCGAGTACAAAACCCGAAAGATCACCGGATTTGGTTCGGAAACGCAGTCCGTCATCCCCGCTGCATCTGGATATCACCATTGGAATTACGATTCCCACGATCAGATATGCTGCCAGTGCGATCACGCCCAGAATCCAATGGAACGAGCCGATAAACAGGCACATGACGATGGTAAACAGCAGTGCAATGGCAGCCGGGGAGATGGTGTGGGCATAAAACACCTCCAGCAGTTCAATATCGGAGGTAATTACCGAGATCAAATCCCCCTTGTCCCGGCCTTCCAGTTTTGCCGGACAGAGCTTTCTCAGCGCGCGGAACACCCGGTCGCGCAGCAGTGCCAGCAATTTAAATGCAATAAAATGGTTGCACGCCTGCTCTGCATACCGCAGAAATCCCCGGAGAAGGGCGAAGACAAGAACGGAAACAAAAACTGCCGTCAGGGCAAGCGGAATATCAAAACGCAGAGCCGCCAGCACGCCGTATCCGCCGAAGATCGTAATAAAAGCGGCGCACAAATGTCCGATGAGTCCCATCAAAACAGCCAGCACCATGTAACCACTCAGGGGTTTTACCAGTCCGATCAGCCGTGCCATAACGGCAAATCCGCTTCGCTTTTTCATACGCCTGCACACTCCTTTCCAAATTGCTCTAATGTCTGCTGGGCGGTCCACAGCCGTTCATACAGACCGTGGCGGGAAAGCAGTTCTTCATGAGACCCGCTTTCTGCAACGGTTCCGTGATCGAGCACATAAATATGGTCGGCGCCCACTACATTGGCAAGCCGGTGGGAAACGAGGATCACCGTTTTGCTTTTTGCCAGCTCATGGATTTCACGCATAATATCGTTTTCGCTCTCCACATCAATGTTGGAGGTGGCTTCATCAAAAATATAAACAGGGCTGTCGTGCAAAAGCGCCCTTGCAAGCGCCAGCCGCTGGCACTGCCCGCCGGAGAGGTTTGACGCTTTTTCCAAAAGCCGGGTATCAAGCCCCTGTTCCGCTTTCAAAAACGCAGCGAGATTTACTCTGGAAAGCACGGCCCACAGTTCTTCATCAGAAGCGGCGGGTTTTCCCATAAGCAAATTATCCCGCACCGTGCCCTTGAACAGGTAGCTCTGATGGCTGATGTAGGTGATGTTCCGCAGAAGGCTTTCTTCCTGAATGGAGGAAAGGGGCACGCCGCCCACTGTTACCTTACCGGTATATCCTCTGTTTCTTCCCATCAGGATCGAAGCCAGTGTGGATTTACCGCAGCCGCTTTCACCCACCAATGCCGTAAAGCTGCCCTGATGGAAGGCGAGGTCAACATTATGTAGGATTTCCCGGTCCGGCTCATAGGAAAAGGAGAGACCGGAGCAGCGGATTGTATGCTCCGACGGGAAACTTTCAGTAATCTCAAGCTTTGTTTCTTCCAGATCCAGCAGACGAAAAATCTTGTCGCTGGCCGCCATGCCGTTCATGGCAATATGGAAAAAGGAGCCCAGCTGCCGCATGGGGATAAAGAAATCCGCTGCCAACAGGATAATCAGCAGACATCCCTCAAGGGAAACGCCTCCGCTTTGGTACTGGGTCACCGCCATAATGACGCCCAGCGCTGCACCGCCGTAAGCAATCAGGTCCATAATGGTGATGGAGTTTAACTGCATGGTCAGCACTTTCATGGTGATTTTGCGGAATTTTTCCGCCTGCTCGTTCATTTCCTGCTGCTTAAACTCATCCGCCTGATAGATTTTGAGGGTGGTTAGGCCCTGCAAATTTTCAAGGAAGGTATCGCCCAGTTCCGTGTATTGTCCCCAGTATTTGGAGAGCAGTTTTTTCGCCCAGGTCTGTACTGCCGCAATGGCCACGGGGATCAGCGGCACGCAGATAAGCAGTACCACAGCCGCCGGTACATTCACAAAACATAGAACAACAAACAACGTAAGCGGCGCCAGCATCGCATAAAAAAACTGAGGCAGATACGCGCCGAAATAGGTTTCCAACTGATCCACACCTTCCACCGCCACCTGCACCACTTCCGAAGTTTTTACCTGCTCGCTGTAGGAATTTCCAAGCCGCAGGAGTTTTTGATAGATCTTCTCACGCAGGGTCTTTTTGACTGCTTTGGAGGAAAAGTACCCCATTTTGGCGGCACCGATGGAGCAGAAAAACCGGACTGCCAACGCCAAAAGCACAACGATTCCCGTAATTGTTAAAAGCTGCGCCGAGGCCGAACCCCTGAAAAGCTCTGCAAGCATCCGGGAAATACTGAGCATCAGGGCGATATTGGCCGCAAGGGAACACCACTGTAAAATTACATTTCCCACTATGTATTTTTTGCTCTCGGCAACGGTACCGATGAGCCGTTTATTGATCATCATATTTTCGTCCGCCTTTTGTTATTTTTTCATCACTTTCTTAACGCCTATACACAGAGCGGCAACCGCTATCACAAGCAGTGCTGATGTAAAACCGTAAAAAAGGGATTGCATGGCATTATTCACAGCCGCTCGCCTTCTTTCTGTTCGTCCACTTTCTCAGCGCTTCATAGCTTTTCTGACTCACGGCATGTTCCATTTGGCAGGCATCCTCCGCCGCAGTTTTCCCATCCACGCCCAGATCTTCTAAAAGAGACTGGAATGTCTGGTGGCGCTCATAAGTTTCTCTGGCAACGGTTTGCCCCTTATCCGTGAGATGTACTTCCCGGATATCGTCTAAAAAAAGGTAACCTTCCTTCTCCAACTCTTTCAGCGAAACGGAAACTGTAGGACGCGACACATGAAGCTCTGCTGCAATATCCGCACCACGTACGGAGCTGTTTTGCTTTTTCAGCAAATATACGGCTTTCAGATAATCCTCCACCGTTTTTCTTTGTTTCATACGGCTTATGCCTCCTTTCCATGTATTCAGGGTTACCCCTTATACCGGGATCACAAAAGGTTTTCCATCTACTGACTGAATGGTCAGATCGACGCCGTATACCTCTTTGACAAGTTCCTTTGAAATGATTTCCTCCGGTAAACCGTGAGCAATAATTCGTCCGTCCTTCATCGCTACGATTTCGTCGCTGTAATACAGCGACTGGTTGATATCGTGGAGAACCATAACGATGGTAATACCGTACTCCCGGTTCAGCTTCTGAATGAGTTTTAAAATCTGTAGCTGATAACGGACATCCAGATAGGTGGTCGGTTCATCGAGAAACAGTACCTTTGTGTCCTGTGCCAGCGCCATGGCAATCCACACACGCTGTTTTTGCCCGCCGGAAAGCTCTGTTACCGGTTTATCCTTGTGCTTGCTTGTATGGGTGATTTCCAGCGCCCACTGTATTTTTTCTTCATCTTTTTGTGGATCCGAAGAAAGCCCCATGGTGTGATAGGGCGTTCGCCCATAGCTTACAAGCTTTTCGACCGTAAGATCCGGCGGCGCCGTATTGTATTGATGGACAATCGCCGCTTCTCTGGCAAAATCTTTTAAACGCAAATTTGCGATATTTTCCTCTCTCAGAAAAACTTCCCCCTGATCCGGCTTTAAGTTTTTTGTCATCAGGTTAAACAATGTGGATTTTCCGCATCCGTTTGCACCGATCAATGTGGTAATTTTCCCCTCGTGAAGAGAAAAGTCCAATCCGTTCAGCACCTGCTGCTTTCCGTAGGAAAAAGAGAGATTTTTTACGGTAAAAATATTATTGGCCATAGTTTTGTCTTGACCTCCTCAGCAGAATAATAAAGAACGGGCCTCCTACCACGGACATAATGACCGAAGCGCTGATTTCATAAGGCGCTGCAATGGTACGCCCAACCGTATCCGCTAAAAGCAGAGTAAAAGCACCCAGCAGGATCGTATAAGGAACCAATATTTTATGATTGCTTCCTACCAAAAGCCTTGCAATATGTGGTACGATCAATCCTAAAAAGCTGATGGGACCGATCACCGCCGTAGAAATGCCCGCCAACAGTACTGCAATAACCGAAATCACGATACGGCTTTTATTGACATTGACGCCGAGGCTTCTTGCTGTCTTGTCTTCCAGAGCCAGCAGATTACACTGACCGAGCACGAAGAACGAAGCGATCAATCCTACTACGCCGTACAATAATAAAGTTTGCAGATCATCCCAGGTCTTCATGGTGATATTGGCATTTACGATGCTGGCAACCCCCGAATAATTGCTTCCTGTTCCGGAGTTAAACGCGCTCATCAGTCCGGTAAACATGGCATTGACCGCTACACCCACCAGCGATAAAAATACGGGGAAAACGCAGATCAAATATGGTCGCCACGTTTTCGTTGTATGCAACAAACAGTCCTTTGAAAAGTTCCAGAGGTGTCACCTTTAAACTGCCGGTATTGACGGAAAAGAGAAAAAGTCCGACAAGCAGCACCGCTGTAATACCAAAGGAGAAAATCTTTTTTCTTCTGCTTATCATAAAGCAGGCCTCCTTTTCGTGATAAAGCAAACAGCCGGGCGCCGAATTTCGGCAACCCGGCCATTGCTTTTTTACATGCAATATGCAGTCTTTTTTATTTCACTGTCTTACGCTTTCTGCTGATAAACAGAACGCCGATCATGCCGCCAGAAGCCAGCGCGAGGAGTGCAAAAGGAAGTACATTTGTGCTGTCTCCTGTCTGCGGGATTGTTGTATCTCCGTTTTGGTTCTGACCGGAATTGCCGCCTCCTGTCACTTCGCCTACCATAGCGAACAGCCCCAGACTGGTGGTGCGGACTACATAGTAGCCGTTTTGCACTTCACCTTTTACCAAAGTCTTGCTTCCGTCCGCATTCACACGGTACAGTGTCAGTCCGTCCTCACCGCACGGGATGTACAGAAGCACAGAGCCAAGCGGTGCCGTTTCCACACCCTCTACCAATGTTGTGATCTTGTAAAGGCTCCAGCTGCCTTCTACGCCGTTCATCGCTTTCAGAGCAATATCGTAGTCAGCTCCCTGTGTCAGTTTGGATACTGAAAGAACTGCTTTATCGCTAAGGATTCCGGAATTGGTCTCCAGCTTGATTCCAGTAGCTTCATCTGTCAGGTTCACATCTACGATTTCCTCTCCGGTAATATCGCTGTCGCCTGCCGCCGAAGTATCATCTACCTTCAGGGATGTATCATCGGTTTTCGTTGCCGTACTCCAGGTAAAGCGCAATCTTGCTGTCAGTGTTTCTCCTACCGCCGCATCCATCGGTGTATCGGGCACATAGAAGTTTACAGGCACATAGGTGATAGCGTCGCTGATATCCGGCTGAGCCGAATCAGGAAGGTTGAAGCTTACCAGCTTAATATAGGTGTAATTCTTGTTTGCAGGAACAGTAGTCAGTTCGCCTGTTGCGTCAATACTTACCGCCGTTCCGTCTGCCAGCTCAAACTTGATGATGGCGCTGTGGTACGGATCAATATCAACAGGATTGGTTCCGATCTGTACTCTTGTAATCTTTCCGTTCTTCACAGTGATCAAAGCTTTGCCGTTGTTCTTGAAGGCTACATTGCCCATAGATGCTTCGTTGGAATCTGATTTCCAAAGGTCAATGTCTACATAGTAGTTGCCGTCCTCCAAGAAGAAGCCAGTGCCTGCTTCTCCGCCTGTTTCATACTCTCTGTCGCTCAATGCCCACAGAGAGAAGTGGGAAACGGTGAAGCTCACCTGATCCCCGCTGGTGGAAACTGCCACGCGCTCTGTACGCTGGCCGTTTGCAATGCAGTAAGCATAGCTGACTGCGTCTTCGGAAGTCACCGTTACAGTCGCTTTGCCTTCACCGAATTCCACTGTATCGCCGTTTTTATCCTCAAGGGTCAGTTCATAAGCAGAGGAGAAGGTTCCAAGTCCGACCGGAACCGATGCTTCGGAAATGCTTAATGTTGCTCCGCCGTTTACTTTGGAAATCTGAGCAATCAGGGCGCTGTCCAATGTAACGGAACCGGCAGAGGTTTTCACAACTACGGTTTTGCCCATAAGAGCCTCGGCAGTTTTCTGCGGGATGATGACCTTAGAGGAGGTAATACCGGATGCTGCGGATGCTGCGTCAATCGTAACGGTATCTCCGCTTACTTCAACATTGTCGGATCCTCCGCTGGTGAGGAAATCGCCGGAAACAGTAATTGTTTCAGCACTGCCGTTCACGGTTGTTTCCGCTTTCACTGCTTCGCTGCCGGCAGGCGCGACGGTCACAGAAATGGTCTTGGTGAGGTCGGCTTCACCGGATTTGGTCGCAGTCACGGTAATGGTCGCGGTGCCTTCGCCCTTTGCAGTGATTTTACCGTTGTCAACAGCAGCAACAGAAGGATTGCCGCTTTCCCATTTGGTGACAGCATAGCCGTCTGCACCCTTGAGGGTAGCAGTTACGGTTTCTTTTTCCCCTACCATCATGGAAAGTTCATAAGCGTTTAAAGAAAGGGTAGGCTTCAGGCTGACTGCGGTCAGCGTTCCCCATTTTACATTCATGTCTACATTCTGATCGCCCACACCGTTTGCCGTCATTTTATCGACGGAAACACGCAGTACATAAACATTTCCTCTGTCATTGGTTGTATTGATGTACTTCAGTGGCATCGATATTACATACGGATAGCACTCAGATGTATGCGCATGCCCCTCCGCGCACGGAACGGGTATTGAGGGATTGTTCTCTGCCACGGTGTAGTAGCTTAGCACGGTTGTATCATCCATGTAATCATACCGTGTAGAGACATCTCCATTCCAGTTCTTAGCATTACTCTGATTCTCCGCTGCTGTTAAACCTTTATAAATCCACAGATCCGTCAGATGCCCCCATAAACTCATTACCTGTGTAGGATGGAAAGACAACTGCAAGGTCGCTTTCCCATTTTCTACAATCAAGGTCGCTGTACTATCGACAGCGCCTGAAGTCATAGAGGCGTTCTGCGTTCCAGTGACATACATGGATATATCGACTTTATAGGTTCCATCCGCCATATTGGACGGATCGAATTCAGAGGTTCCACGCAGCCCTGCTACCGCTTCATTTAGGGAGAGACAAAAGTAATCAATCTCCGCCTGGTTTGCGTTCTCGTTTGTCAGAGTGTTCTTTGCGCTTTCCAAAGCAGTTTGTACAGCCTGTACCGTGTCGGTGGTATAGGCTTCGCTGTTCTTCAGTGCAGCTTCCGCCGCCGCAATCGCGTAATTCAAATCTTCAAAATCCTGATAGGTTTTCGGTGTTGGCGGTGTAGTCGTCGTATCAGACCAGTTTAATGAGGTACGGGTAACCAAGCTGTGGTAACCGGTGTAATTTCCACTTGCATTCGCCGTAGGATTCAGAATATAGGTATTGCCGTCCTCCGTTTTATACGTTACCGCTTTGCTGTCCTCAAATGGCAAAGCCCCGTATTTGTAATGACCGCCGTTTATATTGACGACCGCTTGCCTCCCGCTTACATTTTGATTGCGAACGGCATATCCCGTCGCCGATTCGATTCTTGCATTGTCTTCAATCGTAACGGTCATCGCTTCCGTCGGTCCAACATAAACAGCGTAATCCGTCGTTTCTCCACCCGTTTGACGGATCGACGCATTTCCGGAAATTATATGCGTACCGCCGCTCAGATAGCTTACTGCACTAGAATTTTCACTGCTGATAACCGCATTTCCAGAAATCTCTGATTTCCCCATCGTGATACTGACAGCATTATTCCCATCGGATGTCAAAGCAGCGTCTCCATGTATATGTACCTCTATCGTCCGTGACGCCAAAGCAACTCCCGAACCGCTTACCTGAATCGTCCCGCCAGAAATATCAACCTTTGCGCCCAGTTGCAAATCATAATCCAGATTCGCAGCTATGCCGTTCCCGTTCATTGCCGGACGCACAATGCCGCCTTCTATTGTAATGCCGCCGTTGCTATACATCTGTCCAAGCATAATCATCGTTGTATTACAGCCGGAAAGCGTACCGCTTTTCAAATAGAATTCCCCTGTCATTCCGAGGGTTATTCCGACGTTTGTCGTATCAGAAAACGCCAGTTCGCCGCTTTTTCCCGCACTATCTTGAATGATCAATGTCCCATCCACTTGGATCATTCTGATGGTATCATCATACGGTTGCAAAGACAATCGGTGACCGTTCAAATCCAGTGTAATCTCTTTATCTTTCGGAATATTCAAAGCCGAACCGTTCTTCAGGGAACTGTCGCTTTCAAGCTTGATGGTTCCACCATTTTCCTCCAACGCTTTAAATGCAGCAGTTACCGAAGAATACTGCGTTTCCACCCCGCCCACAGGGGTTACCAGTAAACTGCCGGAATCCTCCGCTTCGGGGATGTCATACAGCTGCCAGCATTTCTCTTCTGAATTATAAGCTAAATATTTTCCTTCTGAAAAAGAGAGAGAGCCTTCATATGTATAAAAAACGCTGCTTATGTCCGTATTGCTGCAATAGAATTTTCCTCCGTTGATAAAACCTTGCGTAAATGCGTCCGCCACGCAGCTTCCGCTCGTCGTATAGCTTCCGCCGTTTATCGTGACTTTTCCCGAAGCGGGATTGAAAATCTGACCGGAGGTCGTTACTGTACAATCGTCGATTTCCAAAGCGGATGTGTTGCTTCCCTTAAATACCGCGCTCGTCGTTCCTTCAAAGGTTCCCCCGGTGATCGTCACATTGACATACCGCTGAGAATAATCCACAACACTATAACTGCTGCCACTTGTTTTCAGCGTTCCGGCGGTGATGTTGATTTCCGTTGGGTCTGTCACCGTTGCCACCTGATACGATGACGCACCTCCGACAACTGCTCTGGCGGCGGAAATCAAGCCAGTTTTGCCAGAAGAGGAATCTTGAATGGTCAATTCAACGCCTTTTCCCTGATACTGAATTGCGCTGGCAGCGGCTGTGGTTTCCAGCTTATGCCCATTCAAATCCAATATAAATGTGGTATCTACCGGAACCACCAGTGGCGATGTGAAATCCTCTGCCGGGATATCCTCGTTTAAGGTAACCGTTGCGTTTTTAATACCGTTCTTTGTCAGGTAAGTGTCGATTTCCACGATATATTTACTGGGGAAGGATTTTGATTCACTTTTGTCATTATCCGTGACGGTAATATCCTCCGCCGCTGCTAAAAAAGGAATTTCCAGCGTTGCGGTTTCCGTAAAATCATCGCCGTCTTTCGGTACAATATAAAAGGTAACCGTCTTTGTTGCTGCTTCTTCCGAAGAAACCGTGACGGTCATAGCATCCTTATCGAGAGCAATTCTTTCCCCGCCATCTATGCTGTAATAATAGGAGGGGCTAATCGCCAACTCAACCGCTTCAGACACTGCTGAAAAAGACACTGTTGCGGTATCTCCCGCAATATATACACTGTACTCGGTTGTAGGCGCTTTTGCTGTGATGGAAACCTCATTAAGTACATATGTACTCTCGGCAATTTCCGAAAAGCTATTGCCTTTTACTGCTACTGCATAAAGATAAATGGTTCCTCCCGAATACCCCGGCTTTACTTCAAGTTCTGCAAAAGTATCAGGTTCAATTTTTTGGCCTTCAGACTTAATCTTTTCTGCAGTAATCGACTCCTGCGCGGTTAAGCTGGCGTAATAGTAGTATTCTGAAGCACCATCCATAGCTGATACTTTAATATAGTTCTTTTGAACCCATGCTACGCTTTCCCCATCCTTTACGTCGTTTACTTTCGTGCTGGTCTGAGAACTTTTGCCCAACGAAATCACAGGAACATTCGATTCTTCTGAACCGCTGTCCGCCGCAAACGCATTGGTCACGCCCATACTCATAACCATCATGACTGCCAGCAGCATAGCCAAACTTCGTTTAAGCCATGACTGTTTCGTTGTTGTCATTGTGTCTACCTCCATTCTTTCATAAATACAATGTTTTGGTTAGCATAATCTAACCGCTTGGTGAAAAATAATGCCGTTTCTACGGCATCATAAAAGATATCGCGCACCACTCCTCCTTTTGCGATGTTCTGGTCAAGAGAACAAGTTAACACGCTTGTTTCCCTGATATAAACGGGCAGAGGCAAAAGGTTATCCGCCTGAGTTAGGTTATGCTAACCAACCTCCTAAAAAATTGCTCCTTTCGGAGTTTTTAGGAGGGGATCGTTGTTGTCATATTGCTTTTGGCTCTGCTCTGCTGTTACTTTTCTGTCCGGCCTCAAAGACCAAAACAGGGCTGCGAATGATAAAACACACTGCTTTTATAATCCGCATTTTCCTTAAAGCAAATTCAGTATAGCCAGTTACTATTTTGTTGTCAATGGATTTTCTGTTGCAGAATTGCTCCAAACAGCCCATCGGAGGGCTAAAAAAGCTCCTAAACCTCGATTATGACTGATAAATCAGTGTTGTTGCAAAACTGCTCCAAAAAATTTTTCGTTTCTTCTGAATCAGCCGCTTTTAATGGATGAACATGGTGAAAACAGCCGTACTCTCCGGCATATGCATATCCCCAACACTGCATTGCATTTTCAGGCATACGCTTCCGTGCAGCAGGGTATCCCGGCCTTTTCCCATAGAGATAAACCGCAGCGCCGTTACCGGAAAAAACACATAACGCCCGTCAATGCCGCCGTCACGGAATTCTCCGTCATATAAGTATTGCAGCTTCTGAATGCGTCCTTCCATTTTATTTTTGCTGGACATGGACTGGGCGGATACGGTTTTGACCGCCAAATACACAAGTCCTTCATGATCCTTTACGATGACTTCACACGGGTTTTCAAAACCACGGTTTGCCATGGAAAGATTATTGTGATTTTTGATTTGTTCCCGGTAAATAATGAACGGAAAATAGTAACTGCCGTCACTGAGGTAATTACAAATATCCCCACCATGGAAGTCCCGGCGTCCGGCAAATATTTCTTTGATATGCATTCGGCTTTCCTGTTCAGCCAGCCGCTCCATAAATTCATCAGAAAAACCAGCTGCCAGTGCTCGAAAGGCATTATCCTTAATCTGTGCAGGAGGGATATCCTGATACTGCATATATTTTTCTAATACCTTTCTCTGTTTCTGATACTTTTCCGCCAGTTTGACTCCCGGAACCGTCAAAACCGTTTTACGATTCTCTAAGCGTTCTACAATATTCAGCTTTTCCAGCGTGTCCAGCGTACGAGTGACCACCCATTTGCTCACATTCAGGCTTCTGGCTGAATCCGTCACCGTGCGCTTTGACGGTTCCGCTGTCAGGTAATAGAGCAGCAGCTGAATTTGAAACGGCGTTAAGTTTTCTTTTTCTAACATGAAAATCCCCTCCGCTATTGTATTTATATAAGGTAAAAACACTATAAAATCAAATGAATCATCTTCACCATACAAAACCGGTCAGAAACAGCCATACTGACCTTGGTAGATGGTTTTAAGCCGTTTTTGGGAATATAGCGATAGTAAGGCTTTTCCGTAACGTCCGTAAACTCACCGCCGATCTTTCCGGCTAGTTCCGCTACCGAATCTACACAAAAGAACATCTGCGCATCGGCGTGGCCTACCTGTTTCATGTACTTCTTTTGCATCATAGCCATGCCTTTTTTGTTCACTGTATCAAAGATGACTTCTATATCTCCAAATTGTCTGAGCATACGAAACAGAGAAATAACCTTATCTTCCTCAAAATAGTGAAACAGTCCGCCTGCGGTAACAAGGATAGGGGCATCGGGAAAATCCGTGCGAACTTGCCTGATCCAGTCCTTGGAAAAGGCATCTCCGGCAAGGTAGGTCTCCCGTTCCGATTCTGGGAGCAGTTCCCGCCGGTAGTCAATGACGTGTGGCAAATCAACGGCATACCAGCGCGTCTTTCCGTTATCACAGCGGTAATAAGTTGTTTCAAGTCCGCAGCCGAGCTGGACGATCACTCCGTCCGGTTTGCGCATTAAAAACTCCTGAATAAACCGATCCATATTGGCAGAGCGAGCCGCTGAAGCCAGCAGGGTATACTGGCTTTGACTGCCGTTTCCCAACAGGTCAGGTGGCAACTTTTCTTTTAATTCCAGAGCCTTTTTATCATATATGATCTGCGGACAGTGCTCACTGGCATAGATCCTGCCCAGCATAGGGACAAACAAGGTATCCTCCACGACGCCTAAATGTGACATTCTTTGTCCTCCTTTTTCGAACAGCTTTGTATCAGCCCAAAGCCACATCCAATACCATCATCAAAGTGAAACCAACTGCAAACAGAATGGTTCCCACATTGGAGTGC
>ERZ824575.1847-NODE-1847-length-18260-cov-2.906180_pt1 | contig 18260 bp, 18 predicted proteins | sample MGYA00519470_ERZ824575 | MGnify/ENA primary metagenome ERZ824575 (study PRJEB31778, sample SAMEA3449170) | human gut metagenome | biome: human gut; feature: human-associated habitat; material: faeces | place: United Kingdom | collected 2010/2012 ...
TTGGGGACGAATACAAAAACTGGAAGAACGGCAATATTGTTCTCATTAATGCGCCTACAGGAAGCGGTAAGACGACTTTCATAATTGAAAAATTTCTTGCTCGTGAGCTGAATCAAGGGAGAAAAATTTTATATCTGGTAAATCGTAAAATACTAAGGGAACAACTTCAAATGGAAATCGAAATAAATGCAAACAAAATATTAATCGCAGCAAATAGTCTGCAAAAAACCATATCGGATATGATTTGGATATCAACCTATCAAGAAATCGAACAATGGATTTTAAGAGGGGAGGAAAACTATCTAAATCAATTCGACACGGTTGTGTATGATGAAGCGCATTATTTTTATGCAGATAGTAATTTTAACACGCATACGCAATTGTCTTTTGATTGCCTTTTAACATATTTTAATCTTAAACTACAGATTTTTATGTCAGCAACAATTGACAATGTTCAATTATTTATAAAAGGACGAGAGGATTTCGATAAAGATGCTTCGAAGTACTTATTAATCAAAAATCGATATCGTGAATATAGATTAAGCAAGGACTACTCGTTTGTTGATTGGAAGTTTTTTAATACTCAGGAAGAAATGAAAAAAATTATTTTTTCGAATGACAGTAAAAAACAGAAATGGCTGATTTTTGTAGATAGCAAAGAAGTTGGGAAACAACTTTACAAGGAATTTGAGAATGGTAACAATTCTGTTGCTTATATTGATGCTGAATATGAAAAAGATGAAGCAGGCAATGAGTGCGTCCAAAGTATAGCAAAACACAAACAATTTAATGAGAATATACTTATTGCTACAGCAGTTATGGATAATGGAATATCCATTATTGATGAAAAACTTAGAAATATTGTAATTATGGCTGATGTTGAGGAGACTTTTCTTCAAATGCTGGGACGAAAAAGGGAAGATAACGAAAAAATAACATTATATTTCTTTCGAAGAAATGTTGAATATTTTCAAAGGCGTTTGAATGCTGCTCAGTCAATTTTAAAATTGTATGACAAATATCTTAATTGCCTGACGCATACTAATGTTTATCTGGGCAATATATGCGAGAAAATGCAATCAAATTATGGGGGATGGCAACAATTACTGTACTTCCATAGTAATATCTTTCCAGATTGTCATTTTCAGCAGACTGTTTTAAACGATGTACTTTTAGGAAGTCCACGAAAACGTGCAGAAGCGGTAAAATTATTGTATTCATATCGTGGATTGTTAGCTGTTAATTATTTTTCGCTATACAAATATCGGAAACTATCAGATATGTATAGTAAACTTATCAGTGAGTTGGAAAATGATGAAGATGCTTTTATCAAAATGCAGGCAAGTTGGCTCGGAGCTTCCGAAGAAGAAATAGACGCAAAAATTATAAATGCCAAAAATGAACTGAATCAGCTTCATGCTAAAAGTATAGAGCAGCATTTTTCTTCACAATTTGAAGAAAAAAATATAATCAAATTGCAAAGCAACGAAAATATAGAAATGAAGGAGACTCTAAAAAAGCATTTTTTATATTTTGCTGAAATAGGTAAAGTAGAGCAAAAAGATATTGAATCACTTGGTAAGAATGATCGACCTATTCAGCCAGCATTATTTAACCGTCTGATGAATGAGGCTGGATTGCCTTATGATATGAGCAAAAATGGTGGCGCGTTGTTTGTCATACAAAAAATCGAAAAATAAAAAGTTACCATCCTCCCAACAGAAGAATAATCATTCAATGTGAATGATTGCTCCCCTGCTGGGAGTTTTTTAGTTTAAGAAAAAATTTATGAATGGAGGTCTTAAAATGGAAAAAAGAGTGTTTACAATTGGTGAAGTGGCAGAATTGCTTTGCGTAAGCAAATCGTACATATATCAATTGGTAAGGGAAAATAAAATCCCAAATTTGAAATTGGGGAAAAGGAAATTGATTCCCATTGAACAATTTAACAAATGGCTTGAAACACAAGCAGAATCACAACTTCTCTTATAAGGGAAGTTTTTTATTGGAGGAAAAGATTATGAGAAGAACAAATGGCGATGGCTCAATTTACCGGCGCAAAGATGGACGTTGGTGTGCTTCTGTATATAGTGATGTAAACGGTAACGTTTCAAGACGGTATGTATATGGAAAGACACAAAAGGAGGTCAGAGCAAAATTAAAGCAACTGGAACAGCAAATTCTAACAGAAGAAAATGAACAGAAATATCCATTTCTTCATAAGAAGTTATCTGACTGGGTGAATGAATATTTGGAAACCTTCAAAAAGCCGGTGCTAAAGGAAACCACATATACGACATATGGTCATTTCTTTCGGAAACATATCTTAAATGATAAGATAGGCGAAATTGCTATGGGAAAAATCACTTCTGAAATATTGCAGGAATATTACCAACGAAAGCAATTAAGTGGTTTGTCTGCAAAAACTATTCATCATATACATGTGTTGATTAATGGAAGCATGGAAAAAGCTTATCAATTAGGGTATATTGAACAAAATGTCTGTAACAGAGTTATTTTACCAAAGAAAGAAAAATATGTGGGAAGCATGATGGATCTAAAAAATGTACGTAGATTCATACGAGATGCAAAAGAAGAACGGCTTTATCCTATTATTGTCACAGCGATGTTGACTGGATTGCGAAGAGGAGAATTGTTCGGATTGCATTGGAAAGATATTGACGTGAAGAATCGAATCTTGCATGTTCGTGGAAGTTTATGCCCAATACAGAAAGTAGATGAGCAAGGAATGACGCATACAGAGTATGAAGTTTTAGAACCCAAGACATCAAAAAGTCTCCGTGTTGTCCCTTTATCCAATGATGTTCTTGCAGCCTTGCAAATTCAAAGAGAATGGCAGGAACAATGTAAAGAAATATTAGGATGTGATTTTGTAAATCCAGAAAATTTTGTGTTTACAGATTATAATGGAAAAACATTGGCACATCGTAAATTTTTAGATGATTATTACGCTACATTGGATAAATATGATATTCCACGTATTCGTTTCCATGATTTGCGTCATACATTTGCTTCTTTATTGTTGGAGTCAGGTGAAAATCTGAAAGCAATACAAGAACTTCTAGGACATTCACAGATTTCAACAACTATGGATATCTATACACATTTCAGTGAAGAACTCAGGCGAAAATCCATTGACAATTTGGAAAACTTAATTGATGACGAATAATTATTAATGAAGTAATAAACATTTGAGTAAGGATGAAAATGAATGGGTAAAGGCCCAGGATTTCATTCTTGCCAAGTGCTGTTAAGATGTTTTTGAAAGGAGAAAATCATGGCTAAAAATAAAACTATTAAAGTTTACGTATCAGATGACGAATTTAATTTTATTAATGAAAAAGCAAAAAAATGTAATACACCAATAAGTACATATTTACGACAATCGGGACTACGGAGTACGAATTTATTAAAACCAGAAAAAATGTGTGAGTTCGTGGAAATTTTAAATTCTATAAATTCTAAATATCCTGATGAATGGATGCAACAAAAAACGGATGAATTATATAAAAAATTGGAGGTTTGATTTTATGGCAATATTCAAGGTAATAAATAATAATTATCCAGATTATAACAGTGTGGAACATTTGATTTCTTATGTATTGGATGGGGCAAATGGTTTTACCGGTCAATTATATTCACAACATATTTATCCACTTAATTCATTTGCAATAACAAGACAGATGTGCTATGTGTCCAGATTTTTTGGAAAAGATAACCGCAGGCTGGTTCGTCATATTGTTATTGCCTATGAAGATTATTTGCAAGAATATATAGGAGTACAAAACCTTTTAAAGAATATATGGGAATGCATGTTAATGTATTTTCCGCAAAATCAATGGATTATTGCACCACATGAGAAGGATGAGCGAATACATGTCCATATTGTATATAATTTGACAAATTTCTATGATGGTAAACAAATAAATGAAAGTGGAGGTTTTTTTACACAGCTAGCCTATGGCTTTTCTTGCCATGGAATAATGGTCAAGCCTGACAAAATGAAACACATTAAATATAATGTGATTTATGGAAAGCATCCGAAATTTTAAAAAATGGAGAGTAGGGACAATCCCCTACTCTCTTGATCTAATTTTAGATTTTATATAATGGATAACATTTTCTTTTGGAATCCGCCATGTTTTGCCAACCTTGTATCCGCAAATCTCTTTATTTTTTAGCATTTTGTAAACTTCATTTTGACCGATTCGCAAAATTTCACAGACTTCTTCCGGAATCAAAATGGTTTCATATTGTTCAAGCATACTGCATCCTCCTAAAAAAGTAAAAATAATTTTACCTATATGTTAACGAAAACAATACCTTACTAGAATTCGAAAGATTAAAAGAGTTGAAAAAATACGATAATAGATACATAATATAAATTAGATAAAACATCTGTGAATAATATTTAGTGGAGGAATAGTCTATGAAGAATAAACGAACATCATATACAAAAAAAGAAATTAACCAAGCAATCTTAAAAAAGATTTATATGAGCGATAGTGAAAAAAATCAGCTTTGGCATCAAACAACGAAAAAAATACAACAATATCTTGAAAGTGTAGGAGTGGCCAAATCATTTCGCGAGATCAAAAAACTTCCAAGAATAAAAATCAAGGGAAAAGATGTAAATGGTAAAGAACGTTTGATAGCAAGAGAAATAAGAATGGTTGTAGGCTCAGATGAGATTGAAAAATCAGACGGTTTTAATACTTTTTTACCATTAATTAAAGAAGGAGTTATAAATTATGAAACAGAAATCGATAAGCGATATTTATATTTTGAAGTACAGAATGAAGAAGATAAATTCTTTGATTTGTTAGTGAAAGAGTATATTTTTAAATCAGGGAAATTCTATCTACATTTCAGAACAGTATGTACACAGATTAGAAAAAAAGCTCCGTTTTACGAGTCGTATAAAGGGTTGACTGCTGATACAAGTCGATTAATTAAAGGAAAAGAAAATTATTTGGAAACAGAAAAAATATTTTCTCTAGACGAATGGTTAATGTTTGCACATCATTTCACCATGACGGATGAGGAATTGACAGAAGAGAGATTTGTAATTACATCATATGCATTTGCAGTTTTTAAGTGCATAAATTATTTGTTTGAATTAAGCACATCATCTGAAAATGACAAAAAGGGATTATTGGATAATGGCAAAACAATAAAGAATAATGATTATTTTGAATTGATTAATTGGTCAGAAAGTATTTTTGATTGCTTACCCAATATGGAAAGCATAAAGTATAATGAAGGCTGGCAAATTATGAAGAAAAATACTATTCGAAATACTATTATTGATATTGTAAATTCCGATAAAGTAAATATTTTTAATTGCGCAGTAGGATATGTTGCTAATAGTGGTTTAGCATTGCTAAGAGAAGCATATGATAAGATTGCTGCTAATGATGGGAAATGTAAATTAATTGTTGGTAGTTTACAGAATTATCCCAATATAACACCTAAAAGTGGAATTGATCAAAAAACAGCAATCATATTGAATATGTTGATTATTGACCAAAAACTAGAATTGTTTACCCACGACAAGTCATTTTATCATGGAAAAGTATATTGTTTGGAGGGGGAAAAGTTTCATTATTATATTGTTGGATCAAGCAATATAAGTGTTAATGCGTTTAAAAATAATTATGAAATGGATATTCTTTATATAGCAGTACCAGAAAGCGAAAAGGATATAGAGTTAAAAAAATGGTATACGCAACTAGAGAATGAATGTAAAAGAATTCCCTATCTCGATGAGGATAAATTTGAAAATAACAGTATTAATGATGAAGAAAGTACTAAAATTCAAAATGATAGCAACGAAATATCTTTTAAAGAGGCAAAAAATATCATAGATGAGTTATCAGATGAAGATACCAAATTTAGATTGAATGCATGGCTAAAATATGGACCAATAATTTATCAGGAAAACGTTATTGATATTCCGGCATTAAAGGGATATACAATGTTTGTTTACAAGGATAATGAAATGGTAGTTTTTGAATCTTTTCGACCTCAAAATCGATATTATGTTTTTGGTATGCCTAATGGAGTTGATGATTTAATGCTACAGTTGAGAACGCATACTAAGAATCAAATGGTCAACTCAGAATATTATGTGGATCGTGGAAATCATGTAAAAAATAAACAAAATATTCTTGCAAAAATCGATAGATTGTTTATTTGATACTTTTGGGGAGTAAATTGAATTTTATATGTTTTTAATTGTGATGTTCCCAAAGGCTCAATCCAGCCTTTGGGAATCTTCTTTCAAAATGCGGTTTACTGTACTCCTGCTCAAACCAGTTTCACGAACAATATCAACAATTCGCATGCCATTTTCAGCAAGAATGCGTACCGTGTCTTTTTTTGCATTGGGGCAGGAAGGTCTACCACCTTTGCGCCCTCTGGCTTTTGCACTTGCCAATCCTTCTTTTGTTCTCTGTACTACCAAATCTCGTTCCAGCTGGCTGATTCCGCTCATGACGGTAAGAAGAAACTGGTTGTACGGATTGTCGGAAGTGGTGTCCAGCCAAGTGTCTTTCAATGATTTGATGGAAGCTTTCTTTTCGCGTACGTTCTCAACAATCATCAATAAATCTTTGGTGCTCCTCGAAATCCTCGTTAAATCGGGAATAATTAAGACATCTCCCGGCTGTAAATCTTCCAGAAGCCGATTTAATTCCGGGCGCTGCAACTTTGTACCGGTTATTTTTTCCTGATAAATCATGCGAGGATCCACGCCTGCGTTGACAAGTGCATCAATCTGTCGGTCAAGATTCTGTTCCAAAGTGGAAACTCGTGCATATCCGAGTAACATTTCTATTATCCTTTCATTATTATGTATCAAAAACGTGCCAAAATGTAAATTGATTCTGATACGTTTTTTGACACAATTTTATTGGTTATAAGTAACGATAATTCGTTTACCAAAAAAATGTACCAAAAACATTCGTTTTTGACACATTAATTAGATTCTTCCTCATCCAATTCTTTTCAATAATTTGATGTAAAAAAAGAGAGATGCCCGAAAAAGGCATCTCTCAGATTGTAGGCAAAATTCTGCTGGAAACAATTAGCAATTCTGTGTCCTCAAAATCAGGCACATCTTCAACTCATTCAAACAATTCCCTTTTCTAAAGCTTTTTGGATATCCTGATCTGAAATTACGGAATACACGTTCGCACCGTATTTTTCTTCTAACAGATGTCTTCCAATTCCACCGGGCATATCGTCGCGGGCGAATATGGTTACCAACGCCACAACATGGATATCAGCACATTTCTTTGTTTCCTCAATCCACCTGTCTACGCTTTGCCCCGTAGACACACCATCATCTACGATGACTACACGTTCCCCTGCCTGCAATGTGTGACCGCATATCATTCGCCCTCTGCTGTCAGGCTTCTGCCTCGCATGACAATAATTTACCGTTCTTCCATATTTGTTATACAAAACACTTGCGGCCATTGCCGAAAAAGAAATCCCATGATAAGCCATTCCAGTTAATACGTCAAATTCAAGATAATTCTCGCATATGCAGTCTGCCAATACTTCTCCGATTTTGCTTATCTGCGCATTGGTGGAGAAATTTTCCGTATTGATAAAATAGCTGCCATCTTCTTGAAATGTCAGAATTTGGTTATCTGCCATAAATCGCACAAATTTTTCTTTATTTGTCAAGGCATCCAGCTTGTAACCAAACAACTCATCTATTGTTACACCAAAATATTGTGCTAACAATGGAATCAGAGAAATATCCGGTTGTGCTGCTCCGTTTTCATACTTTGAAACTGCTTGGTATGAAACACCCAATTTCCGCGCCACTTCTTCCTGCGTTACGCCTTTTGCTTTTCGCAATGTTTTGATCGTGTTTCCAATTGAAATCATAGTTTGTTCCTCCTTAATTTGAATGGATTAAAGAGCTCTTTGTGATTTCATTATAAAAGAAGTGAAAGAAGAAAACAATAACCTGGTTTTCTTGATTTTCTCAACGTGAGGTTGAAATTACAGGATATTTTTATTTTTACTTTTTGAATAATTTAGTATCATTCATCATCGTCATCCCAATAATTAACGGATTCTTGAGAAGTTGTTGAAATCCCGAATAATTTATACATAAAATTTTCTCTTTCATCAAACATTTCTACAACAATTATTTTGTCTTCTTCAATCCGATAGAAAAGGTAGTTGTGACTGACATATATGTATCTATAATCACAATCAATATCGTACATGGCAGACACAGCAATACCTTTTTCAGGAAATTTTCTTAAATTTCTTACAGATGTAGTTATTTGCTTAATTGATTTTTGAGAGATTGCAGCACCAAATTCGTCCGTTAAATAAGTTTTCAACGCATGAAGTTTTTTTCTTACAACTTGTGAATATTCAATTTGTTTCAATCAGATACCCCCAATTCTGCTTCAAGTTCATCAGCAGATATCGTACCTTCCTCGCGAATGGAAGTCTCTGCTTCATTTAATTTAGTCATTAATTCATACAATGCCTTTTGTTTGTCTAGTTCATCTAATTCTTTCATATCAATGATGGCACACTGCCCATGTCCGTTACGTGTCAGATAAACTCGATTGCCATAGCCTACCTCGTTGATAACAGCAGTATAATTTCTTAAATCTGAAATCGGTTTGATATTTGGCATAATGATTCCTCCATTTCATCTAAAATAAATTTTACGTTGATTTCTTTAATCTTATTATACACATTTGCAGTAATAAAATCAAGGTATTCGCATGTGAATTTGCAGCAAGCATAAACTGTCATAAGAGTCAATTCCCCTCCTATGTATTCCGCCAAGCCAGAGTACATAGGAGGGGAAAATGCCTCTTCGCGCCACTTTGGTCGGAGCAGAGCCTCTTTTCTGATTCCAGGGTGCTATATTATCTGGATTTAATTATATCCAATCGCAAGCAGTGTGAAGTTTTTCTCATCATCACCATCTTTCATTTTTAATTCAATGGTATGCTCTGCTGCTTCATCATCTGTCATTGCAACAAAGACTTTTCCATTGTTCCATCCAGAAGAATCATAACCATCTAAAGTTGCTTTTTTCTCCCCATCAATGTACAGATCTGCAGAGCCAAATGTCTTAGAATTGCTCAGTTTATATACAAACATCAACGTCTTGCAGGTTGCTTTGATTGTTAAAGCAGTGTTACCATTTTCTCTGGTATGCATCCAGTTGTTAGGAAATTTGGCTGCGCCTTCCTTTCCGTTGTATGTGTACTGAAAACTTCCAGTTGCAGAGTCCGTCTCGGCAAAACTGCCCACATCTATGAAGTCAATTATCTCAACATCTTCTGTCGTTGTCTTTGAGTCAATTATTTTTATACCTTGATAAGCCGATGTTTTCAGTGGAGCCATCGCATCAATGTCGGTAATATTGTCTGTGTCCTTATCAGCCTTATCTACTGTATCCATGAGGTTCATAATGCAATCTGACATTAATTGATAGCCGTCATTAGATGGATTAAAACAGTCCTGAAAGTACCAATCATAAAAACCTTCATTTTCAAAATAAGGCATGACGCTATCCCCCATGCTGATCATTGCAAGGTCGTAATAGTTTCCGTATGCACGATATGTGGATTCCATAACGCGCCCCCCTTGTTCACTTTGGAACACAGGAAAGATAAGTATGACTGCCGAGCCGGATTTCAAGGCTTCGCGGATCAGGCCCTCATAAGCGCCGCCATTTGTTGCTGTTTCAAAATCATTTGCAGAAAATTCGATAAATAATATATCCGGATGATTGCTTCCAGCAGGTAAACGATCGATAACATCCCGGTTATAGCGGACAACTCCAATGTCAGAAGATGAGCCGCTCATTCCGGCATTGATAAAATGAATATTGGAACCATCGTCTTTTCCATAGGTTTTTGCAAATGCATTAGCAGAAATTTCAGCAAATCCTTTAGAATTAGAATAAACGGTTTCCGTGGCAGTACTGCCAATATATGCTAAGGAAACATCTTTGCCGTCTCGTGCTTTGGCAATTGCATTCTTCAAGCGTGCATTGTTTCCTGTAGAGAGAAGACTATCTGCTATCATAGTGTCAAAAGAACCATCTTTTTGGCTATCTGATTCTTCATTTTTATCTATTGTGTTAGTAAATACAATACTGTAAAGAACCGCACTTTGTGCAACACCATCTGGCGATTTTAATGTAATTCCAATTGCTTTTGCGTTGGAAGCACTAGAATAAAATAATGTTGAAACTTTGTAAATCAAAGTTTTTGAACCATCTTCATTTTCAATTGTCTTTTCAACATTTTTCCAGGTATCGTTTTTGTTATCGAATTCTTCTTCGCTGTTTCCGGACCATGTCATAATTTTAACTTCAGCAGTTGTCTTTATTCGTATTGCGACATAGTGATAACAGGCTACATCCATTTGTGCTTTCGTAACATTATCCAGATAGAAAGCAAAACCATTATTATACATATCAACAGGCTTTATTTCTCCTGTATCGTCATCAATTGCAGTAGGCTGAGAACTATATGCAACAGTACCATCTGTATTAAATTTAACTTGGCCATAAGAACCGTTTTTTGTCCAGTTTGTAGCTTGATTCTCTGTTAAAGCAATTGGTAAATCAGCTATTGTTTTGTCATAAGGGATCCCATTGATAAGAGGACCATTTGGAATTTGATAATAAATTATTTTTTTATAAGAGGACCAATATCCCTTATTATGATATTGATAGATTCCCTTTTCTGGAACGATTATCTGGCAGTTTTTCCAGTCGTTCAATGCCAGAGAACTCATTATAGGTGGATTTTCCGATTTCATAATAAGTTTCTTAAGATTTACAGCTGTTCCAGCAGCCATGTTTTCTCCGATTTCTGTTATTGTCTCTGGAATAATCAATGTAGTCATTGTAGCCTTGTCAAAAACTTTAGTGCCCAATTTATTGACAGGTTTTCCCTTATAAATTGGTGGAATATATACCGTATCCGGAAGTGAGTAATTTTGATTCCATGATACAATTGTATATCCACCCTCTTCATTTTCAGCAAAATTGAAATACTGCGGATAGGAAGGCAATGGTTCTTCGGAAACCAAAAAGGTAACGCTGGTCTGTCTTGTGGAAGATAGGTCGGCATATCCCTTTACTCCTACAGTTTCCCGAAGAAAACAGGTTTCTTCGACTTCAATGATACGTTTTGACTCACTTTTAGTAACCGGCATTTGAAGTAAAACATCGGTTATATAACTGTCTTTTTCTTCGTCATAATAAGTATCGGAACTTAAAATTTTATTTACGGAAGCTGCTGTTGTATAGATCTGTTTTTTGCCATAATCACTATCGTTTAAAACAATTTCAACAATGTTGTCTCTTTTCTTATTTTCATAAGAGAGTTTAACTAAAAGCATTTCTTTTTTGTTGATCAAATTGTTTTGAATCGATTTGGTATCTGTTACAGCTGTTTCCGTTTGTGGCGTCACTAAAGCTAACATCTCATTTGTTGAAAGAGTTGTTAATTCGGAATCTTCTGCAAAAAGTTCTTTATCATCATATGTTTTAAACCCAATGAATTTAGGGATATCCTGCATTGTTGCCGGCGTAACTGTTGGAGTAGTAAGCGGAGTATTGCTTGTCGTTGCCGCAGGTGTAGTAAGCGGTGTGTTGCTTGTCGTTGCCGCAGGTGTTGTGAGCGGTGTGTTGCTTGGTGTTGCCACAGGAGTAGTAAGCGGCGTGTTGCTTGGTGTTACCGCAGACGTTGCAAGTGGAGTGCTACTTGGAACAATTGCTGCTGTCACAACTGGAGATTGATTATCAGAAATACGTTTAGCTTCTTTTACTGTTACTTTGCAAACATATTTCTTTTTGCCGGCAATTGCCGTAATTTTAGCAGTTCCCTTTTTCTTAGCAGTTACCTTCCCTTTTTTACTAATGGATGCAACCTTTTTGTTAGATGATTTCCATCTGACTTTCTTTTTGTAATTTTTAAGTTTCAACTTGTACTTTGACCCTATGGTTAAAGTGATTTTTTTCTTATTGAGTTTGACTTTTCCCTTTGCATCTACGTTTGTATTGCTAAATGTTGACAAGCATAAAGCCAAAACTAAAATAAGACTGATAAATTTACGTGTGCTTTTCATGTGAATCCTCCTTTTGCTTTTTGCTGATTTATTTATTTTACTAAAATCCAAGGAAGATTTCTCGGTAGATTTCTCCTGGATTTCCGACACATTTGAATATGATCTGCGCTATACAAAAAGAAGAGGATTTGTATTAACGACTAAATAGTGTTAATACAAATGCCTCAAAAAAATTACCAAAATTTTTTCTTTTTCCTCAGATCGTTGTCAACTTCACTGTCAAGATAATTCATCTCATCATGTGTTCCAAGTCGTATGCCAGTTGCATTGGCGGCATAATCTTCAACAGAATGACGTGTATCATCTTGTTTGGAACGGTTGCAATGTTTACACATACATTGCAGATTATCCAAATCATCTGATCCGCCATGATGTTGAGGGAGAATATGATCAATATCTATATCTCCTTTTCTAAAACTTTTTCCACATGATACACAACGATACCAGCCATGATTTGATGAATTTGCCATGAAATAGTTATCACGATAGTCCATAATAACACATCCTAATCTCTTCTTAAGTCATTTTGTCTTATTTACAATATCTTTAAGATATCTTTCACTATAGCCGTATTGTTGTGCTATCTGACGCATATTGTTTTTTTCTTTCCGGGCAATTTCAACAACATATTTGGTTGAATAAAGCCTTCTGGGAAAGGTTATTTGTAATCCTTGGAAATGATTATGTATTTCTTCGATCATTTCATCACCAACAATATCCGCAATTTCTTGATATATACCTAAGTATTTATTAGCTTCTTTCTCGTCCATATGTTCACCTCGGTCTGACTATAACCTAATAATATTATATAGAAACATAGTTCAGTTTTAAATATCCGTTTATGTATACAGTTTTCTCATTATATTTATGGAAAAATCCAAGCATGCCAAAGTGATTGACAATACTTGGATTTAATTCAATCTACTTTACCCAACCATCCAAAATCCAATCAATTCCTCAATCTGATCCCAGCTCTCACAGCTGAGCTGCTCATATTTGAGATAGATTTCCCACATTGAATGAATGATGTCCTTCTGTTTGCTTAGAAAAGAAAAGATTTCCTGAGAAATGCCTTCATTGTATTGAAAGAATTCTTTGATACATCCGTAAAAACGAATCTTTTCACATTTGTCAATAATCTCTTCTTTCTTTTTCTTCAGCATCCGATACTGAAAGCGGTTGTATTCCCGGCGAATACGGAACCTCACCATACTTTCTGTATTAAGAAGCACTTTCAAGCAGTTCACCTTCTTCCATATCAATCACCGTCTCCGGTTCCACCTCTGACATATCCATGGCAAAGTGGGTTTTGATTGTCTCGTCATTGGACAAAGCCCGTTGAAACTCCGTTTTCAGCGGTGCGTACTTCAAAACTTTCTTAATGACCGTTTTCTTTGCCATGTCGATATAATTCGTTTTCCAAGGAGAATATTCCGAAGAAATCCCCTTACTATATTGCAGGGCAAAGGCATCCATATCCGTTTTGCTCATGACTTCAAACCCATACCCACCGTTTTCCAGCTTAAACAACGCATAAAAAGCATACGGTTCCCCGCGGTCTCTTAACGTGGGTATGTGTTCCAGCCGTCCATTTAAACCAAGTGCATAATGGAACTCATCATTTTGATAAACAACCTGTGCCTGAACGGTCTGTACCATTTCGTTACGATACACAAGGTCCAGCATTCCTTTGTAGCCAATCTGGAACTGACATTCCAAAACCCCCTTGTTTTTATAGGGAATCAGATATGCCTGCCCCAGCGGAGTATTCGGCTCAAGTCCAAGCTGGGCGGCATTCATCAGTGCCGCAAGAAATGACATCTGCGTACATTCTGCCAGCTTCGGGGTGTTATTCAGAGCATTCAATGCCATTCGTGTAAACCGTTCCGGAGTGATAACACTTGGCAATGCTCTTGCAATCTCCGGTTCAAGCATCTTAATCATGTCAGCGATCGACATGCTCTTTGTTAGCTTCACTTTTCCTGTATTTTCGGCTTTCTTCGCCAGTTCATTCTTTATATCCATACTGAATTCCTTCCTATATAAAAAGAAAAAGCGCTGATACCGAAGTACCAACGCTGTGTGTTATTGTTACGATACCGCTTTTACCAAAAAACGGCGGCTTTGTGTGGGTTTGCAAAAGTGGGTATAGACATCCGGCATCTCGGCTTTCAACCGTGTCGTGTCGATACGGTTGCTTGTACTGTTTTTCCATGAAATACGGTAATGGTCATTTTCCGCCACTTCTGCATCCTGCATAAACACTTTGATTTTCTGCTCAATGGTTTTCTTTTCCGTGTCCAGCTTATCCATGAGTTCCGTGATCTCATTTCTCCGTTTCAACTGTTCGTCAAAGCCGGTCAATAGAATCACCTTGTCGAACTGTGCTTTGCCAAAATATTGCTGAATCAGTTCTTCGGAAGAAGAGGAGCCGTCCGGTTCAGGCATAATCTGCGGAATTACATGGTTTTGCCAAAAATCTTTCTCAATGGAAATAAGATTTTGAATCAGTTCTTCATCCCGCTCAATGCGCTGCCATAAAAACTCTCTTCCCAGAATCACAACCGCAATATACCATGCCTTGGCTCCCGTAACCGCCATATAATGGTGGCATTGAATCTGGTAGGATTCCGGGATATGACCGTCTTTCCATTTGTCCGCAGAATAAGCAGATGCCGTTTTGCATTCAAGTCCGGCATCTTCGCCTACGATCAGCCGGTCAACATTGGCAAACATAAACGGATTTTCGGTGCTTTTGTAAATGACGTTAGCTCGCCGCACCTTTTTCCCCGTTTCTTCCATGAAACGTCTGGCAACATAATCCTCTAAATCACGTCCCTGCCGCATGGCTTCATTGTCCTTTTCCTCAACCGTTTCACTTACCTTGTCCTGATAAACCGCGAGCGGAGAGGTGTAGGGATTCAACCCACAGATGGCTCCGGCGTCACTTCCACCGATACCGGATTTACGAGCTTGCAGCCATTCTTCATGAGTCATGTCTTTGGTACTAATTGTTGAAATCGTCTTCATTGTAATACACTCCATTCTCGTCGGCTACCAGCAGAATCTGGTTTCCATCATACAGGTAAACGCTGTCTGCAAGTACCTCTTCTTCCAAAACACAAGTCTGATTAATCTCCATAACCATTTGCTGATATTCATAAAATGACATACTGTTCTTATCAAAAGGATATACAATCACTTCATGAATACTGCTCGGTAACAAAATGAACGTACCAATTTTTTGATGCAATCTCTGTAAAAAGAAATCATACATCATAACGGTTGCTCCATTTATCTTATTAGCATTGGTAAGGACATACATATCTTGTGGAATCTTTTCCGCATCGGGAAATAATTCTTTTTCAGATGGCTCTAACATGCCGGAAATCACTCCAAGCATATCCATGATCTTCCCCGGACAAAGACGCTCTGTATTTTGTCGTGCCTCATTGAGAACCTCTGATTCCGATACATTCCAGTGTGACGGCAATGTCTTGGTAACACGCATCGTTTTAATAGACTTATCATCTGAAAAGACCTGAACAACAGCTATTGCCATTAGATCACAGAATTCCTCATATACCATGGTATTCTGATATTCTTTATTCTTCTTTTTCGATACCAAACGGAAAAAGATAGAATTTTTTACCGTTTCCCAATCCTCCACCCAGCAAAGGGCATCTTTCGGAATATCTGTAATAGCTTTTTGTAACGTAGCTAAAATTTCTTCGATAATTTTCTTCATCTCTCTGCCATGCATATATTGCTCAAAGTATGCTTCGATAGAAAGGCTCGGATATATCGTTGTTCCACGTCTGCCGATCGCGATAACAATTTTCTTTTTTCCATTGTTCGCTAAAATATCCGTGCAAAGCTCCGTTGTCCATTCCGGACCAAGCTGCTCCTGCAATTTGCTTGTAAGTGTGTTATAAAAGTTTTTTGGTGTCATAGAAAAATCCTCCTGTTTTCGTAGTGTTTGTTATGCTGCTTTCAAAATCATGCGGTGTGCCTTGTCGATCAATGGATTGCCATCCAAGGTTTTAGCAAACAGATTTTCCTGGTAGGAATCTGTCTTTCGAAGTGGCTCTGCATGGGTCGCAAAATCAGAAACCGCATTGATAAATTTGTAACCATTGTTTGATAATGCCTTTAAATCCGGTGCTTTGTAATAACGAGCCAGTAGGTCATTTCGCAATCTGGTTACATTTTTCTCCTGCTGAGAAGTGGCATCTTTCGGAAGCGGAATCAACTGCTCAACCAGTTCCGATACCTCGTTGTCATTAAACGTAATATCTGCCAAGTGATTGACTTCCTGATTCAGTTCGTCCATGTACGTCTCTGCCCGGAAGAGCGTGTCCATCGCATCATCTATCCGTGACTGAATCTGCCCGGTATGTTTTGTAGACCAGATACGGCTTGCTTTCCGCAGGGCAAGATTCAACGTATTCTGACAGGTTACTCGAATCGGAGTAAGGGCTACTTTGATACTTCCGCTTCCATCATGGGAATTAAAAAATACCAGATATGGGTCAATCCAATCACCCATCATCTGGTATCGTTGTGGCAGCTTTGCTAAAATCCATGTTTTCCTGCCGTCCTGTAACATGCCGGCGGTTTCATACCGAACACCTTGTCCGAGCAATGCATCCGTAAATGCAAAAGCTTCGTAATTCTGCACCACCTTGTATTTGTCTGTCACAATGCCAAGCAGAAAATCGTCCGTGTTTCTTAAGTTTGCTCGAAATCCGGCAATCGGGATTCCATTGTCTGCGGTCATCGTTTGCTGATAAACACACCAGTCTAAGCCTGACAGGGTAAGTGCTTCTCTAGAGGAGCGTGCCTCTGTCACGTTTACACCAAGACCTTTCCAAGTTGGTTTTCGTAGAGAAAAATTTGTTTCCATCATAAGAACCTCCATTCTAAGTTTGTTTATGGTTATTCACAAAGATAATATATAAGTGTACTAAAGAAAAAACACAGAAACCCGGAATGGATTTCTGTGCTCCGTTTTACTACGTTACTATGTTCCTTTGCGACAGGACGCTTGAAGAACGCCCTTCATAGAGATAATATATGATTTGAAAATAATAATTTACAATTTTTAAAAATTTTTCGTTGAAAAAACAGCTTTAACTATCTACTATATATATAGAAGCATTATTCCATAAAACATAGAAAGCGAGGAAATATTATGGTTATTACTTGTCCTTACAACACTGAATTAGATTTATTCTTCAAACAACTTGTCAATGAGTGTATTGAAAACTACTGTTCTGACTTGACTTTGGATCATTTACGTAAAATTGAATTGATTGAAATGTCTCATTATCCGAATGAAGGTGATGCGCATTTTTTCTTTGATGAAAAGAAAATTATAATAAATTCAAGATTGCTTAATTTATTTCCAACTCACGATATCAAAAAATTAAGTGAAAATGATGACTTCAAACAATTTATTTACAGTATCTGTCATGAATTATATCATGTATCGGATTCTGTAACATATCCAAATTTGTATAGCATAGTCTCATCAACTACTAACTTATGGGAAATATTATCAACCCTTTTTTGGCTTGAATATTTAGTTGAACAGAAATGTCATAAAAGGATTGGAAAAACAAATTGTGAGCTATACGATCAATTTGAAAGCATAAACTTTTGTTGCACTGAATTTAATACGGAAACATGCGATACCAGTAACTTTTTTTATTTGACAAAACTCCTTTCTTATTTTGTTGCTACGATTATGTGGGAAAAAGACGGAGAAAAACGTTTAAATAACGTAAAGGATCGACTTCTGCATGATTATATTGAAGAGTTGGCTGATGAACTTTCAAAACTAGATAAGTTGAATTCTTTTGACGATCCTACACAACTTTATGATTTACAAAAAATCATGAAGAAATATTGTAATAAATCAACCGAAAAGTATACACTCTTTTATTAGATTATACAAATTAGTGTAGCAAAATCAAATATCTTTGTCGATCTTTGTCGATATTTGTCGAACAATTTTTGTGGAAAAACGCAAAAATAACAAGTAAAATAGATATTAATTACTTTTTTAATGAAAGACTAACTATTAAAAGTCAAGTCTA
>ERZ824575.1858-NODE-1858-length-18181-cov-4.838188_pt1 | contig 18181 bp, 17 predicted proteins | sample MGYA00519470_ERZ824575 | MGnify/ENA primary metagenome ERZ824575 (study PRJEB31778, sample SAMEA3449170) | human gut metagenome | biome: human gut; feature: human-associated habitat; material: faeces | place: United Kingdom | collected 2010/2012 ...
CATTTTTTTGTGTGTAATATATAATTATAATAAAAATTAAAGAATAATTTTAAGGAGGTAAATTTTATGAAAAATAAAATTAAAGCAATTTTCATTTCAATTATAGTAACTTTAAGTGTAATGCCGTTTTCAACAGTCAATGCTTTTTTTGAAAAAATGTGGGATGAACCATATCCATTTGAAATTCTTTCATCTAATTATTACAATAAGGAAATTGATTACAGTCTTTGGAACAAATTTTTAAAATACGATTTATGCATTACCGATTATGATTCTCTCAATGATGAAGAACAAAAACTTTGCTATTTTATTTTTGAAAAAGAACGTTCAGCACAAGGTACTATTCGCTGTGAACGTGCCCGTCGTATATTAGCAGGAGATAAAGGTTTAAGTGAAAGAATTGATCCTGATTTTAACGGCTGTATTCAAACTTTAGAATATAATTATGTTCCTGATATTATACATCTTGATAATGATATAACTGTTAATGAATATTGGATTGATGATGACGGTACACAACGTATTTTAACTGGTCGTTCTTATTATGTTTTTGTTAATTTTGAAATTGAAGAAGCATTTAAAAAGCTTTATGAAGAACACTGCAATGAAAATTATGTTAATATATATCCGTCTGATTTGGATGATGAACATTGGGCAATTTGCCTTACAGATAAAACAGTATTGTCTGCGCTACCTATAGAAGTAAACAATGCTTTTGAAATTGAATATGACGGGGATACTTATTATATTCTTCCGGATAATACCGCTGTATTATCCAAGAGCAAATATAAGAATTATTCAAGTTATAATGATGAGCCTATAATTGAAAATATACTAATACCCCAAACTGTAAATGGATACCCTGTTACAGGAATAGAAAGGGATGCATTTAAAAATTCATCTATAACGAATATAACATTGCCTGATACTATTTCTTTTATCAATAAGTACGCATTTATGGGCTGTAAATACCTTGAAAATATAAACTTTCCAGAATCATTAGAAAAAATAGGTGAATATACTTTTAAAGAATGTATAAATTTGAGAGAAATAAATTTAGATTGTCCCAATTTAAATATTTCAAAATTTGCTTTTGAAAATTCCGGATTAACAAAAGCTACAATAAACGTTAAATCCATTGATGAAAATACATTTGAAAATTGTAAAAATCTAGATACTGTTACACTAAATGAAGGACTTGAAAGTATTAAAGCAAATGCATTTAATGGATGTGCAAATCTAAAGAATATCGAATTACCATCTACATTAAGAACTATTGGCCAAGGTGCATTTTATGGAACTTCCATTAAATCAATAACAATTCCTTCAACTGTTGAAATTTTAGGTATTCTTCCTGAGCGTATAGGATATTACTCAGGCGGATGGCTTGATGTCCCAGCAACCGATCCTTTAACAGAAGAACCAGAATTAATAGTAAATAAAGATTGCATAATTTATGGTTACTATAATACCGAAGCACATTATTATGCGATATCTAATAAACTTAAATTTATCCCTCTTGATGAAAACATACTTTATGGCGATACAAATAATGATGGTGAAATCAATATGTCAGATGCAGTTGTACTTCAATCATATCTGATTGGCTGTAATATCTCTATTGGATATGAAGCTGACCTTAATCAGGACGGTAAGGTCAATGTATTTGACATGATTATGCTTAAGCGTATGTTGATGAAAAAATTATAATTTTATAAAACAAGGGAGGAATTTTTCCTCCTTTGTTTTTATATTATATTTAAATTCATTTATATGTAATCCTACATAGCTAATCCAACCAAATATTTTATCTCCATTCTATGTCCCATAACGGAAAATTTATCTATCCAACCATTCTTGAACTTAGTCGTCACTGAATGCTCCCTCATATGCATACATGTATCTTCATCCTGTAAGATACTGCATAAAAAGTCAAAATCCGACTACCTCATCTCACGCAGATATAGTCTTTCCTCTTTATATCAGACTTATCAGATTTCTTCAGCATTGAGATACGCTTGTCGCCAATCTGATTTCGGACAAAAGTTTCGTACATATACTTGTAGTTTTCAAAAGTATTATCTTTCAATCCACGCTTCAAATACCCTTTCAGGCATTTCGGACACAGACAGCGAATATCTCCGGTACGGTCAAGGTTATAAAACCAAAGACCAAAAGTTTTTTTGATAGCGATGTTAATCTTCTTCCACATCTACTCGTCATCAATAAATCCGATATAATCAACCAAGCCGGATTTGTTGACCGTCTGAATTTGTTCCAAAAGAACCAATAGAAGGCTTTGTCAGTCCGTATTCCTCGCCCAAAATAATGTGCGACGACAGATAGCGTTTCTTTATTACTGCGGTTATGGAAGCCACAATCACTGTCGGCGAATCAAAGGAGATTACGGAAATGACAAATACATCAAAGGAAAGAAACGATTTATTCAAGAATGAGTGTAAGATTATTAACCTCAAATATGAGTATGAGGGATATACCGGAACGGAGCAATGGGCTATCGTGTCTGAACTGACCGAAAAGGAATTGTTTGAATTTTTGATTGAGTTCAAAATTTGGAGATTACGGATATTCAGCTATCTGGCACTGCCAAGAGGTATAAAATATAAAAGTCCTTTCCCAAGTAAGGGAAAAGACCTAACACTGTGCGAAGCGCAAACGAAAAAACAGCAACAAAAAAGCACCGTAAAATTGGGATAAGCAAGAATAAAACTATTCTTAAAACTTATCCGGCTTCATACGGTGCTTGGTAGCCTAACATTCAGCTCTAAAAGCAACTGAGCAAGCTGCTCTGCAACATCGTCAAGGACTTCATTTGCATATGCTTCGTCCCGCTGGCAGTTGTTATACTCATCTACCACTCGTTTGAGTCTGTCGGCAAATTCCACGCCCATAATCTTATTGACCTTCTTAAACTCGTCATATCAAAAAAATGCAAAAGAAATTAGCCTTCTCAAGGGAATCCGGGAAAGAGTCGAACTGATCTTCCAGCTTTCAAATTTAATTTTCTTCATAACAATTCACCTCACCCCATAATTTTCGGTATAATCATCATTGCTAAAAATCCTACTCCTGCAACGGCGTAGAGGCTGTTTACAACCAAGCAGACTTTCATCAAATTGTTTTGAGCTTTTACCTTAACATAAGAAATGATTGTAAACACACCGCTGAAAATCATAAATGTAGCATAGCAGGCAATCATAATTTCAGCGACAGGCGATTCCAATGCCCACTCGAAAGTCCGAAGCGGTAGGATTGTCCATGGCACAAAAAGCATAATCGTGCTAATAGCAGTTAAAATTTTGTTTTTCATAATAATTATCTCCTTTCAGCCTGCCCGAACCGAAGGCAGGATACAATTAAGCAAAAGATAGTAATCGCAACAGCTACGGGTATCCACGGTATTAGCTCAACCTGCGCTGTATCAAAATTTGCTGCAAGTTTTCCGTATTCTGCCGTTATCACAAAGAACGGATACGACATCGGATAGGCAAACCACGCTTTTGTATTGATCATCAATACGGACGGTATAATCGAAGCCAATCCGATACCGATAGAAAAAATCGGTGTCTGAATACATACCGACAAAAGCCAGAAAAATGCAAGCATTGGAATTGCTGCAACAAATATCAAGCCTGCCTCCTTAAAAACAAACAACGGCTGCAAAATGAAATTATAGTTCTGCGTACTGGAGGCTATTGCTGCACTTACATAATACATACCAACTGCCATACCGATTTGGAGGGCTGCCAGCGCAAGCAGAACAATGAACTTTGCCATACAGAGTTTCGCTGTGCTGATCGGTAAGGAAAGCATTTTCAAAATCCCCTTGTTTGCTCTTTCAGTTTGACTTAAAAGAACTGTCCCGACTACCATACTTGCAGGGAACATAAACCATGACATCCCCATAAAGCCCTGAATAAAAAAATTGTTTTCCGGAGAAATTCCCTCTGCCTGCATATCAAAATTCATTTTAGCATTCACAATGGACGGTATCCATAAGATAACTGTCGCAACAAGGAGGATCAGTAGTATCTTTGAGCGTTTAATTTTCTTAAATTCCACGCCGACAAGCGATAAAAAATTCATTCAAACGACCTCCTTACTTTTATAAATAGCAGTTCTGCCAAGACAAAAATTACAAGCTCTGCGACTACCGCATAGATATAATGCATTGACTGTGTTACATCGCTACTCTCAAATACCTGAAAAGGCATTGCAAAGGGAAAAAGCGAAAGGGCAAAGTTAGTTGTCGGCAACATTGTTGCGGTAAACACGCATACTACGCCGATCCCAAGAGATACCCACATATTCTTGCAGGCTTCCGCAATAAGAAGTGACAGGATAATGCAGGGTAACATCAGCAAAAATGAATACCCGAAGTATTTGCACAGTTCACTAAAAAAGCCATTTCCGATTTCAAACCAATTATAGGTACAAAATGCGACTGCTCCCGCTTCTATTGCAAGCACAAAAAGGCTCATAAAAATCGTTAAAACTGCTTTGCCCAAGAAAATAGAACTTTCACGAATAGGCAAAGACTTCATCTTCTGCATAGCATTGTCAGCATATTCAGTATGATATAAAAGGCAAGCTCCGGCTACAACAAGCAGCACATTTAACATCGTCATCATCTGCCAATTTGCACCAAGCAGAATTTGTATCGGATTTCCTGGCAGATTAAGATACATTTCCGAACGGACAACCATATTGATAACAGGAACAGCCGCCGCCAAAATGCCGCCGCCTAAAAATGCAGGCAAGAATCCGGTTCGTTTTATCTTTTTACATTCCAAAGAAACGCTCATCGCACCCCACCTCTTTGTCCGTTGTCAGCATCTATCAAGGCAAGGAATGTATCCTCCAAATTATCCGTAGGGTAGCCCTGTGACGCTGCGATGAATTTAAGCTGTTCAAGTGTTCCCTCAAACAACAAATGACCGTGATTCAGGATACCAATGGTATCAGCCATTAGTTCTATTTCGGAAAGCAAATGCGACGATACCAAAACGGTACAATCAAACTTTTCAGGTAAAGAACGGATCAGCGTTCGGATTTCGTGGATACCGACAGGGTCAAGTCCGTTTGTTGGTTCGTCCAAAATCAAGATTGGCGGTTTTCCAATCAAGGCGCTTGCAAGACCTAACCTCTGTTTCATTCCAAGGGAATATTTTTTTGCAAGCCGCTTCTTAAATTGCGTCAGCCCCACAATTTCAAGAGCTTCCGCTACGGAGGATTTGGGAAGTCCCAATATTTTACGGATAATTTCGAGATTTTCTTCACCGCTTAGGTTTCCGTAAAAGGCGGGAGCTTCAATAAACGAGCCTATTTCTTTCAAAATCTGCACTCTGTTATCGGGATACTTTTTTCCGTCAATCGTAAACGAGCCGCTTGTCGATTTGGTAAGCCCCAAAAACATTTTCATAGTAGTGGATTTTCCGGCTCCGTTCGGACCGAGAAAGCCATAGACAGCACCTTTCGGAATATGCAGATCGATACCTGAAACCGCTGTAAAATCCGCATACGATTTCGTTAAGTTTTGAGTTTCAATGATATTCATTGTTTTTTTGCTCCTTTCTCATCATTGCAAGTACATTATAATTTATCAACCTTGTGCTAACCTTCTCGTGTCCTTACATTTGCCTTACATTTCATCGTATATTAGAAAATGACATATTTTTATGGTATAATAGAAATTATAAAGGAGGTAGACCTATGGACTTTGATTACTTGAAGCAAAAACGCATTTTGCTTGTCGATGATGAGCAGGAGCTTTTAGATATGGTTATTTCTATCTTAAATGAGGACGGATTTCAAAATATCAAAACGGCAAAAACGGTGGCTGAAGCGATTGTTATTTCTGAAACTTACCAACCTGAGTTTGCCATTCTTGATGTAATGCTCCCTGATGGAAATGGATTTGATCTAATGGAACAACTTAAAAAATCGGCTGATTATCCCGTGTTATTTTTAACTGCCCGTGGCGAAGATGACGATAAATTCCGTGGCTTTGGTCTTGGCGCAGACGATTATATTGTAAAGCCGTTTTTGCCAAAAGAGCTTTTGTTTCGTGTAAGCGCCATTCTTCGCAGAAGTTATAAAGCCGATAATCCCCTTGTGAAACTGCATGACAGTGAAATTGATTTTGAGCGTGCAGAGATCATAAAAAACGGAGAGCATATTCCTCTTACGGCAAAAGAACACGACATCCTCTCTGCTTTATATCGAAACGCAGGACGAATCGTTACGATCGACGCACTGTGTGAAGCAGCTTGGGGCGATAATCCTTTCGGCTATGAAAATTCGCTGATGGCACATATTCGCCGTATCAGAGAAAAAATTGAAGCGAATCCCTCCCAGCCTGTTTCTTTAATAACGGTTAAAGGACTTGGGTACAAACTCATTGTGGAGGGCAAATAATATGAAAAGCGTACCGAAACTAATCCGGCGCTTTGTCGGTATTATGCTCTTGTCCTCGGTGCTGCTCATTATTCTAAACCTTGCTTTATTGGTGATATATACGCTCAACCAAGCACCAAACAGTTCCCCTTGGATGACAGCACAAAAGGTTGCCGATAATTTGTTGCAGGATGATAATGGATATGTTTTGACCGAAGATATAGAAATTGAACTCCAAAATACGAATGGTTGGGCAATTTTTATTGATAACGCAACAATGAATGTTGTATGGCAAACGGATAATCTTCCCGAAACCGTACCTATGTCATACACCGTTTCAGATATAGCGAACCTTACCCGTGGCTATATAGACGGATACCCCACATTTACAGGCGAGGCAGAAAATGGACTTGTGGTTCTCGGTTATCCGAAAGACAGTTTTTGGAAACATATGTGGCCGAGTTGGGATTATAATTTAATTGCCAACTTGCCCAAAACGGTTCTTTCTGTTTTAGCAATCAATATAGCCTTGATTTTTATAATCTATGTGATTGCCAATTCCAAGCTGTTAAAATCCGTGAAACCGATAGTCAGCGGAATACAGGCTTTGTCTACGAATGAAGAAGTCCATCTCCGAGAAAAAGGGCTTTTATCCGAGCTTGCGGTAAACATTAACAAGACCTCAGATATTTTGCAAACGCAAAACAGACAGCTCCGCAAAAAAGAAACCGCAAGAGCAAATTGGATTGCAGGGGTATCCCACGACATACGAACACCGCTGTCAATGGTAATGGGATATGCCGGACAGTTAGAAAACGATATGCAGCTATCAGAAGATAACCGCAAAAAAGCCACGGTTATTGTACGGCAAAGTGAGCGAATGAGAAACCTAATTAACGACTTGAATCTTGCCTCCAAGCTGGAATATAATATGCAGCCAATTAACCCTAAAAAGCAAAATTTAATTGCTGTTATCCGTCAGGTTGTGGTCGATTTCATCAATATGAATATTGATGAAAAGTACACGATTGAATGGGAAACGGACGAAAACTTAACCTCCTGTCCTGTGTGTATTGATAAAGACTTAATTAAGCGAGCAGTAAGCAATCTCATTCAGAACAGCATAAATCATAACGAGCAAGGCTGCCATATCTTCGTTCGTGTTATATCTGAAGATAATGTTTGTACTGTCGTTGTTGCCGATGATGGTATAGGTGCAACAGATGAACAAATTGAAAAACTGAACAATACTCCGCATTATATGGTGTGCGATGAAAAAACAACTGAACAACGCCACGGCTTAGGCTTGCTCATTGTTAAGCAAATCATATTTGCACACAACGGAAAAATGTTGATAAAGCATAGTGAATACGGCGGTTTTGAAGTCGATTTGAGTTTGCTGATTACTATGTAAAGTGAAAGAGGAACGTGACCGTCATCAGTTTCGATAATCTGCGTTTCGATTTTGCTTTCCGTTCGGGAGGATATGACGTTCATCTCCCAAAAGATGTCCTTCAGGAGCTGCTTTTTCAGGGCTTTCAGTTCCTCACTCATGGTTCGTTTCCTCCTCAAAAATACGTTGTAATCTCTGATGGGCGATGGTTTCAAATGCGTCCGGTGTGGCGGCATCGTTCATCAGCACATCGGTGCAGTGGGTACGGTAAAAGTCATCGGGCTTCTGGGCCTGCACCCGCAGGCGGGCGTAGTCCTCCGGTATGCCGTCCCGGGCCATGATGCGGCGCACCCGCGTCTCCGCCGGGGCCAGCACGGCCACGGTGCGGCGGCAGAGCCGGGCCAGGCCGCTCTCCACCAGATTGATGGCGTCGATACCGATCAGCGGCGTGTCGCTGTCGTTGATGCGGCGCAGCAGCTCTTGGGGCAGGCGGTCAAAGATGATGGCGTTCAGCTTCTCCATCTCGGCGGGATCAGCGAACACGGCGGCGCCCAGCTTCCGGCGATCCAGCGAGCCGTCCGGTGCGAATACCGGGCCGAAGGCGGCTGTGATGGCGGCGCGCAGCGGCTCATCGGTGCGCAGCAGCTCATGGTAGACGGCGTCGCAGTCCAGCACCAGACCACCCATGCGCTCCAACGCCCGGAGGGCGCTGGTCTTGCCCGCGCCGGTGGGGCCGGTGAAGCCGATGACAAGCGGCGACACGTCCACCACATGGAAGCCCGCCGCCTTTTTCAGGCGGTTGGACACCGCAAGGCCCAGACCGGATTCGTCCGGACACTGGGCATAGATCTCCGGCACGTCCGTGTCATCGAAGGTGCGCAGGGCATCGAAAACATGCTGTGCCTGAGCCAGCTTGTCATCCGCAGGGCCAAGGCGGTGGACGATATGACCCGCGAACAGCGGGGCGTACTCGTCGAAGCAGATGACGCCCGCGCCCTCCGGCAGGTGCTGCTGTATGTAGGCGGCGCTGCGGCGGGCGGGGCCCGCGACCACCGTAACGGCGGCCTTGGGCGCGTAGTGGCGGTACTTCATGCCGGGGGCGCGGGGACGCTCCCCCTCCCCCATTTTGCGGCGCACGGCGTCGTCCACGGCTACCTCGCCCAGCACCTGCTCCAGCGCCTCCAGCGGCAGTCCGCCGGGGCGCAGCAGACGGGGCGGCTGCACCGTCAGGTCGAGGATGGTGCTCTCCACCCCCACGGTGCAGGGCCCGCCGTCCACGATGCCCTCGATCTTGCCCAGCATGTCCTCCATCATGTGCCCGGCAGTGGTGGGGCTGGGACGGCCGGAGGTGTTGCCGCTGGGCGCGGCTATCGGTACGCCGGCGGCTTCGATGATGGCCAGCGTCACGGGATGGTCGGGGCAGCGGACGCCCACCGTTTCCAGCCCGCCGGTGGTGCGCAGGGGCACGATGTCCCGGCGGGACAGGATCATGGTCAGCGGCCCGGGCCAGAACCGCGCCGCCAGCTGATACGCGGCATCGGGCACGTCCCGGCAGTACCGCGCCAGCCAGTCCGCCGAGGGGATATGGATGATAAGGGGGTTGTCCTGCGGGCGGCCCTTGGCCTCGAAGATGCGGCGCACCGCGTCCTCGTTGAGGGCATCGGCCCCAAGGCCGTACACCGTCTCCGTGGGGATGCCCAGCAGGCCGCCCCGCCGGAGGATAGCCGCCGCTTCCGCGACGGCGTTTTTGTCCTGTTCCGGATGGAATATCCTGGTCTCCAAGGGAATTTCCTCTTTTCGCAGTTTACTTACAGGCCCAGCTCCTCGCCCACCAGCACCACCTTGATGCGGCCGGGCACCTTACAGAAGCGGGTGACGACCATCTGGGCACAGATGCAGTCGGGGCTGGTGCAGTCGGCGCACTGGCCGTTGGCGGAGCAGGGGGTCTTGCCGTTGAAGCGCTGGGCGTTGGCGGGGGCGGCGATGTGGCGGGCGCGGGCGATGGCGCCGTCCAGATCGGCGGCGACCTTGTTCATACCGGCCACCACGATGACCTGCTTCGGGCCGAAGCACAGGGCAGCCACGCGGTTGCCCATGCCGTCGATATTCACCAGCTGGCCGTCCTCGGAGATGGCGTTGCTGCTCATAAGGAACGTGTCGCAGGTCAGGGCCTGATGCAGCATGGCCATGCGCTCCTCCGGTGTGCGGGCGGTGTCGCGGTCGATCACCGGCTGGCCGCGATGGCGCAGGCGCTCCAGCTCGTCCACGGTGGCCACGCCGCCCCAGCTCACCACGTCGCCGGCGGGGATCAGCTCCAGCACCTTCTCCACGGCCTCATCGGCGGTGGAACAGTAGTAGCCCTCCATGTTCCGCTTGTGCAGCGCGGCGGCCACACGCGGGCCGGACTTGTCATACATCTTTTTCTTGGGTTCCAGCATGGTTCATTCCTCCTTGCTTTCTTGCAATCTCCGGGCCTGATCGCTGAGGATCAGGGCGTCGATCATATCATCAAGCTCGCCGTTCATGACGGCGGCGATGTTGAAATTCTTGCTGTCCCCGGTGAGCCGGTGGTCTGTGACCCGGTTCTGGGGGAAGTTATAGGTGCGGATCTTGCCGCTGCGGTCGCCGGTGCCCACCTGACTTTTGCGGGTGGCGGCGATGGCGGCGCTCTGCTTCTCCCGCTCCGCCTCGTACAGCTTGGAGCGCAGGATCTTCATGGCGCGGTCCTTGTTCTTGTACTGGCTGCGCTCGTCCTGACACTCCACCACCGTACCGGTGGGCAAGTGGGTAATGCGGATGGCGGACTCCGTCTTGTTGACGTGCTGCCCGCCGGCGCCGGAGGAACGGAACGTGTCGATCTGCAGATCCTTGGGGTCGATGGAGAACTCCACCTCCTCCGCCTCGGGCATGACGGCCACGGTGGCGGCGGAGGTCTGGATACGGCCGGAGGACTCGGTCTCCGGCACGCGCTGCACCCGGTGGGTGCCCGCCTCGAACTTCAGCCGGGAGTAGGCGCCCGCCCCCTCCACGGTGGCCACGGCCTCCTTGACGCCACCCAGCTCCGTCTCGTTGAGGGACACCACGTCCAGGGTGAAGCCCCGGCGCTCGGCATACATGGAGTACATCCGCAGCAGGTCGGCGGCAAACAGCGCGCCCTCCTCGCCGCCGATGCCGGCCCGGATTTCCAGCACCACGTCCTTGTCGTCGTTGGGGTCACGGGGCAGCAGCAGGCGCTTCAATTCATCCTCCAGCCGCTCCCGCTCCGCCTTGGCGGCGGCCAGCTCCTCCTGGCCCAGCTCCTTCAGCTCGGGGTCGGACAGCATTTCCGTGGCGGCGGCCATATCGGCCTCCGCCCGGGCGTAGGCCCGGTATGCCTCCACCACCGGCGTCAGCTCCTTCTGTTCGCGGCTCAGCTTCGTCATGGCCGCCCGGTCGCTGTACACCGCCGGGTCGGAGAGCTGGCGCTCCACCTGGGCCAGACGCTGGGCGATCTTTTCCAGCTTATCCAACATGGCCGCTCTCCAGATACTGCTGCACGTCGGAGATGAACTTGTCCCGCCAGAAGGTATAGCCCACGCTGCCGGGCTGGAGAGAGACCTCCAGAATGTGCTTTTCGGCGGTATAGAGATCCATCTGGTCATAGACGCTGACGCTGCGGCGGTTACTGCTGCGGGTCAGCACATAGGCCACGCGGGACATCTCCAGGCCGCGGCGCTTCAGAAGGCCGCGGATGGGGCTGGAGCAGCGGCCGCCCCACACGGGGGTGCCCACGATCACCAGCTTATAGTCCTCGATATTCCGCTCCGTGGTGAAGGGCTTCAGCGGCGCGGTGGTGCGGCGCATGGCGTCCATTCCCGCGTGCAGCCGTCCCCGCCAGCCGTTGCGGTCGGCGCCGTCGTCGATGGCCACGATCTCCGCGCCCACCGCGTCGGCGATCTCCTTCATGGCGCGGCGGGTGTTGCCGCTGAATGAGTAATAGATACACAGTACGTCGCTCATAGTCAAGATTCCTCCAATGCCAGGGACAGCTCCTCCCAGCGGGCCATTTCCTGCTCCAGCCGGGCCTCGGTCTCCTGCTTCTGCGTGAATAGTTCGTTCAGCCTGCCCGCGTCGCAGGCGTTGGCGGCCATGGCCTCGTCCAGCGCCGCCAGCTCCTTTTCCAGCCGGGCGATGCCGGTCTCGCAAATGGTGAGCTGCCGCCGGGCCGCCTGCTGGCTGCGATTGCCGCGGCTCTGGCGGGTGTCGCCCTTCTTTACCGGGGCCGCCGGTTCCGGCTTCGGCTCCGCCGCCTTCATGGCGCGGTACTGGGCAAAGCCCATGGGATAGTCGGTGATGGTGCCGTCCGCCAGCTCCCAGACGCGGGTGGCGAAGCGGTTGATGAAATAGCGGTCGTGGCTGACGAACAGCAGCGTGCCGTCAAAGGCCTCCACCGCCTCCTCGATCCACTCCCGGCTGGCGATGTCCAGATGGTTGGTGGGCTCGTCCAGGATCAGGAAGTTGATCTCCTCGTCCATCAGCATGCACAGCCGCAGGCGGCTCAGCTCACCGCCGGACAGGACGCTGACGGATTTGAACACGTCCTCCCCCTGGAACTGATAGGCTGCCAGCCGGTTCCGGGCGCTCTGGGGCGTGATGTTCTTCTTGGCGTACAGCATGGTGTCCACCAGATTCCGCTCCGGGTGGTCAAAGTGGATGACCTGCTCCAGATAGGCCCACTTCACCGACGGGCCTAAGCGAATGGAGCCGCCGTCGCAGCTCTCACGCCCCGTCAGCATGTTGAGGAGCGTGGTCTTGCCGGTGCCGTTCTCGCCGATGAGGGCGATGCGCTCGCCGCCCTCCACCCGCAGGTATACATCGGAGAACAGCGTCCTTTCGTCGAAGGACTTCGTCACGCCCCGGAACTGCAGCACCTCGTCGCCCTTAAACTCCCGGCTGGCGAACCGGGCGTCCATCTTTTTGGCCTTGGTGGGTTTGGCGGTGGTGCGCATGCGCTCGATGCGCTTTTCCATGCTGAAGGCCCGCTTATGAAGGGCGTCGTTGCCCATGAAGGCCCACAGGTGCATCTGCTCGGCGGCCTTTTCCAGTTGCTGGATCTTGGCCTGTTCCTTCAGATACTGCTTCATCCGCTCCTGATAGCGGCGTTCCTTTTCCACGGCATAGAAGCTGTAATTGCCGCTGTAAAACTCCGCTTTGCCGTCCAGCACCTCGATGACGCGGGACACGGTGCGGTCCAGGAAGTACCGGTCATGGCTGATGGCCACCACCGTGCCGCGGAACTTGCGGAGATACTCCTCCAGCCATTCCGTGGCCTGTAAGTCCAGATGGTTGGTGGGCTCGTCCAGCAGCAGAATGTCCGTGTCCTCCAGGATCAGCCGTCCCAGATTCACGCGGGTCTTTTCGCCGCCGGAGAGCTGGTCAAAGAGCTTCTGGCGCATGTCGCCGTCGATGGACAGGCCGTTGGCCACCTTGTTCTTGGCGGTGGCGGTGTCGTAGCCGCCCAGCGCCTCGAAGCTGGCGGTCAGGTGATCGTACCGCCGCAGCATGGCGCTGTCGCTCTCGCCCTTTGCCATCCGGTCGGTCAGCTCGTCCATTTCGGCCTTCAGGGCCTGCATCCGCTCGAAGGCGGAGTCCAGCACGTCCTCCACCGTGTATCCGGCGGGATAGACGGGGATCTGGGAGATGAGCCCGATCCGCCGCCCGGCGGCGATGACGATCTGGCCGCTGTCCGGCTCCAGTTCGCCGGTCAGCAGACGGAACAGCGTGGTCTTGCCCGCGCCGTTCTTGCCCAGCAGGCCCACACGCTCACCGGTGTCCACCTGAAAGGTGATGCCGTCCAGTATTTTCTTTTCCAGGTCGAAGGACTTGACAACGTCCTTCACAGAAATGTCTACCATAAAAATTTACTCTGTCGATTCCAGATCCTTTACAATATCGGTGAAATGCATGGCGTGAGACGCCTTCACCAGCACCGCCGTTCCGGCGGTGAACGCCGCCCGGATGGCGCTCAGGGCTTCGGCCACCGTGGGGAACCACAGGACGTCGGGGTTGGCGTCCTGAATCGCCTTGGCCTTGGGGCCGACGGCCACCACGGTATCCAGTCCCAGGGTGCGGGTCAGCGCACCCATATCCCGGTGGGCCTGCTCCGTCAGGTCGCCCAGCTCACCCATGTCGCCCAGCACCGCCATGCGGCGGGGATGCTCCGTCTGGGCCAGGATGCGCAATGCCTCCGCCATGGCCTGGGGGTTGGCGTTATAGCAGTCGTCGATGATGATGCGGCCGCCGCCGCAGCGCACCAGGTGCATGCGGCTGCCCACGGGACGGTAGGCGGCAATGCCGGACAGCAGCTCTGCCTTGGTCAGGCACAGATGCTCGCCGATGGCGATGGCCATGGCGGCGGGATAGATCATGTACGCGCCGGGGGAGGGGATGGATACCTCGTACACCTCCCGCTTTGTGGTGACGGTGCAGGTGACGCCCTCAATGCCGTGCTCGGCCACATTGGTGACCCGGACGCCGCAGCGCTCATGCCGGCCGCACAGCACCGTCTTGAAGGGCAGCGTCAGACCGGACAGCAGCTCGTCGTCGCCGTTCAGCACGGCAAGGCCGCCCGGCTGCAGATTCTCGAAGATCTCGCACTTGGCCTGCAGGATGCCCTGCCGGGTGCCGCCCAGGTTTTCAATATGGGCGTCGCCCACGTTGGTGATAACGGCCACGGTGGGCCGTACCATCTCGCCCAGATAGCGGATCTCGCCGAAGTGGTTCATGCCGGTCTCAATGACGGCGGCCTGATGCTCCGGCGCGAGGTTCAGCAGCGTCATAGGCGTGCCGATGGCGTTGTTGAAGTTGGCCTGGGTCTTCAGCGTGGAAAACCGCTGGCTCAGCACGGCGGCGATCATCTCCTTGGTGGTGGTCTTTCCGGCGCTGCCGGTGACCTGCACCATGGGAATATCAAACTTCGCCCGATACCACGCCGCCAGCGCCTTCAGCGCTTCCAGCGTGTCGGACACCTGAATGTAGAACTTGTCTTTCAGCAGGGCGGCGGGCTTTTTCGCTGTCAGGCAGCCTGCCGCGCCGCGCTCCAGCGCCGCGTCCAGATAGTCGTGGCCGTCGAACCGTTCGCCCACCAGCGGGACGAACAGCGCCCGGTTGGGGATGCTGCGGCTGTCGGTGGAGACCTGGGTCACCACCGCACCGCTCTGTTGCAGCAGCGTGCCGCCCACGGCGGCGCACAGCTCCTTTACGGTACAGCCGGTCATCTGTATTCTGCCTTTCTGGCCTCGATGGAATCCCGCACGATCTTCTCGCACAGGTCGGCATAGCTGAGCCCCACCTGGGCCGCCTCCTGGGGTACCAAACTGGTGGGGGTCATGCCCGGCAGAGTGTTGATCTCCAGGCACCACGCCTTGCCCTCATCGTCCAGCAGGAAGTCGCTGCGGGAGTAGACGGCCAGACCCAGCCCCTGATGGAGCTTCAGGGCCATCTCGCCCACCTGACGCCACTCCTCGTCGGAGATGGGCGCGGGGCAGATCTCCTGTGCGCCGCCCTTCTGATACTTGCACACATAGTCGAAGTATTCGCCCTTGGGGATGATCTCCACGGCGGGCAGATAGGTGTCGCCCAGTACAGCGATCTGGATCTCGCGGCCCTTGATCTTCTTCTCCACCACCACATGGCCGCCGTAGGGCAGCAGGTCATAGAGGGCCTTCTTCAGCTCCTCGCGGGTGTCGGGCAGGGCCATGCCGATGGAGCTGCCGCCGTTGACCATCTTCACCGCGCAGGGCACCATCAGCTCCTGCGTCAGGCGGGGAATGTCGTCCTTGGTATAATGTACGTCCACCCACGGGGCGGTGCGGATGCCCAGAGAGTCCATCATTCGCTTGGTGACGGCCTTGTCCATGGCCATGGCGCTGCCCAGATAGCCGGAGCCGGTATAGGGCACGCCCACCAGGTCAAGGGTCGCCTGGATACGGCCATCCTCGCCGTTGGCGCCGTGCATGGCCAGGAACACCGCGTCGGCCATGGCGCAGACCTTCAATACATCCTTGCCCAGCAGGGAAGGGCTCTTGTCCTGCCGCGCGGCACGGACCGCCTCCAGATCAGGGGCCGTCTCCTCGATGGCCACCTTTTCCAGCAGGCCGTCGGGCGCGTCGAAAATATCCTCCAGAGAGCCGTGATAGTTCTCCAGACCCATGAACATATCCACAAAAATGGCCTGGTGGCCCTTTTCCCGCAGGGCGCGGCACACGCCGCTGCCGCTGACCAGGCCCACATGACGCTCGGTGCAGAAGCCGCCGGACAAAACTACGATCTTCATGATGAAAGACCTCCTAGCATAAAAAATACCCATACAATACCTATTATATCAATCTGACAGTATAGCATATTCTCCGGGAAAAGACAACATACTTTCGCCAAAAGGAATTTTTGGTAAAAAATGGTATCAAAACGACCAGGTAGACATAAATTTTGAAAAAGCCAGAGAAAATACGGCCTTGATATTGCTTTTGTAAAATTTTATGGTATACTAATGCTGTAACTGTGCGTTCATCTTTCTACATCATATAGTATATGTGGTGTATGAAGTTTTCTGCCCTGGGCATGATAAGTGTCGGACACAGCGTCCGGCCACGGTACTCCGGCCGCTGCCCACGGGCCTTTTGATCAGTCGGATGTAAGAGAGGGTGCAAATCTTGAATAAATATATCGTTAACGGCGGCCGTCCCCTGTATGGTGAGGTCACGGTCAGCGGCGCGAAAAACGCGGCGGTGGCCATCATTCCTGCCGCTTTGATGGTGGACGGCGTATGCCGCATTGAGAACATTCCCCAGATCAGCGATGTGACGCTGTTCTTCTCTATTCTGGATGAGTTGGGCGCGAAGGTGCGGATCCTGAACCGCCACGCGGTGGAGCTGGACTGCCGCGCCATCCGTTCCACCCGCCCCAGCTATGAGCTGGCGCGGCGGATCCGGGCCAGCTATTACCTGCTGGGCGCGCTGCTGGGCCGCTTTGGCGAGGCCACGGTGGCCATGCCCGGCGGCTGCGATTTCGGCGTGCGGCCCATCGACCAGCATATCAAGGGCTTTACCGCCATGGGCGCGCAGGTGTCCGTGGAGGGCGGCTACATCAACGCCCGGGCCAAGAACGGTCATCTGAAGGGGGCCAACGTCTATCTGGACGTGGTGTCCGTGGGCGCTACCATGAACATTATGATGGCGGCGGCACTGGCCGAGGGTACCACCATCATCGAAAACGCCGCCCGTGAGCCCCATATCGTGGATCTGGCCAACTTCCTGAACTCCATGGGCGCGGACGTGAAGGGCGCGGGCACGGACTCTATCAAGATCCGCGGCGTCAAGCGTCTGAACGGCGGCAGCTATGCCATCATTCCCGACCAGATCGAGGCGGGCACCCTGATGATCGCCGCGGCCGCAACCCACGGGGACGTGCTCATCCGCGGCGCGCTGCCCACGCACATGGAGGCCCTGACCGCCAAGCTCCTGGAGATGGGCGCCCGCGTGGACGAGGGCGTGGGCGAGGACAGCATCCGCGTGCGCTCCGACGGCAACCACCGCCACGTCAACATCAAGACCCTGCCCTATCCCGGCTTCCCCACGGACCTGCAGCAGCCCATGAGCGTGCTGCTCTCCACGGCCCGCGGCACCTCCATCATCAACGAAACCATCTACGAGATGCGCTATAAGCACCTGGAGGAGATCCGCCACATGGGCGGCATCTCCCAGATCAACGACCGCATCGCCATCATCGAGGGCGTTCCGCACCTGACCGGGTGCGCGGTGACGGCTTCGGACCTTCGCGCGGGCGCGGCGCTGGTCATCGCGGGCCTCATGGCCGAGGGCGTGACCGACATCTATAACGTACAATACATCGACCGGGGCTATGAGCACCTGGAGGACAAGCTCCGCTCCCTGGGCGCCAAGATCGAGCGCCTGACGGTGGACTGAGCCGAAGGGAGGGCATTTCCCATGCAGCTTCGACCCTATCGCTCGCAGGACTGCGCGGCGCTCGCCGCGCTCTTTCACAAGACCATCCACACGGTAAACGCCCGGGACTACGCCCCGGAGCAGCTGAACGCCTGGTCCACGGGCCAGGTAGACCTCGCCGCGTGGGACCGCTCCTTCCTCGCGCACCACACGCTCGTGGCGGTGGAGGGGGAGCAGATCGTCGGCTTTGCGGACATGGACGAGGCCGGCTATCTCGACCGGCTCTACGTCGCGGCGGACCGCCAGGGCCAGGGAATCGCGACGGCGCTCTGCGACGCCCTGGAGGGCGCCTCCTCCGCGCCGCTCTTTACGACCCACGCCTCCCTGACCGCGCGCCCCTTCTTTGAAAAGCGGGGCTACCGCGTGGTCC
>ERZ824575.1872-NODE-1872-length-18117-cov-4.625291_pt1 | contig 18117 bp, 12 predicted proteins | sample MGYA00519470_ERZ824575 | MGnify/ENA primary metagenome ERZ824575 (study PRJEB31778, sample SAMEA3449170) | human gut metagenome | biome: human gut; feature: human-associated habitat; material: faeces | place: United Kingdom | collected 2010/2012 ...
GAGCCTTCCACGATCTCGGTCGAGAGGATGGAATCGATATAGATCTTATCGTATCCCTCAATCGAGCACCGGTTGAGATGAAGTCCGTCCACTTTTAAAGTCTTGTTCCGTGGGTCTAAGTCCCGGATTCCGATCCAGTAGTTCGTGTGCTTGCCCTCTTTGTTCAGATATTCAATTTTCAGCCATTTTCCTTCGTGGATAGCTTTGAAGATATCTCTGTGTATACTGTTCATATGTTTTTGCCAGTCTTCCCAATCCGCCTCGCATACTCCGCCAGCTCCCGGTTCGCTTCATTTAACGGCCCAAACTCTTCTACCGCACAAATACATTTTTTACAGCTATCGATCAGCCGCTTTGCCTCCTGCACCTTGTCCTGTCCAACCGGGTAAAATGCCTTTTCTGACACAACTTCTGACGCAAGTGCCACAGCCGCTTTATACTCCACATCATTTTCCTGCAGGATCCCTGCTGCAAATGGAATGTTTTCGCGCCACAGCCTGTTGTATACCGGGATGCCGCTGCCCGCACCGCCGATCACAAAAATCTGTGAACTGACCGGATCTGGGACTTGACTGCCACTGCAGAAATCTTTACTGCTGCAATTCTCTATGTCAGAATCTTTGAAATCTCTTGTATTCTGATGTCCCGTGCACAAAAAAATCTGCCCCGTCACCGGATCAAAACTCTGATCCGCCACCCCGTATAATTCCTGCACATAATTTCCGGCAAAAATCTTCTCCGGTGTGCCGATGCGGTCGATGCGGTCGACGTCGAAGACTGCGACGTAGAAACCCGTCTGCTCGTCGTTCCGGACGCCTTCCAGTTTGTTGAGAATGCCCTTTCCGATCGCGTCGTGCTTGTACTCGATCGAAGCGTAGAGCCGTCCGTCGTCGGGATTGAGCGTCATGCAGCCCAAGTGCCCGGTCATGCCTTCGACGCTGCCGAGCAGGTTGCCCTGCATGTCGGTTTTCAGGAGCGTGGTGGTGAACGAGAAGTACATGTAGCCGCGGTCGAGATCGACGGCGATGCCCTGTACGTGGAACGGGCCCTGTTCGCCCGAATAGATTTGGCGGGGCAGTTTGGAAACATCGACCGGCATCTTGCCGTTCGGATTTCCCGACGGGCAGGCTGCGAGCAGCGGCACGGCCAGCAGAATGGGAATCAGTCTTTTGAGAATCATGTGGTTAACGGGTTAATAGTTATGAATTTGAATTGTGTTTCCTTTGTTTTTCGGATTTTCTTTCTTTTGTTTTCGTGACCGATCGAACAAAAATACGAAATTGCAGGTGATAATCCAACGGTCGGTGTGAAAATCGGAAAATTTTGTCGTTCCCGCCGATGCAGGATACGAAAAAACCGGAAAACCCTGTTCGGATTTTCCGGTCGTAAATATCGGTCGGAGGAAAAACGCTACTGCGCCGTTTCCGTTTCGCGTCCGCCGCCGAGGGCGTGGTAGAGCGTGACCACGCTCTGCAATTCGGTGAAACGGTTGGCGACCTGCTGCAACTGCGCCGAGAGGAGCGACTGCCGTGCGGTCAGCACTTCGAGGTAGGTCGTCGAGCCGTGCTGCATCAGCAGCTCGGTGCTCTCGACGGCACGACGGAGCGATGCGACCTGCTGGTCGTAGAGCGCTGCCGACTCGCGTGCCGTCTGGCAGGCGGTCAGCGCATCGTTGACCTCTTGTCCGGCATTGAGAATCGTCTGCTCGTAGGCGAGCATCGCCTCCTGCTGCTGCGCTTTGGCGATCTTCACGCGCGCACGGTTGGCGCCGGCCTGGAAGATCGGCTGCAACAATTGTCCTGCGGCCGACAGAAGCAGCTTGCCGGGGTTGATGATCTGCGACCCTGCGCTGTTCGTCCAACCGGCCGTACCGCTGAGCGTAATCTGCGGATAGAGCGCCGAACGTGCTTCGGCCGTAGCATAATAGGCCGACATGAGCGAGTACTCGGCGCGGCGTACGTCGGGACGGCGCGAGAGCAGTTGCACGGGGACGCCGATGAGCAGGTCGGCGGGCATCCGCTGGCTTTCGAGCGAGCCGCGCTCGATCTTGTGCGGAGTCTGCGCCAACAGCGAACATAGGCTGTTTTCGGTCTCGCTGATCGACTGCGCGAGCTGCTTGACCGATGTCTCGACACTGTAATAGGCCGCTTCGTTCTGTGCGACGGCTGCTTCGGTCGCCATGCCCGCGTCCTTCATCGCACGGATGGCGTCGACCGCTTCACGCCATGCCGAGGCGGTCTCGTTGGCGATGGCGTATTGTTCGTCGAGCATACAGAGCGTGAAGTAGAGGTTGGCCGTCGTGGCGATCAACTGCGTGCGAACGGCCTGGCGATACTCGATGCTCTGGTAGTAGAGCGCCTTGTTGCGGAGTTTGCCGTTGCGCAGCCGCGAGAAAATATCGATCTCCCAGCTGGCCGTCACGGGAAGGTTGTAAGTCCAAGTCCCCTTCGAATTGTCGAAACTGCTTACGCCGCCCTGGGGTGCGAGCGTGAAGGAGGGGAGCAGCGAGAGCCGTGCAGTGCGGAGCGTCGCTTCGGCCTCCTCGACCTGCAACTGTGCCGTGCGCAGATCGGTGTTGCGTACCAGCACCGTATCGATGAGCTGCTGCAACCGCTCGTCGGGGAAGAGCGCCCGCCAGTCGAGGTCGGCCAGCGAGGCCGTGTCGGTCGGAGTTACGGGCTCGCGGTAGATGCCGTCGGTCGTAACTTCGGGACGCGTGTAGGGTTTGTAGATGCCGCAGCCCGTCATAAGCAGGGCGACGGCTGCGAATAAACTATTTCGTATCATCATCGGTTTTTGCTTCTTCGTCAATAGGTTCTTTTTGATTCTCTTCGATCTCGGCCTGGATGCACCAATCGGGAGAGGTGAACTCCACCGGCTTGATCTTCTCCTGCAAGGTCTGGAAGACGATGAAGAGCGTAGGTACCAGGAACAGCAGCGCCAGCGTACCGACGATCATGCCGCCCACGACGCCCGAACCGAGCGTGGAGTTGCCGTTGGCGCCGACACCGTGCGAGAGCATCAGCGGGATCATACCGAACACGCACGTAAGGACGGTCATCAGAATCGGGCGCAGACGGGCTTTGGCGGCCGATACGGCGGCTTGCGTGAGGCTCATGCCTCCGGCGCGGCGGTCGGCGGCGTACTCGGTGATCAGAATGGCCGTTTTCGACAGCAGACCGATCAGCATGATGATACCCGTTTGGAGATAGATGTTGTTTTCGAGTCCCATCGCCTTGGCCATGAGGAACGAGCCTGTCAGACCGCACGGTACGGCGAGGATGACGGCGAACGGAATGAGGAAACTCTCGTAGAGCGCACTCAGGATGAGGTAGATCAGCAGAATACAGATGCCGAAGATGATGGCCGTGTTGCTGCCGGTCTGCGCCTCCTCGCGCGTGATGCCGTCGAACTCGAATCCGTAGCCCTTCGGCAGCACCTCGGCGGCGACTTCGCGGATCGCCTGGATGGCGTCGCCCGACGAATAACCGCTGGCGGCCGTACCGTTCACGGCGATCGAGTTGTAGAGGTTGAAGCGGTTGAGCACTTCGGAACTGTATACGCGCGTCAGGTTCACGAACTGGCTCAGCGGCGCCATTTCGCCGCTGTCCGTGCGGACATAGACGTTGTTGAGCGACTCCGTGTCGAGACGGTACTTCGGATCAGCCTGCAACGTCACGTAGTACATCTTCGAGAAGCGGTTGATGTTCGAAACGTACTGCCCGCCGTAATAACCCGCCAGTGTCGAGAGTACCGTGCTCGGCGACACGCCGGCACGTTTGGCTTTCGCGGCGTCGATGTCGACCAGATACTGCGGGAAGTTGATGTTGAACGTCGAGTAGGCGCGTTCGATTTCGGGACGCTGGTTCAGCGCGCCGATGAATTTCAGGTAGATGTTGTAGAAATCGGTCAGCTCTCCGCCCGCCTTGTCCTGCAAGTTCAGCGAGAAGCCGGTCGAGGTTCCGTAACCCGAAATCATCGGCGGTGCGACGGCGAAGATCTGTGCATCCTTGATGTCGGCCGTCCGGGCGTAGATCTGTCCGATGACGGCCTGTACGGCATCCGACTTTTCGGGACGCTCGGCCCAGTCTTTGAGCTTGATGATACACATACCGTAGGACGATCCCTGTCCGGCGATCATGCCGTAACCGGCGACCTGCATGAAGTCGCGGATCTGGGGAATGTCCTCGATGCGGTCCGCAACCTGCTCCATGATCAGGTGGGTCTCGGCGAGTCCGGAACCCGGAGCGGCCGTCACGTTGACCATGATCGTACCCTGGTCTTCATCGGGTACCAGACCCGTCTTGGTGGTATCCATCAGTACGACGAGCGCCACGAGGGCGAGTCCGAGCGTCGACCACATCAGCCACTTGTGCTTGATGAAGAGCAGCACGCCGTGCTTGTACTTGTTGACCATCGTACCGAACGTGGTGTTGAACGCCTTGCGGAAGCGGGCGGCGAAGTTGTCGCGCATCTGTCCGTTCTCGTCCATGTAGGGTTTCAGCAGCAGGGCGCAGAGCGCCGGCGAGAGCGTAAGGGCATTGACGGCCGAGATACCGACGGCTACGGCCATCGTGATACCGAACTGGGTGTAGAAGATACCCGACGTTCCGCCCATCATGGCCACGGGAATGAAGACGGCCATGAAGACCAGCGTCGAGGTGACGATGGCCGACGTGATGCCCGACATGGCGTCGATGGTGGCATGGTAGGAAGACTTGTATCCCACGTCGAATCGCGCCTGCACCGCCTCGACGACGATGATGGCATCGTCGACGACCGTACCGATCGCAAGCACCAGTGCGAAGAGCGTCAGCAGGTTGATCGAGAAACCGGCCACCGACAGGAATGCGAAGGTTCCGACGAGTGCTACGAGAATCGAGATCGTGGGGACGAGCGTCGAGCGGATGTCCTGCAAGAAGACGTAGACCACCAGCACCACGAGGATGATGGCCTCGATCAGCGTTTTGAGCACCTCGTTCATCGAGGCGTAAAGGAAGTCGTTCACACTTTGCAGGTGAGCGATTTCGATGCCTTTCGGCAGTTCGGCACGTACCTCTTCGAGCAGCGCTTCGACATCCTCGACGACCTGCGTGGCATTCGAACCGGCGGTCTGGAAGATCATCGTGCTGACGCCCGGGTGGCCGTTGGTGTAGCCCTTGTAGGCATAGGATTCGCTGCCCAGCTCGATGTCGGCGACATCTTTCAGCCGCAGCACCTCGCCGTTGGGGAGCGAGCGGATGACGATCTGTCCGAACTCTTCGGGCGTTTCGTAGCGTCCGCGGTATTTCATTGTGTACTGGAACGTATTCTCGGAGTTTTCACCCAGTGTACCCGTAGCAGCCTCGATGTTCTGTTCGGCCAGCGCCATCGTCACGTCCGAGGGGATGAGCTTGTATTGCGCCATCACGTCGGGTTTCAGCCAGACGCGCATCGAGTAGGCGGCACCGAGCGTGAAGGCATCGCCTACACCCGGGATACGCAGGATGCGCGGTTCGATATTGATCTTCGAGTAGTTGGAGAGGAACGTCTCGTCGTAGGAGTCGTCGGGACTGTACAGCGAGAAGATCTTCACCATCGAGGTCTGGCGCTTCATGGTCATGACGCCGATCTGGTTGACCTCCGAGGGAAGCTGTCCGGTGGCGGTGGCCACTTTGTTCTGGACATTGACAGCTGCCATGTCGGGATCGGTACCCTGGCGGAAATAGACGGTGACCGAGGCGCTGCCGACGGCTGCGCTGGAGGTGATGTAGGTCATGTTCTCCACACCGTTGATCGCCTGCTCGAGCGGTACGATGACGGCATTCTGGATGGTCTCGGCACTGGCGCCGGGGTAGCTGGCGCGGACCATGACCGTCGGAGGCGCGATATCGGGATACTGCTCGATGGGCAGCGTCGCAAGTCCGATGATACCGGCGATGACGATGACGATAGAGATGACCGACGCCAATACGGGTCGTTCGATAAAATGCTTGAGTGTCATGGCCTATTCCTCCTTTGCGGTTTCGGGTTGAGCGGCGGCCTTCTGAGCTTTGGGCTGCACGGGCGTGCCTTCGCGCATCAGACCCACGCCCTCGGCGACGATCACGTCGCCCGGCACCAGACCCGAGTTGACGATGTACTCCCTGCCGTTCGAAATCCGGTCTACGGCGATCGCGGCCGACGTGGCTTTGCCGTCGACGACCTTATATACATATACCTTGTCCTGCAATTCGAAGGTCGCGGCCTGAGGGATTACGACGCACTGCTTGCGGACGTGCGGTAGGATGACGTTGCCCGAACCGCCGCTGTGGAGCAGACCGTTCGGGTTGGAGAACGCCGCGCGGAGCTGCACGCTGCCCGTCGAGGTGTCGATGACGCCGCTGATCGCCTCGATGCGGCCCGCCTCGGCGTAGACCGAGCCGTCGTTGAGACGCAGCTGCACGTCGGGCATGTTTTTCAGCGTGTTGTCTATCGAACCGTACTCGCGCGTGAGGTTCAGCAGTTGGTTCTCGGTCATCGAGAAATAGACGTACATCTCCGAATTGTCCGATACGGTAGTCAGCGGCTGCGGCATCGAGGGGCCGACCAGCGCGCCCACCTTGTAGGGAAGTGTTCCCACTACTCCGTTCGAGGGACTGGTCACGACCGTATAGGAGAGGTTGTTGGCGGCGTTCACGCGCTGTGCTTCGGCCTGTGCGAACTGCGCCTTGGCCGTCAACAGGTTGTTCTCGGCCGTCGAAAGGTCGAACTGCGAAACTACCTTGCGTGCGAAAAGTTCCTTCTTGCTGTCGTAGGTCAGCTGAGCGGTCGCAACACTCGCCTTGGCGGCGGCGACGTTGGCTTCGGCCGTCTGCAACGCTGCCTTATAGGGAACCTGGTCGATGATGAAAAGCGTCTGTCCGCTGCGGACGCGCTGCCCCTCGTTTATGCAGACCTGGGCGATCTTGCCCGATACCTGCGCATAGATTGCGATATCCTGACGACCGCGGATCGTCGCCGAGTAATCCACCGGAATGGTACGGTCGGTCGTAGCCACTGTCAGGACGTCGTACTCCGAACTCTGGGATTGCATCGGCGCCTGACGACAGCCGAGCATGAAAAAGCAGCAGGCGAGTGCTGCTGCACGGATCGAATTTTTCTTCATGTTTCGTTTTTCCTTTTTAATCGCGACAAAGATAGGCAAAAGCCGTAGAACATCCGGTTTCAAAAAATGGGCGAAATTTTTCAAAACGTGAACTATCATGGGCTTTTTTGCCGAATTTTATCTATTTTTGTGACGTATTTATGTCAAAAACGAGGATATGATCGAATTATTGTTATCCGACGAACAATCTTTTTCAGTGGAGGATACGAATTTGTCCGCTTTTCTGAAACGTCCCGTTCGGGTGAACGGCGGCGCCGTGTTCCTGTGCACGGCCGGCCGTGCGGTCGTATCGGTCAATGTCGAGGAACATGCGATCGAGTGCGATACGGAGGTGGTGCTGCTGCCCGACATGGTCTTCATGCTCGTCGAGGCGAGCGCCGACTTCCGCGTGATCTTTTACGCTTCGAGCATCCAGGTGTTCGACGGAGCGATGCAGCGGCTCGATACCGAATGTTTCCACTATCTGGAAACACATCCGGCGATCCGGCACCGCGGGGAGACGGCCCGCGGGGTGAAAAACCTTTATTCCGTGGTATTGGCCGCCAGCGCGGAGACGGAGAACATCTACCGTTCGCAGATCATGTACCTGCTGATGCGTCATATCCTGCTGAACGTTTGCGACAAGGTCCGGCGGAACTACATCCGTTATCAGGAGGAGGGCGCCCATCGCAAGCGGGAACTTTACGATCGCTTCGTGAAGTTGATCGCCGAGCATTTCATCGAGCGGCGCGACGTGGCCTTCTATGCCGGAAAACTCTGTATTTCGATGAGTTACCTGGCCTCCGTGACGCGCACGCTGACCGGCGAGACCCCCAAGGAGATGATCGACAAGTGGATCGTACACGAAATCAAACTGATGCTCATGTTTTCCGATCTTTCGCTGCAACAGATCGCCGATCGGATGCACTTCCCCGACCAGTCCTATCTGGGGCGTTTCTTCAAGCGCCATACGGGAAGTTCGCCTCTTGCCTACCGCAATGCGAAGTAGGCCGAATCGGTAAAAGTGGTAACGAAATCCGTAATCCGTGTAGGTCGTGCAGTGCGGAATCTCCGTAATTTTGCATCGTGAACCTAAAAACGAAGAGACGATGAGAAGAATCGCATGTCGGCAGGCAGTCGTTTTTGCACTGCTGATCGGTTCGGCAGGAACAATTCATGCACAGGAAAACACGATGAGAGAGAATCCTATCTTTGGGCAGATCTTCCCGCAGGGCGAGAAGCTGCCGGAGGAATTTTCGGCCTATTTTATCGGTCAGGCCTACCGTGCGCCGCTGGTGCGCGACGAGGCGTTGAACTGTCCGGTGTCGAACGTGACTTTCAGTCCCGGATGCCGCAACAACTGGCATAGCCATACCGGAGGGCAGCTGCTGCTTGTCACGGCCGGCCGGGGCTATTACCAGGAACGGGGTGAACCGGCGCGGCTGTTGTTGCCGGGAGATGTGGTGGAGATCGCTCCCGACGTGGAGCACTGGCACGGAGCGGCACCCGACAGCTGGTTTGCGCATCTGGCCGTCGAGACCAATCCGCAGACCAACGAGAATAGGTGGCTCGAACCGGTGGACGACGCGCAGTATGCAGCGGCGACCGCCGGGACGGAGGAATTCCGCAGCCGGATGTCCCGGACGGCGCTCCGCAATTTCGATGCGTTGTTGCCGGCATGCAAGTCGGAGTTGGAACAGAGCGATCCCGAACTGGCGGAGATCGTCGGCAATTTCGCCTTCGACGAGGTGTTGCGTTACGGAGAACTCGACGAGCGGACGCGCAGAATGACCCTTCTCGCTTCGGCGATCGCCTTGCAGACGGAGGGGGTCTACCGCTCGCTGCTCGACGCGGCGCTCGACGGCGGCGTGACGCCCGTCGAGGTGAAGGAGATTTTGTATCAGGCCGTGCCTTACGTCGGTTTGGCCAGGACCTTCGATTTCATCGGCATAGCCAACGATGTGCTGCGGCGACGGGGCGTGGTGTTGCCGTTGGAGGGGCAGTCGACCGTTTCGTCCGATGACCGCTTCGAAAAGGGACTGGCCGTACAGCGATCGATCTTCGGCGAACGGATCGATCGGATGCACGAGGAAGCACCGGAGAATCAGGTGCATATCCAGCGCTATCTGTCTGCCGATTGTTTCGGAGACTATTACACGCGCGGCGGGTTGGATGTGAAGACTCGTGAACTGCTTACTTTTTCGATGCTCGTGTCGCTGGGCGGTTGCGAAGCGCAGGTGAAAGGGCATATTCAGGGCAATGCGAACGTCGGTAACGGCAAGGCGACACTGCTGGCCGTCGTTACGCAGCTGCTTCCCTACATTGGTTACCCGCGCACGCTCAATGCGATCGCCTGTCTGAACGAAGTGATTCCCGAATAGATGAGAAAAACGATTCGCCGTATGTCCGCAATCCTCTTGTCGATCGTCGTGTTGCTCGCTGCGGCGGGGATCGCATTCGTCAATCAGCGGAGTTTCGGCCGCTTGCCGCGCGGCGAGCGGTTGGAACGTATCCGCCGTTCGCCCAATTACCGCGACGGGCAGTTCCGCAACCTGCATCCTACGCCGCAGATGACTTCCGACAAAGGGTTTGCGGGCAGCATGTGGGGTATTCTCTTCGGGAGCAAAGAGCGCCGCGAACCGGCGTCGGCGCTTCCGGTGCTGAAACCCGATCTGCACCGTTTGGAGCGGGCGGAGGATGCGTTGGTGTGGTTCGGCCATTCGTCCTATCTGCTGCAATTGGACGGGGTGCGTCTTCTGGTCGATCCTGTGCTGACCGACAAGTGGCCGATGTCGCTGTTCTTTTCTCCCTTCAAGGGTACGGACGTCTTTTCTCCGGAGGACATGCCCGATGTCGACTGCCTGATCGTCACGCACGACCATTGGGATCATCTGGATTACCGTACCGTAATGCAGTTGAAAGAGCGTATCGGCAGGGTAGTCTGTCCGCTGGGCGGGGGGGGGCATTTCGAGTATTGGGGGTTCGATTCCGACCGGATCGTCGAACTGGATTGGAACGAGAGCTGCGGCTTGTCGGACGGGTTCCGGATCCACTGCCTGCCTGCGCGCCATTTTTCAGGGCGCGGGTTGCAGCGCAACCGTTCGCTCTGGGCCTCGTTTCTGGTGGAGAGCCCTTCGCGGCGGGTCTATCTTGCAGGCGACGGCGGTTACGATGCGCACTTCGCCGAGATCGGTCGCCGGTTCGCGCCGATCGACCTGGCGGTGGTGGAGAACGGGCAGTACAACGCCGACTGGCGTTACATTCATCTGATGCCCGAAAAATTGCCGGAGGCAATCCGCGACCTGCGCCCGGCACGTGTGCTGACGGTGCATCACTCGAAATTCGCGCTGAGCCGCCATGCGTGGGACGAACCGCTGAAAAACGCCGCCGAAGCGGCGGCAGGCGACGGGTTCGTGCTGTTGCAACCGATGATCGGAGAGATCGTGCCGCTGGCCGATACCGTCAGGCGTTACGAGGCATGGTGGCGAGGGATCGATTGATTGACCGAATCATAGATAATTAGGTAAAAAGATGAAAAAACGAATTTTGCTACTTTCGTCTTCTCCACGCCGGCACGGGAATTCCGATCGGCTGTGCGACGAGTTCCTGCGCGGGGCGCGGGAGGCGGGGCACGACGCGGAGAAGATCTCGCTGCGCGACTGCCGGATCGGTTACTGCACCGGTTGCGGCGTCTGCTACGATACCCGAACCTGTCCGCAACGGGACGATGCGGCGCAGATCGTCGGGAAGATGATCGCGGCCGACGTGATCGTACTGGCTACGCCGGTCTATTTCTATACGATGAGCGCCCAGATGAAGACGCTGATCGATCGTTGCTGCGCACGTTACACCGAGATGACGGGCAAGGAGTTTTATTTTATCGTGGCGGCGGCCGACGACAGCAAGGCTGCCATGGAACGGACGATCGACGGTTTCCGCGGTTTTCTGGATTGTCTCGACGATTCCCGCGAATGCGGTACGATCTACGGCGTCGGGGCGTGGAAAATCGGTGAGATCGAGGGTAGTCCGGCCATGAAACAGGCCTACGATGCGGGGTTGAATTGCTGAATACGCGGGGTGCCGTCATTCGGACGATGCGACAACGGAGCGGAGCGGCGATCGCCGCTCCGCTCCGTTTGCTCTGCTGAAAAGCGCCGGACGCCTGTACGTCTTGGGTTCGGTGGCGCGCGGCGAAATGACGGATTGCGCCGGCTGTTCCCGACGGAGGGCTTTCAAATGTCCGGTGATGCGTGCGGGATACGTCGCGCATCTGAACGATAAGTAAAATATAAGACGCCGTAACACGACACAGGAAGACCGAGCGATATTTCCCGGCCTTCATCCGAAACCGCGGCCGGCCCGACGACGGGCTGTACGACGGTACGGAACGATCCCTCCTTGCCGGGAAAATAGTTGCGGATATTGCTCGGTCCGACGTTTGCGGCGTCGGCGATCTCGCGATGCGACGTCCCGCGAATCCTCTGATACGAAAGATCCGTGCGGCCCGTCGCAGAATTTCGGCACCTATCCTCTTTTTACGCTTTACATGTTTGCACCTTTTCGAGACGCAACGCAGAGGAAATTCCGTCGGATCCGCAATACCGAATTATAGCGATTTCGACATCGGCCGAAGGCCCTGGGTGTGGAGTCCGTCCGCGGTACGTGCGTGCGGAATTCACACGGGCAGCAGGATCGAGAAGCGACTGCCCTTGCCGATCTCGCTTTCGACGCCGATCGTGCCGCCGTGCGCCTCGACGAACTCCTTGGAGATGGCCAGCCCCAATCCGCTGCCCTGTACCTTGGTGCCCGGTACGCGGAAGTAGCGTTCGAAAATGCTCTTGTGGTAACGCGGGTCGATGCCCCGTCCGAAATCCCGCACGTAGATTTCGACCGCCTTTTCGTGCTGTACGGCGCCCACGATGATGCGCGATTTTTCGGGCGAGTGGTGGATGGCGTTCGACAGCAGGTTGGTGATGACCCACGCGATCTTTTCGCTGTCGACGAACAGTTTCGAGATTTTTTCGGGGTATTCCACCTCGACGAAACAGCAGAACCGCTCGGCCAATACCTGCGTCGCCTTGACGGCGTAGTCGATCAGTTCGATCGGCTTGGTGATCTTGGGCATGAGTTTGAGCTTGCCGGTCTCGATCTGCGTCATGTTGAGCAATTCGCCCGTGATCGAGAGAAGACGGTCGCTGCTGTCGCGGATACTCCCGACCAGCTGCTTCTGTTCGTCGTTGAGCTTGCCGAGCCGGTCGTCGCCGAGCAGTTGCAGGCTCATCAGGATCGACGAGATCGGGGTCTTCATCTCATGCGAGACGGTCGAGATGAAATTGGTCTTGGCCGAATCCAGTTCCTTGTATTTGGTGACATTGCTCAGGATAATCAGGTTGCCGACGAACTGTTGTTCGCGTCCGCCGACAGGTGTGATGTAGAGCGGCGTGTTCTCCATTTGGAAGTAGCTCTCCTTGTTGTCGGCGTAGATTTTCAGCGGCTCTCCTCCGGTCGATCGCTTTTCTCCGTAAAGCTCGCGCATCAGACGGCGCAGCAGGTCGTTGGAGAGGGCGACCTCGGCGGCGTTGTGGCCGACGACCTCTGCTTGCAGATTCAGCACCGCGAGCGCTTCGCGGTTCATGAAGAGGATCTTGCGGTCGGGGCCGAGACCGATGATCGGCTCGTGGAGCGTATCGACGATCGCCTCGATGCGTTTCTTGGCCGTCATCAGGTCGTCGAGCGAACTGCGGCGGTATTCGTCGAGTTTGGCCGCCATGTCGTTGAACGATTCGGCTACGGATTCGAATTCACGGTTGCCCGTGAAGTCGAGCCGTTGCTGGTAGTTGTGGTTGGCGATTTCGCGGATGCCCTTTTTCAGTTCGTCGATGGGACGCAGCACCAGCCGCGGAAACCATACCAGAATGGCGCCGGCACTGACGACGCAGAGCGCCGCCACGACGATCAGCCACCACATCACGTAGTCGGCGCGTTCCTCGACGGCCGAACTTTTGGCGCGGATGGCCGCCATGTTGAGTTCCATGATGCGCAGCAGGTCCTGGCGCACCGTTCGCAGTTCGGCCTCGGTGACGGGGTCGCTCAGCGCCGCGATATGGCGGCCGAGCTCCGATGTCATCTCCCGTTCGCTGATCTCGGTGATGTTTTGTTGTTGGAGGGCGAGACTCTGCCGCAGGGCGTGCCGCGAAACGGAATCTTCGCCGATGTCGTTGAGCGAACGCAGCATGTCGGCGGCGTATTGCAACGAGTTGTAATTGTCGGCCAGAATGGTTCCCGTGGCGCGCGAAAGCTGCCGCACGTAGCTGACCGACTGGATGCCGAGCAGCACGATCATGGCGAAAAGAATGCCGATGCCCAATGTGAGCCTTCGTTGTATTTTCATGGTTATGACAATATATACAGGTCGATGTTCATGCGCGACAGTCTGCCGATGAGGCGGCGCATCCCGACGACGTTTTTTAACAGCGAAAATAGTGAAAATTCGGGTCGGCCGACGCAGACGATATTGATTTTTTGTTCGCGGCAGATCTCCACGATCGTCTCGACCGGACGGTTGGAGTGAACTTGCCGGATCTGACCGCCGAGTTCGGTGGCCAGATTGAGGTTGTTGATCAGGTAGCGCTGGTTGGCCAGCGGGATGCGGTCGGCGGTCTCGCGGTCGCTCTGGACGTAGAGTACGATGAACGAACTGTTGAGATGCGTGGCCAGACGCGCGGTTTTGCGGATCAGGCGGCGGGCGCGTTTCTCGCTGCTGTCGATCACGGCCAACAGCTTGTCGTGCAGCAGGGCGGGTTTCTCCGTCACTTCGTTTTCCACCTTCTTCTCGACGCGCAGCGCCACCTCCTTCAAGGCGAGTTCGCGCAGTTGCAGGATGTTCTCCTGCCGGAAGAAGTTGCTCAGGGCGGTCGGCACCTTGTCGGGTTTGTAGATTTTACCCGCTTTGAGCCGTTCGATCAGTTCGTCGGCCGTCAGGTCGATGTTCACCACCTCGTCGGCCGTCGCCAGCACGCTGTCGGGCACCCGTTCGTGGACTTCGATGCCGGTGATCTCCTGCACTTGTTCGTTCACCCCTTCGATGTGTTGGATGTTGACGGCCGAGATGACGCTGATACCCGCGTCGAGGATCTGCATCACGTCCTGCCACCGTTTGGGATTTGCGCTGCCCTCGATGTTGGTGTGCGCCAGTTCGTCGACCACGACGATATCGGGGTGGAGGTTGATGATGGCCTGCATATCCATCTCTTCGAGCTCCTTGCCCTTGTAGAAGAGCTTGCGGCGCGGAATGAACGGAAGCCCTTCGGTGAGGGCTTCCGTTTCGGGACGGCCGTGCGTCTCGATGTAACCGATCTGGACGTCCACGCCTGCGTCGAACAGTTGGTGCGCCTCCTGCAACATGCGGTAGGTCTTGCCCACGCCGGCACTCATGCCGATGTAGACCTTGAATTTCCCGCGGTGCGAGGCTTTGATCAGGGCGAGAAAGTGCTCGGCGCTTCGCCGGGTGTCCTGTGTATCCATAGTTATTACATTCTGAATGAAAATCCTCCGACAAAGTTAACGTCGTCGAGAGCAGGATTCCAAATCAGATTGGTGAAAATTCCGATTTTCATGCCGTCGGCACCCTTGATGTCCCAGGTCTTGCCGGCATTGAGGAAGACGTTCTGCACGTAGAAGTCGCGATCGCCGCAGTTGTAGGTCGTGGCGGCATTCCAGGGCACCATGCCCACGCCGGCCTTCATGTCGACCGTCTTCACCGTGAAAGGATAGGCCACCTCGAAATAGGAGGCATAGGCGCGTTCTCCTTTGTCGTTCCGGTCGGCGGCGCCGAACAGAATCGTGTACCACGACAACGTGAAGGGCAGTTTTTCCGATACGACCCAGCTCGCGCCTACCTCGATGCGGTGGGGGGAATGGCTGTCGAATATGAAATAGCGGTCGTCGTCATGTCCGGTCCAGTAGAGGTCGGCCACCGAAAGCGTCACGGGCCCCAGCTGGTAGGCCAGCGTGAGATCCATCTCCTTGTAGCCGCTGTCGCTGAAATCGATCGACCCCCATGCCGTTACCGAGAAGTTTCCGGCCGTCATGGTCAGCGTGGGCTGCAAGGCCGGGCCCGACTCCTTGACGCCGCGCCAGTAATACGAGCTTACGAGATCGGAACCGCCGCTGAACGATACCCCTTTGTCTTGAGCGGCGACGTGATTCGTTCCAAACATGGCTGCCGTAGCCAATACTCCGAGTAAAATACGTTTCATAAATTTAAAAGATTTCTTCGTTGATTGTTGATGATTCGGGTTTGTTTTTCCGTCCGTGGCGCCACGGAACCCGTTTCCGGGCCCGGGCGTACGCGACGGGAAATAGAGGGTTTGCGCAGTCTGACTTGCGAAAGCAGGATGACCGACAGAGGTCAGATCAGATCCGTAATCAGAAATACGACCAGAAAAACGATCAGTACGATCAGCCACCGTTTGGTCGGTTTATCCAACTTTTTCATAAGTTCCGCACACGCTATTTGTTCTGTGCGGCGTCCAACGCCACATTCAGTTTCAGAACATTGACCTTATAGGTGCCGAAGAGTCCGAGCCACGGTTTGTGGATATTCTCCTCGACGATCTTCTTCACCTCGGCTTCGGACATGCCGCGGGCCCCGGCGACGCGGCGGATCTGAACCTCGGCGCCGCGGATCGAGATGTCGGGATCGAGGCCCGAACCGCTCGCGGTCACCATCTCGGCGGGAACCTCCTCGCGCGAGAGGTAGGGGTGGGCGGCGAGGAACGCATCGATGCGCTCCTCCACCTGGGCCAGATATTCGGGATTGTTCGTGCCCTTGTTGCTGCCGCCCGAACCTCCGCCGTTGTAATCCACGTTCGACGGACGTCCCCAGAAATAGACGCTGTCCGTAAAGACCTGGCCTACGTTGGCAGCGCCGACCACCTTGCCGTTATAGGTCACCACGGGAGCCTCTCCGTCGTTGGGCGATGCCACCCATGCCACGAGGCGCAGTACCAATACATAACCGACGAACAGCACGACGCACATCGCCAGCGTTATCTTGATTGAAATCCAAAGATTTTTCATGATTCAAGCAATAAATTAAAAGAACACACTTACTAACATGTCGATCAGTTTGATGCCGATGAACGGAACGATGATGCCGCCCAGACCGTAGATGAAGAGGTTGCGGCGCAACAGGGCCGAGGCTCCGATCGGTTTGTAAGCGACGCCGCGCAGGGCCAGCGGAATCAGCAGCGGGATGATGATCGCGTTGAAGATCACCGCCGAGAGAATGGCGCTTTCGGGCGAATGCAGGTGCATGATATTCAGCGTTTGCAGAGCCGGAATCGAGGTGATGAACAGAGCCGGAACAATGGCGAAGTATTTGGCTACGTCGTTGGCGATGGAGAAGGTCGTCAGCGTGCCGCGCGTCATCAGGAGCTGCTTGCCGATCTCGACGATCTCGATCAACTTCGTGGGGTCGTTGTCCAGGTCGACCATGTTGCCCGCCTCCTTGGCGGCCTGCGTACCGCTGTTCATCGCAACGCCCACGTCGGCCTGAGCCAGCGCCGGAGCGTCGTTCGTACCGTCGCCCATCATGGCCACCAGTTTGCCGGCGCGCTGTTCGCGCTTGATGTACTCCATCTTGTCCTCGGGCTTGGCCTCGGCGATGAAGTCGTCCACGCCTGCCTGCTCGGCGATGTATTTCGCCGTCAGCGGATTGTCGCCCGTCACCATCACGGTCTTCACGCCCATCTTGCGCAGACGCTCGAAACGTTCGCGGATACCCGTCTTGATGATGTCCTGCAATTCGATCACACCTTTGATCTGTTCGTTTTCCGAGACCACGAGCGGCGTACCGCCGTTCTCCGAGATCGTGCGCACGATCTTCTCCACCTCCGGCGAGAAGCCGTTGCCCGCTTTCCGGACGATCGCACGGATTGCCTCCGAAGCGCCCTTGCGGATGCGGGTGCCGTCGGGCATGTCTACGCCCGAACACTTGGTCTCGGCCGTGAACTTCACCATGTGTACGCCCACCAAATCGGTCTGGCTGAACCGGAAGCCCTGTTCGCGTCCCAGTTCGACGATGGATTTGCCTTCGGGGGTCTCATCGGCCGCGGAGGAGAGGACGCAGAGCCGGAGAAAATCCTTGGGGCTCACTCCATTGACAGGATAGAACTTGGTGGCTTTGCGATTGCCGATGGTGATCGTACCGGTCTTGTCCAGCAGCAGCGTATCGATGTCGCCGGCGGTCTCGACGGCCTTGCCCGACTTGGTGATGACGTTGGCTTGCAGGGCGCGGTCCATACCGGCGATGCCGATAGCCGACAGCAGACCGCCGATCGTGGTCGGGATCAGGCAGACGAACAGCGAAATAAACGCTGCGACGGTGATGTTGGCACCCACGTAATCGGCGAACGGTTTGAGCGTGGCGCAAACGATCACGAAGACGATCGTGAAGCCTGTGAGCAGGATGGTCAGCGCAATCTCGTTCGGGGTTTTCTGGCGCGAGGAACCTTCCACGAGGGCGATCATCTTGTCAAGGAAACTCTCGCCCGGCTGTACGGTCACTTTTACCAGAATACGGTCGGAAAGAACCTTCGTACCGCCCGTGACCGAGCTCTTGTCGCCGCCCGCCTCGCGGATCACCGGGGCCGATTCGCCCGTGATGGCGCTCTCGTCGATCGACGCCAGACCTTCGATAATCTCGCCGTCGGCGGGAATGGTATCTCCGGCGACGCATTCGAACACGTCGCCCTTGCGCAGTGCCGAGCTGCTGACGATATGCGACTGTCCGTCCTTCTCGATCCGTTTGGCAGGGGTCTCTTCACGGGTTTTGCGCAGCGAATCGGCCTGTGCCTTGCCGCGTGCTTCGGCGATGGCCTCGGCGAAATTGGCGAAGAGCACCGTGGCCAGCAGGACCAGGAAGATCACGATATTGTAGCCCAGCGAACCCTGCGACGTGTTTCCTGTCACGGCGATCCAGACAATCAGCAGCAGCATGACGAACGTTA
>ERZ824575.1881-NODE-1881-length-18058-cov-10.145753_pt1 | contig 18058 bp, 10 predicted proteins | sample MGYA00519470_ERZ824575 | MGnify/ENA primary metagenome ERZ824575 (study PRJEB31778, sample SAMEA3449170) | human gut metagenome | biome: human gut; feature: human-associated habitat; material: faeces | place: United Kingdom | collected 2010/2012 ...
GGATGGAGCTCTTTTCAATTAGAATACGGCGCACTTTTCAATTAGTATCTACACCTCCAAAAGCAAAAATACAAAAATAACAGCATATTACATACATGGATACAAGTATTTTATGCGTTATAGAATACTAATTTAGACAAAAAACCGGCAAAGGCACATAAACAATGTCTTTGTCGGTTTTTCTGTTTTAGATACACGGGCTTCCTTACATTTTGAAACCGCCTATTTTCCTGTCTTTGGAAATTTCCGGCAGATGGCTGTTCACTTGGATGGCATTCTCATCTTCTTGCTTGTTTTCGGCGGTTTCCGGTATGGGAGGTGCAAGTTCCAGCTGTATCTTGCGGTCAAGGGCGGCAAGTTCGGACTTCAGCTGTTTCAGCTCGTCTTCCTTCTTCCATACCTTGCCCGCTATCGCTTGGAGCTGCGGAATTTCCTGTTCCAGCACCTCGTTTTTCTTTTTATACTGGTCGATGATGCCCGGTATCTTCTCCAGAGCGTTCAGGAAGTTCGTGGCAGCGGCGTGCGTGTCAGCCATCGCCAGATGCCCGTTGTTGTAGTTGTACCTGTAATTGCCCGCCACCACGAAACGGTTGTCGGTGAACTCCAGCCCGTCCCTTAGTGTCGGCTCGCTGACCACCTCGATGGGGAAGCCGTACAGTTCTCCGATGCGCTTGTACTGCCCTCCGGTCGCGGCATTCTTCGCAATCTCCTGCAGCCGCTTTCCGATTTCCTTTTCGTCGGTGGAATCCAGACCGTCAATTTTCAGCAGGTTCAGCCGGTTGCCCTCCTTGTCCGTCTGTGCGGCGGCGGTGAATTTCTCCCAGTCCTCTGTCATGGCGGCTATGGTGGCTTGGTTGTTCCTCAGTTCCCCGGTCTTGCACTCCAGTTTCAGTTCCGACTCGCGCTTGCCCTTGTTGAACGACTTGCGCTCTCCCTCCAGCGAGGCGATGCGTTTCTCCAGCTTCGCCTTGTCCAGCAGGTCGGTGTTCCCTGACAGGATAGCCATGTACTCCGAGAAGTTCATGCCCGACTTCTCGTCCATCGCCCCCTCGTCAATGGTTCGTGCACCCATCGCACTACTTTTGAGCTGCGAGATGAACGTCTGCTTGCAGTGCAGCAGGTTGAACTTGTACGAGTCCAGCGATTTTTCCACCGCATAGATGATTACGTCCACCTTGTTATCTGCATACAGCTTCGATATCTCGTTGCCCTTTCTCACCGCCCGTCCGTCACGCTGTGCAAGGTCGGACGGACGCCACGGCGTGTCGAGGTGGTGGATCGCCACCGCCCTGCGCTGGGCGTTCACGCCCGTGCCGAGCATCGAGGTCGAGCCGAACAGCACGCGCACATATCCCTCGTTCATCGCTTCGATCACCGCTTTCCTTGACTTCTCGCTCTTGCATTCCTGTATGAAGCGTATCTCGTGTGCCGGTATGCCGTGATCTTCCACCAGCTTGCGCTTGATTTCGGTATATACGTTCCACCCGCCCGGCTGGTAAGTACCCAAGTCGGAGAATACGAACTGCGTACCTTTCTGTGCGTCGTATCTGTGGTAATACTCCGCAATCGTCCTCGCACAGTGGCTCGCCTTGTTGTCGGGGTGGTCTTCATACGCCGGGTCTATCATGCGCATGTCCAGTGCCATCTTCCGCGCGTAGTCCGTGGCGATGAGCATCTTCGCCTTCTCCTCCGTTTCCGACAACGGCAATCTGCCGAGCAGTGTGGCATCGCCCGTCTTGGCAAATTCCATCAGCTGTTTGATGAAATATTCCTGGTCGGGTGTGGGCGGTATGTTGTGCAGTATCTCGTTCTTGTCCGGCCTGTCCACACCCACGTCCTCCGCCGTGCGGTAGTCCGTTATCTCGTTGTAAAACGCCGCCAGCTCCGGTACCTTGATGAAGTAGCGGAAACGTTCCTTCTGCACGATGTTGTTCGTCACATTGAACTCGAAATCCGTCGTCTTCTTGGCGAAGATTGCCGCCCATGCATCAAAGCATCGGATGTCCTGCCTTTCCAGCTCCTTCGGACGCAGATACTTGAAAAGCAGGTACAGCTCCGTCAGCGAGTTGCTGATGGTCGTGCCCGACAGAAACGTCGCTCCCAGATCTTTTCCCGTCCGCTCCTGAATGGTACGGATGGCAAACAGCAGGTTCAGTGCCTTCTGGCTGCCTTCCGAGTTGCCCAGACCCGCCACACGATCATGTCTTGTGTTGAACGTCAGGTTCTTGAACTGGTGCGACTCGTCCACGAAGATATGGTCGATGCCCATCTGCCTGAAGTCCACCACATCGTCCGTCCTCGACTTTATCGCGTGTTCTACCTTGTCCAGCTTGGCTTGCAGGTTGAACTTGCGCTTCTCCAGTCCCCTCAGCATGGCGCGTGACACATCCTTGCCCTGCGAGCGGAGCACCTCCAGATTTTCCTCCACCGTGTCCAGCTCCGCCTGCAATATCCGCTGTTGCAGTTCCGGCGACTGCGGTATCTTCCCGAACTGGTCGTGCGACATGATGATGCAGTCCCAGTCATTGTTACGTATGTCGTTGAAGAAGCGCACGCGGTTTGCCGCCTCGAAATCCTTTTCCGATGCGTACAGTACGCGGGCGTTGGGGTATGCCTTGCGGTAGGTCTCCGCTATCTCGCGCACGTTGGCTTTCAGACCGATTATCATCGGTTTGTGTACCAGCCCCAGACGCTTCATCTCGTGCGCTGCCACGCACATGATCAGCGTCTTGCCGGTGCCCACCTCGTGGTCGGCTATTCCTCCGCCGTTCTGTTTCAGCATCCAGATGCAGTCCTTCTGGCTGGGGTACAGATCGGTGATTCCCAGCCCTTTCAGGTCAAGTCCGGGAAAGGTCTGGTGGCTTCCGTCGTACTTCGGGCGTACGAAGCAGTTGAACTTGTTGTTGTACATGTCCGTCAGCCGTTTCTTGAACTCCGGCGACTGTTCTTCCAGCCATTCGGTGAAGCCACCCCGGATTTCGTCAATCTTCGCGTTCGCCAGCTGTATGCCCTCGCTGTCGCGTGCCTTGATGTCTTTCCCGTGCTCGTCCTCGCCCACCTTCTTCATCATGTCCGGGCAGGTGTTGTGCAGGGCGTGCTTCAGCAGATGCATCCCGTCATAGTGGCGGTAGTATCCCTTCACCAGAAACTCGTCGGTGATTTTCATCGTCCTGTGGCTGCACGCCACCGAATACTCGTCGAGGCTCTCCGAGTAGCTTATCCGCACGTCCGTTTCAAACAGGCGGCTCATGTAGGCGGCATACACGCCCGTGGGTATCCATCGTTCCCCGAAGTTGAAGTCCAGGTCCTCAAACGGGATCTGTTCGGGTATGTTCTCGCGTAAAGCCTCCAGAGCCTCCCGTGCCTGCGGCATCATCCCGTGCCCCTCATTTCCCTTTACCCATTCCTCCACCTCCCTCGCTTTCACCACAACGTTCCCGGCGATGAAGCGGTCGGCTATCTCGTAGTTCCCCGCCATCGGGTTGTAGTACACCCTGCCTTTCAGTGCTTCCAGCATGTCCGCCTGTGCCATGTCGCACAGGGATTCCATATACGGCAGGTTCACCCCGCCGTAGCGGTTGAGCGAGGCGGATAGGGCTTCCTCCGGCGACTCTGCCGTGACGGTCGTTTCCTGCGAAAAGGAAACGGGGCGGTCGAATATGTCCGCCTTCACCATCGTGCCGCCCTCGCTGCGCTCCAGTGCCAGCATGTTGCGCCCGGAGGCATCCATCATCAGCAGCTTCACGTTCTGCCTGGCGTTCAGGCAGCCGTACCGCATCACGAACTCGTCGTAGTAGGTGTTCAGGTGGCGGCGGAGCATGTCGTTTGCCTCCTGCCGTTCCGCCTCCTGTGCGTAGAGCCGCTCGTAGGTGTCGCGCATCGAGATGTATAACTGAGCTTTCTCCTTCTGCATACCCTCCATGTCAAGCGGATGGAAGGTTGCCCCGTAGCGGGTCACGTCCTTCAGCACGCCCACCTGATAGCGCACGCCCTGCGTGTGTACCCATGCCAGCGAGCCGTCCTTCAGGTGCGGCTCCAGCGGTCGGCTGTACGGACGGGGCATCATTTCCTCCTCCCGCTTGCGCTGCCTCTCTTCCGGTGTCATTGCCGCTTCCTCACGGCGCATGGCTTCTTCCACCTCCGCAATCCGTCGCTTCCTTTCCGCCTCGAATCCGTTTTCCACCGGATAGACCGCTGTAGCAGCAGTACCTTGCAATTCTTCCGTTTTTCCCGCATCGTTGTTTTCTCTTTTCGCCTCTGTTGTTCCGACCGCTTCTCTGGCGGCATTGGCTTCTATCTTCGCCTTTCCGAGCCGGCGCAGTTCCGCCCGACGCTCTGGCGTGAGCGACATCATCATTTCATAGAATCCGTTGATGGGTGGGTTCGTTTCCCAGTCCAGGCTACGGTAAACGGCATCCTCCGGGTCGCCGTCCTCCTCTGGAGGTGCCGTGTCTTCGGCTTTCGGTACGGCAGTTTCCACCGGGGCAGCTTCCACCTCCGCTGTGTCACGGATGATTTCCTCCATTTCCTTTGCCTCTTCCGGGGTAATGGCGGCACCAGCCTCCGTCTTTCCGCTGTCCGCTTTCATTTCCGTACCGTCCTCCGGCAGCACGAACAGGGATGCCTGTACCGGTTGCTTCGGCTTGGACTTGCCGCCCTTCTTCCGCCCCGGCTTCAGCCCACGCTCCGCCAGCCGCCTTTCCTCCTGCGTGTAGCCGAACAGGTCGTACAAATCCATCACCGGGGTTTCCGTCTGTCTGCTTTGCGCTTCCTGCGACATGCCGGTCATCGCTTGCACTTTCGGCTGCACACTGTTTGCTTCCCTTTTTGTCTCGTCCGCTATACCAGCAGCCGAAGCGGAGTTTTCTCTTTTCACCTCCGTCCGTCCACCCGTAGCCGGATGGATATTTTCTCTTTTCACCTCCTCCCGTTCACCCTCAACCGAAGCGGAGTTTTCTCTTTTCACCTCCGTCCGTTCACCCTCAACCGGATGGGTATTTTCTCTTTTCGCCTCCTCCAGCTCTCTCGCAACCGAAGCGGAGTTTTCTCTTTTCGCCTCAATACCCTCAGTCTGTACGGCAATGTTCTGCCGCACATCCTCTCTTTCATGCCCCATGCCGTTGTAGCGTTCCATGTCCAGCCGTGCCGACAGGTCTTCCGACAGCATTTTATACAAATCCATCGCAATACCCTCCACACCTCCGCTGTGCGTATATACCATCGCCGGTTTTCCGTACGGGTCGGTACCCCTCTTCGCTTCGGTATGTATGATACGCTCCGTGTGGTAGGCGAAATAGGCGTTGTCCGTCAGTCCGCCGTTATGTTCCGTCTGTATGATGGTCAGCACCCGTTCCTCCTGTGTCAGTCCCTTCTTTTGCAGGTCTTTTTGCAGGATGATCAGGTCGCTGCCGGCTTCCGTGCCCGCATTGTCGGTAAACAGGTTGTTGGGCAGTCGTATTGCCGATACCAGATTCGCCTTGCTGAACATCTCGTTCCTGACGGAGACCCTCGAACTGTTCAGTACCCCCTGCGAGGTGACGAACGCCACGATGCCGCCGTCACGCACCGCATCCAGACCTTTCAGAAAGAAATAGTCATGGATGGTTTTCTGTGCCGAACGTCTGCCGAATGATGCGCTGCGGCTGAACTCCGCATCGAACACTCCAAAATCCCCGAAAGGGATATTGGAGATGGCAAGGTCAAAATGGTTCAGAAACGGTTTTTCTATTTTCTCGAAACCCTCCGTGCGTATCTTCTGCTGCGGATACAGGCAGCCCAGCAGCTTGCCCGTCAGCAGGTCTTTCTCAAATGCCATCACCTCCGCCTGCGGATTGTTCGACAATACCGGACTGATGAATGCGCCCATACCCGCCGACGGCTCCAGCACCAGCCTTGGGCGTACCTTGCGGTCGTGCAGCACGTCCGCTATGGTGTCCGCAATGGCCTGCGGCGTATAGAATGCCGTCAGCACCGATGCCTTCAGCGAGTCCACATACCGCCTGTACTCCATGTCGTCCCGGCTGTTCTCACGTATCAGACGGTGCAGCTCCACCGTCGGGGCAAACAGTTCGAGGTCTGATTTCGCCCAGTGTACGGCATCCGTCAGTTCCCGTGCCGGGTTCAGTATGCACTTCAGTCCCCCGAAGCCGCAGTACCGCCCCAGCAGCACGCGCTCCCTTTCGGTGGGCGTGCGCCCTTCCCGGTCGAGCGTGAATGCCGTCCGTATCGCCTCGATGTTGTCCCTGAGCCTCTGCTTCTTGTTAAACGCCATAAGCCTCCAGATAAAGCATGACGGTTCCGGTCAGCTCCGTGTAGAGCAGGTCGTGTTCGGGCGACAGGGCGAAGGTGTCATCCGGCGTGTCGTAACCGCCGAGCAGGTTTTTCAGATAGGGGAACAGTTCTCGGCAGAACGCCTCGCGGTCGGATGCCGCCACCTCGTCGGCGAACTCGTTTTCCACCACCTCAAGCAACAGTGCGTAGGGGGAGAAGTGTAGCCCTTCAAGCAGGATGCGCATGGCTTCCTCCTGTGCGGCTTCCACCGTACTTCCCGCCGCCCTTTCCTTCTCGAATGTTTCCGAGGCGGCTTCCTCCCTTCCTGCAATGAATGGGGTGTCTGATACTTTGTCCGGATGATATTTTCTCAGATAGTCCAGCAGATACAGCCCGTAGTAGGACAGCTCCGCCGGAGCGATGTTCTTGTTCTGTTTCATTTTCTTATGGATTTAGTGGGTGAATAATCAGGATGCTTATTGGAAAGGATAGAAAAAGGCACCCGGTATCCCTCCGGGTGCCGCCACTAATTGTCGTGCAAACGGGGGCAGAGTCGGACTTGTCAGAACTATGCCGAGTGCAGCCGGCAATCAGTTACCACTAAATCCATGTAAATAAAAAGTACAACCAGGTTGAAACAGATTATGACATGAATCAGTGGCAAAATTACTCATTATTTTCTTCTTCCTTTCGTTTTCGTACCTTTTCTTTCGCCTTTGCTCTCCGCAAACACCAGCTTCGTGTTAAACTCCGCATCAAAAGTCACCGCAGCGCTGAAGGGCTTGCCCTGCCTGCTCCTGAAGCCACTGAGGACTTCCGTCTTTCCTTTTGCCAGCAAATCGGTCATCTCCCCGTCGGTGAGCGTCTTTCCGGCTATCTGGCGGAACACCGGCAGGGCGCAGTCCGGATTGTCGCAGCGCACCACCTTGCCGTAGAACTGCATCGTGCCCTTGCCGCATTTGGGGCAGGTACAGCCCGAAGCCTTGTGCCCGAAAATGCGGTCACACGCAAGCAGGTCCGTGGTAATCTTGCGGGTATAGCTTTCTATGTCCCTCATAAAAGCCTCATGCGGTGTCTTTCCCTGTTCTATCTTTGCCAGTTCCGCCTCCCAGCGTCCGGTCATCTCCACATTCGCGATGTCCATTTCCTTGACAATGGAATACAGGGCAAGCCCTTTCTCAGTCGGCACCAGCGATTTCTTCACACGCACCATATATTCCCTTCTGAGCAGCGTTTCGATGATTGCGGCACGTGTGGCGGGTGTGCCGATGCCGCAGTCCTTCAGGGCCTGGCGTGCCTCCTCGTCCTCCACATCATCGCGTCCGGCGGTCTCCATCGCTGCCAGCAGCGAACTTTCCGTATGCAGCGGTTTCGGTCGGGTCATGCCCGAACTCATCGAGCATCCTGCCATTACCAGTGTGTCACCTTCCCTCCAGTCCGGCAATGCCGTATTCCCGTTGTCCTCACCATACTCTCCGTACACGCCGCGCCAGCCTGCCTTGCGCACGATGCAGCCTTTCGCCTCAAACGTCAGGCCCTCGCATCTTTCGCCTGCGTCCGGCGCCACCTTCGCTACTACGGTAGCCGTATCCTTCACACATTCCTCCGAAAATGCCTCTACCATGCGTCCGGCAATCATGTCGTAGATGATCTGCTCGTTCTTGTACAGGGCAAGCGGGCGGTTGGGTGTCACCAGCAGGGCATGGTGGTCAGTCACTTTCGAGGCATCCACACAACGGCGGTTCAGTTCTCCCAGTTCCCCGATTTTCTCCGCAAGGGCGGAGTGCCCTGCCAGCCGTTCAAGCAGCAGCGGTATTTCAGCAAACACATCTTCCGGAATATGGCGGCTCGATGTTCTCGGATAGGTGACGAGCTTCGCTTCATAGAGCTTCTGCACCAGCTCCAGCGTCTGCTCCGCCGTGAATCCGTGTTTCGTGTTCGCCTCCTTCTGCAGTGTGGTCAGGTCGTACAGCAGCGGAGGGTTCTCCACCTTCTCCTTCTTTTCAACCTTCACAACAGTCGCTGCCATCTTCGCCTTTACCTTATAATATAGTGCAGCCGCCTCTTCCTTGTCCTGCCACTTCTTTACCGAGGAAAACTTCACTACCGTATCCGTACCCGTCGGTGTCACAGAGAAATGAAGCTGGTGTACCGGTTCCGGCGTAAAGCGTCTGTTCTCCCAGTACCTCTTGCAGACCATACCCAGCGTGGGTGTCTGCACGCGCCCCACCGAGTATGTGCCCCGCCCGGCGGCTACGGTCAGTGCCTGCGTGCCGTTGATGCCCACCAGCCAGTCCGCCTCGCTGCGTGCCTTTGCCGCCAGATACAGGTCGTCATATTCATGCCCGTCCTTCAGTTCCTTCAATCCCTTGCGGATGGCAGTGTCCGTAAGCGAGCTGATCCACAGGCGTCGGAACGGCAGGGTACAGCCCGTGTAGGCATACAGGTATCTGAAAATCAGTTCCCCCTCGCGGGCACAGTCCGTTGCCACAATGATGCCCTCACTTTCCTGCCACAACTTGGTTATCACCTTTATCTGTTTCATCGCTGCCGCATCCGCCTTGTAGCCCTTGTCCGTCTTTACCTGTCGGGGGATCAGCATGAACACCTCCGGTATCACCGGCAGGCTGTCCCTGCTGAATCCCTTGAAGCCGTAGCCCTCAGGCAGGGCAGGCTGCACCAGATGCCCCAATGCCCATGTCACATGGTAGCCGTTTCCTGTATAAAATCCTTCTTCCTTTCTTGTCGCTCCGGCGATGCGTGCTATCTCACGCGCCACGCTCGGTTTTTCTGCCAATATGGTAATCATACATTTTCTGTTTTAATCATTGATACTTTTGTTCCTTGTGGAGTGGAACGGGGTACGCCGGTTATCCGTGGGATATGCGGTACATGGCGCATGAAGCCCCGTTTCATTCCGTTGTTTATTCTCTTTGATTTTTTATGGATTCAGTGGCGGCACTCAGGAAACCTTCATGCCTTTGCTTTTCTTCGGTTTTTCCTGCTGTTGTTTCTGGGCGTCGCCCTTCGGGGCGGTCTGTCCCTGCGTAAGCGGCTCCTTCAGGTGCTTGGTTGCCTCGTTCGTCTTGCCCTCATTGTTCACCGCAAGCTGTGTGCGGCTCTCGTTCGACGGGGCAACGGTCTGTGCGAGGTCGGGATTTGCCGAATAGGTCAGCGGTCTGCCTTTCTCGCGGTCGAACTTCAGGTATTTTGTGCAGGGTTGTCCCTGGTCGTCCTTTGCGTTGGCGAGTACCACAACTTTCCCCGCCACATAGTCCGCTTTCTGCTGTTCCGTAAATTTGTCATCCTTCCATTTCCCGATCGGGCGGATGCTGCCGTCCTCGTTTGTCCACGAGCGGTTGCGGCGTTGTCCGTTCTCCAGATTCACGTCTTCCTTCTGTTGCTGTCCGGTAGCATCCGGGGTTTCCGGGCTTTTCTGTTTTTTCTCCTGTCCGTTTCCGCGTCGCTGCGATTGTCCCTGCCACAGATGTTCCGGCACAAACTCCACGTCGCGTTTCTCCGCACTTACTTGCAACACGGCTTCAAACTTGCGTCCGTTCTTCAGCGTCACCTCCTTGGGCAGTGCCAGTCCTGCACGCAGGATGTCCTGTTCCGGTTTTAACAGTTCCGTCAGTCCGATTCTGTCCGGGATGCGTACCTTGCTTGCCGGAATGTCCACGATTTCATTCGTCAGGCGGTCGATGCTGATGTACGACGGACGCATCTCACCGGTTTTCGTATCCGCCACATCCACCAACCTGCCCAGATTACCCGTCTGCTTCAGGTTCTTCTTGTCCTCGTCCGTGAAAGTGTAGCCGTTGTAGGGGATGTCAAGCCTCGGCTCATGGCGCACGAAATGGGGTGCGAGCTTCATTTTGCCGTCTTCCGTCTTCTGAAACGATAGTCGGGCTTGCAGCTCATAACTATCTCCGCCGAAGGTCGGGTTCACCGTCACCAGATTTGTCTTGCCATAGTTCATCAGGGCTTTCATGTCCTTTTCAGACAAATTCTCTTTTTTCACCCCGAACCGTTCCAGTTCCTTCCAGTCCACGTCGCCGTCCGCTATCAGGTTCGGTCTTTGCGTCTTCGCCTGCGGTTGCCCGTCCTGTGCCGGTTCCTGTCCCTGTACCGCCTGCGATTCTGCCGCCTGCGGTTGCTGTTCCTGATTTTTCAGTTTCATTTTTTCCATTTTCTCGTCCGTTTTCTGTTCCACATTATTTTCTTCCGTATTTTCTCTTTTCACCTCCTCCGCAGCCTGCTGTCCCTCCGCTTCCGTTTCTGCATTTTCCTTTTTCGCCTCTTCCGTAGCCTGCTGTTCCTCAGTCTCCGTCTCGGCATTTTCCTTTTTCACCTCTTCCGCAGCCTGTTGTTCCTCAGTCTCCGTTTCGGCATTTTCTTTTTTCGCCTCCTCCGCAGCCTGCTGTTCCACAGCCTCCGTCTCGGCATTTTCTTTTTTCACCTCTTCCGCAGCCTGTTGTTCCTCAGCTTGCTGGTACGCCGATGTATCCACCTTGTGCGGAGCGAGCAGTTCTGCATTTGCCGCAGGGTCTCTCAGCAGGTCCTTGATAACCGGAAGCAGTGCTTCCACCATGTCCGCTGCCACCCTGTAGAAACCGAAGCGCGTCGGTTCCTTGCACTGGCGGTAGAAGTTCCTGAAGAAATTGTCTATCGCATCTCCGTGACGGTCAAAGCGCAAAAACTCCTGCGAGTGCTCCGCTTTCGGCGGTATCCTCTTGGGATAACCTTTGCCGTCAAGTCCGGCAACCACGCTGATTTCGCCCGTCTTCTCGTCGCGGACAACCAGCACGTCCTCTTCCTTTTTCTTTTTCTGTTCCATTGATTGATTTTTTTATTGTTTGATGATAGTCCCGCCGGTATTCCCGTGCAGGTCTGTTTTTCTTTTTGTTCCGGTTTCCCGTTCACCTTACAGTCCCGGTTTGCATCAGGCTCGCCCTCAGCTTCCCGTTTACATCCGGTTCACCATCCATTCCTGATTTCTCTTTTCGCCTCCGTTTCACGTGTGCTTGTCAGTCCCGGTATTCCTTCTGCCTCCTTTTTTCCCTTTCGCCGTTTTGCCCGGAGCTTTCTTTCCCGTTCCTTCCTTCACTTTCAGCACCTTTTTGCCGTCCAGCGTCACCTCTTCCATGTTCCGGCTGATAAACTCCAGCACGTCCGATTCCTTGTAGTAGGTCTTGCGGCTGATTTTCTGGTAGCGCAGTCCGTATTCGCTGCGGAACCGCTGTAGCGACCGTTTGCTCGTTCTCAGCATCTCGCACAGGTCCTGATTGTCATACAGCCGTTCTCCGTCCATGTACTTCACGCCCGCCGCTTCCTTGTTTATCAGTACCGATATGATGCTGTCCAGCCGGTCAATCCGTTCCATGAGGCGCTTCATCCATTCCTCGAACATTTCCTTACCAATCCCTTCCATCATCCGCCTCCTTTCTGGTCATCAGGTAGTTATGCTTGAACTCCTCCAGCGTCTTGGGATTGCAGTGTACGATTTTCCGTCTCACGCATTCCTCCAGATCCGTCAGTCTGTACCGGCACTTGCTTCTCACCATCATGTAGGGAATAGTCTTGTCCTTTCGCATCCGTTGCAGTGTCCTCGTGCTGATTTTCAGCAGGTCCGCCGCCTCCTCGCTCGTCAGCAGGATTTCCGCTTCCTCCTTCGGCACGTTGTCTTTCTTGAAAACATAGTCCGCTATGCGGTCTATCTTCTCCATCATCGTCTTCACGACCTCATTGTCCATCGTTATTATTTCCATATCCTTCCGTATTGGTTACGCTGCAAAGGTGCGCAACTCCGCGCAGGCACAATCCATAGTATTTCCATAGTAGGGAATGATTTTCCTTATTTTTCTTCCATAATCCCCGTTTTCCCCGCATACAGGCACAAAAAAAGCGGCTCCATCCGGCACTGAAGCACGGATGAAGCCGCCATATCTAACGTTCTTATATATTATAACAGTTTACAAAATCATTCTAAAATTGTAGTGATAATATTTTATTTTTTTCGTATCCAAGATTCTGTATAAAGACTTTCAATATCCTTTACATTTAATTTATTAGCATTTATAAAATCCTGAATCTTATCATCTTCGATCTCATGAATATTATAAGGTTTAAATTCCTTAACAAAAGATTTTATAGCATTCTTAAACTGTTTAATCTTTTTCTTATTCATGATTTCTACTTCATGTGTAAAATCAGCTTCATAGGATAATTTATTAGTAGGAATTATTAGAATTCTTTTTACATATACATCTTTGCCATATTCGTTCTCAAACCATCCACAATGTGAATTCATTTGTCCTACTTCATGCTTATTTATAGTTTCACGGCTTTCACTAACTTCACTTTTACATTCAAGTAAAATGAATTTATGTTCAATACCACCCCATAAATTATCTGGTCCCTTACGAATTTCTTTATCGGGTCTTTGACTTATAAAACCTAATAACAGGCCTATATTCTGCAAAGCCATCTCAAATTTTTCTGCATTCACTCCAAACGAAAAATCATTTAAAATACCATCTACAGCTAACATCAATTCGCTATAATCATTATATTGAGCAATCCATTTCTTTATTCTATGAATTCTAGAATCATTAATAATGTTAATCTTTTTATAAGTTATTCCATCTTTTGGTTTTAATAAATGTAGATTACAATTAAAAGCCGCTTTTTGAAGTCGATTAGATTCAGTTTTACTAATGAAATACTTATATCGTGCCAATATTTGTAAATACCATCCTTTTTCAGAGTCTTCAGTTATGTATTTATCCAATATCGCTTGAATTTGATTACATGCGTCTTCATAATTCTTTTGCATAGAAAAAATCTCTGCTTTTTTCTCTAGCTCCAATATTTCATAAATATTATTTTTATTTTCTAAAACTGGAATTTTATCCATTTCTTCACGATAAAATTCTTTCCACCCCTCATCTCTTTTTATTACAGCTTGGGATATTAACGATGCTACTACTTTCAGACTAGGTTCATCTGCTTTAAGTTCATCCTTCGCCATTTCTGCAATTTGGAAACCAATATCAATTTGTTTCCTTGTTTGGGAAGAAAAATATTTATTAGTTTTTATGCTCCTAATAAACTTCACTAAATCAGCACCAATTAATAAAATAACACTATAGTCTTTTTCACCTCTAACACTTCTTCCCAAACCTTGTTCTATTTTTTGAGCCAAACGAATATTGATAACATCGCTATTAATTCTACACTGTTCTTCATATCGATCTACCAATGAATTAAAATATGGCATTGAGTCAATAATTAATAAACGACAAGATTCATCTGGTAAATCAATTCCATCATATCTATTTATTATTACTACTGTATTACTGGTTTTACCGGCTTTCAAATCTGAAATGTTAGCAAAAATATTTTTTGCGTTAGTAATAGTAGAGCCTAAATGATAATATTGTTCCGATCTACGAAGACTTGGAACAATTGCTACTCTACCAAAATGCATTTTATCATTAGGTTTTGCAAATTTACTTACTATTAAATCACGATCTAGTGACTCATCAATTAATGATGGTATCAAAATCATTTTTTCACCAGACCACTTTTGCTCAGTATTGATTAAAGGATTCTTTATTGCGTTAACATCAAATCCTAAACCTTTTATAAAAAAAGAATCATCCTGAGTCGTAGCAGACATTAATATTCTTTGATTTGCTTTAGCAAATGAACCAAAACTTCCAATAGGAATATTATATGGAAGTATCTCTATACCTTTACCTGTAACAAAAGCCTGACAATCCTCAATATTATTTTTTATTAAAGGCCATATAAACATCAGCTCATCGTCATCTTTATGTTGAGACAACAGACTAGTAATCTCACTTTTTTTATCAATCCAAGACCAATATGGAATAGGAAGCAAAGCTTCATAATCACCATTGCAAATATCCAAAAAATCACCTTCACCTTGATCTGACAAATCTTCCTTAAAAAGGGTCAATATTTCTGCATATATTGGTTTTTCCCTCGGAATCCTAATAGTAAAAGAATCTTTTATAGAATCAATACATGCATGTGAATCATCTAAAATGATAGTCCCGATATGTGTGGAAAAGTTATTAATTCCAAAAATAGTTTTTCCATTAAATATTTTTTGAACGTGTACAATTAAAATTCGCTTTCCTTCAATGAAGTCGTTAGGTAAACTATTATCACTTTCTATTACACAATATGGAATACCAAATTTTTCAGCTTCTTTAGCAACTTGTTGCGACAAATAGATATTAGGGCACACAAAAGCACAAGGTCCCTCGCCTTGATTTATCTTAGACTGAAGTATTAATAGCCCTATTAAAGTTTTACCTTCTCCAGTATGGAGTTTGATAATCAGATTTTTGTCTTTCTGCTTATGTTTAAACCATTCATCCAATATTTTATATTGTACAGGTCTTAATGGACCTGTAACACTTCTTCTATCCAATTCATCATAAATCTCTAATGGATTTATCTTCTTTTCAACTTCTTTTTTTCCTAACTTCTTCCTAAAATCAATCATAATTCAAAGTATTTTGATGTTGTACATTTTTACTTAATACGTACGCCATTTTTTCAACGACAAACAAATATAGAAAAATAAATTGAATATTAATCAATTATACCGTCTTCCCAAGAAACACACCGATAACCGACAATGCCCCCAGTTGTTTCATCTTTCGTTGCAGTTGCCTGAAGCTCTCCCCGGTCGTGAGTACATCATCCAGCAGGACAACATTCTTTCCTCTGATATACCGCCGTGTGAATTGCAGGTTCCGCAGTATGTCCTTATCCTTTCCCTTTCCTTTCAGTTGCTCGCGGTCTTCCTCTATCCAGATGGCCTTGAAACCATCCGTAATGCCCAGCCATTCCGACAGGTAGTAGCATACCACCGGAAAGCGTTTCCGCTGTCTTTCCCTTGTCGATGCGGGTATAGGTATCAGTACCGTGTCTTCCTTCGTTCCGTTGAATCCTGCATGTTTCAGACACAGTGCCAGTATCCGTGCGACCAGCTCGCCGCAGTATCCTCCTTCCTTAAAACGGAATATCAGGTTGCTTACCCGTTTCTGGTGTGTATCCGTCTTTTCAATCTTCGTTGGGTAATAGTCATGCAGGTAGTGGCACCTGCACCCGTCTATAAGAACTTCTCCCTTGAACATTGTTTCGTACGGATAGAAATCCATTTTCTTCTCCCTTTCAAACGTAAAGTTCAGCACATCCCTCATCATGGCATTCGATTCCTTCGACCTGCCCAGCGAGTACCATCCCGCATGTTTCCCGCCTTCCATCAGACACATGCCGATTTCCATCGCCTCGCTGAACCGCTGGTGCGAGACAATGTACCATCCGTGTTTCCGGCACAGACCGGCAAACTCCTTTATGTCCGCAGTCAGGAAGTACATCATGCCTTCCTCTCTGATGACTACCGTCAGTTCCGACTTCGGTTTTTCCCGGGAGAACAGGCTTTCGCAATAGCTCACCCCATGCCACACCGATGCCGTGCATTCCTCGTCACAGAACTGCACTTCCACCTCTTCGAACAAATCAAATTCTTCCACCATAATGTCTCTGTATTTTTACAATCTGTTTTTAAGGAGGGATAAGTTACACATTACTGTCATTTTACGAATTGCCGAACTTTCATTTTTATATTTTTTTTAACTTGCCCGAAAAACACGTGTCGGGACAGCCTCCCGGACAGGGGAGACTATCCCGACACGTATATCCGCCATATCCTGCGGTTTTCAGTTCCAGTTGTTTCTCTTTTCGCCGCTCATGCAGAGAATCACCGTACTTTTCTTCTTTTCAAATGATTCTGCCAGCCGTCTTGCAGCCCATTTCCTGAATGCCTCGCATTTCAGTCCCTTCATGCGGAATCCCAGTGCAATGATGGTTTCCAGACTGTAGAGGTCCACACTGCAATCTTTCCCGTTATAGGTGAAATGTTCCACCCGCACATCCCGGTATTCATCAAAGTCTCCGGTTTTTGCAAGGGATTTCAGTCCGGCATTTACCGACTGTACAAACACTCCATACGCCCGTGCGATGTCACATTTCGGCAGCCATACCTCGCCCTTGTCGTCCGTTTCTATCCTTACGCTCACCTTATCAGGTGCATTGCGGTTATATTCCACTTCAAAATTGCCAAATTTCACCATAATAGTTACTTTTATACATTATTATATATGGAATTTCAGCATGGAGGTCATAACATGGCATCCAGTTTTCCCGCAAGGACCTCCATATCCTTTCTTATCTTCTCATTGGTTATGCGGGCATAGATTTGCGTCGTCTCAATGTTCGTATGCCCCAGCATTTTCGACACCGTTTCAATCGGCACGCCTTTAGCCAGAGTGGTGGTCGTAGCAAACGTGTGACGTGCCAGGTGGAAGGTAATATTTTTATTTATACCGCACAAATCCGCAATCTCTTTTAAGTAAGAATTAAGTTTTTGATTGCTCAGTACAGGCAGTAACTGGCCTTTGGGAAGCTGACCTTCATATTTCTGAAGTATCGCCTGCGGTATCTTCAGCAGCGGTACGTTTACCGGAGTATCTGTCTTATGACGGTGCGTCATGATCCACGGTTTCCCGTCAAACGAGATTCTGATGTCGCTTGCCTTCAGCTCCTTCACGTCCACATATGATAATCCCGTGTAACAGGAGAACAGGAACACATCCCGTACCTGTTCCAGTCTTTTAGTCGGAAACTTCTTCTTCATTATCTTTTGAAGTTCCGCATCCGTCAGATAGCCTCTGTCCACACGTTTCAGTCTGATTTTATAGTTGGAAAACGGGTCAGTATAAATCCAACCGTTGTTTTTGGCGATGATTACAATCATCTTGAACGTCTGCATGAATTTTGCTGTGGTATTCTCATTGCATTTGCTTTCTGTTCTCAGATAGTTCTCGAAGTCCGTAATGAACATGTGGCCGATTTCCTTCAGTGATATATCCGAAATATTGTATTTCACTTTCATAAATTCCTCCAGCCTTCGGTAGCAGCGGTCATACTTCGCGAGGGTGGCAGGCGTCTTGCTGATGCCGACCAGTTTTCTTGCATCCTCATTGTGTTTCTTGAAAAGTTCCAGCAGTGTTCTTTGTTTCGCCGTTATTCCCAAAAACGCATTGCGTATTTTTTCTACCGTTACGAATGACTCATGCACTTCAATATCCCGGTAGTGGTTTTTCAGCGAAGCACGGATGTCCTCCAATGTTTCATTCAACTGGCGGGCTTTCTGTGTATTTCCTTTCGCCTTGCCCAAAACTGTATCCCAGGCATCCGCCTTCACGCTCAGTTTAGAACTGAACTGTGTGATTTCACCGTTAAGTGACAAACGAATCATAATACAAACTGTTCCGTCTTTGTTTACCTGATTCTTTCTTAGATAGAATAGAATCTTAAATGTACTCTTACTCATATCCTTTTTTAATTTAGCTCCGTTACAGTGGGTGTAATGACTTCCCTCTGCAAAGGAATAATTAATAATTGGGTTACAAGCAGACATTTGAACGTCAATGAGCGACAAATCAAGGACTTACATCGAAAATCGTTACTATTTTTATAGGCTGATTTTTAGTAACGATTTAGTAACGGAACTTTGTCAGAAGTGGGCATTTGAATGTCTTTCGGTTGTCCACCGAATAAATAGAAAAAGTCCCGTAAAACGTTGATTTTACGGGACTTGTCTTAATTTGACTACCTAATGTCTTAGGTTTCAGCGGAGAGACAGGGATTCGAACCCCGGGTGCCTCGCAGCACAACGGTTTTC